>Ga0155777_106_pt1 | contig 53033 bp, 56 predicted proteins | sample RifCSPlowO2_01_FD_107431 | JGI IMG/M metagenome (GOLD analysis project Ga0155777, IMG submission 107431) | Candidatus Harrisonbacteria bacterium RIFCSPLOWO2_01_FULL_44_18
AAAAACTAAACCCGCCAAATGTGCCTGCCTAAAACAAGCTTTTCTTTGAGTTTCTCAACAAGCTGCCCAATCACATTCTCGCGATATTCCTTACACAAAACTTCATAATTCGGGCTGTTTATAAGTTGTTCCGCGCTTATGCCATGGTATTTCGCAATCACCATATTTAGATCTTTCTTTTCGGCGGGGCATAACTTACTTAATTCGTCATTGATCTCATCTAACTTAGTTTTATCAAACTTATCAGCGTCTAAACCTAGTAGTGCAGAACGTAATTCTAAGTCAGTATATGGAATTTCCATCCTAGCCACCTCCTTTCAAAGAACATAAACTGCCTAGAATCCATCCCAAAAATACATCCGCTCGCGATATGAGTCAAATTTTCCGAACAAGCGAAGTATCTTCTCAAAGAAGGAAGCGTGATTGAGAAACGTGAGTTGTTATCTAACCTCAAAAGTGGCCTGAAGTTGAAGAATAAGCAGATTGTGATAGAGGGGAAATATATTGAAAAGATTCTGTAAACTTAGTAACTTACGTAATAATCGTTAGTTTTGCTGTCGGGAGAGAATCGGAAAAACTTAATATTACCATAGCTGAAAAATTCCTTTGATACGCCGGGAAAAATTTCTCCCTCCTTAAACCAATTAATCGTTATATTTCTTCCGTCTGGATAGAATGCGTCGGGTAATTTCGTGGCAACTCCTGTTTCAATATCAAACTCATAGGCGGGTGAGAAATTATATCTGGATGTCGGTTTATAAGTATTTGATGTGTTGCTTTGAGTGACAATCAGCTGGCCGGTTCTTACTAGCGCTTCGTCTGTATGGTTAGAAAGATATGGCGGAATGCTTCTAGATAAGTAGACCTTGCCGTCGTGGGTCGCAAAAATACTTCTGATATTTTCTAATTCACCGCTGGCTGATTTGATGAGGTTATAACTGCCAGACTTGGTGTCAATTTGATAAAATCCGGTTGAGGAATGCGGCTTCGGTGAACTTTGCGACCACTTTTCTTTTTTCGCTTTGTTCGTTTCCATGGCAAGTATTCAAAAAGATGGAAATGGGCATTCTCTGGCGCGTAAATATATTGATAGATAGCTTCATGGCTGATCAGACGATGTCCATATTTTTTCTCCAGTCGCCCAGCTTTTTGACATACCCGTATAGTATCAAATCTATACAAGTGGTCGGATTCCATTTTGAACTTTCTCGGCAAAACCCGGGGCCTCTCGGTCTCTCGATAAAAAATGTTGACTGCGGGGGCACAAGGAATCGAACCCTGATCTGCTCTTTTGGAGAGAGTTATTCTGCCGTTGAACTATGCCCCCAATCTTTTCTTAAACAATATAACAAAAATCGGTTGCGTCGCGCAACCGACATTTAAAAATACAAGTTTATTCTAATGTTCTCAAGAACATTGGAATAACTCCTCTTCGCTGTTTTTGCTGATAATTCTATTTTATGAATAAATGCTTGCGCAGAACTGTGAATTTGCTATTCTAAAAGAGGCTCATTGAAAGCTCGCTTTCGTCCTGCTTGGTGAGGACTACAACAAGGCAAAGGAGGTGGCTATGCCGCGAGAATCTCGCCGCTATTATGAATACTCTATTATCGGAGCAAGCGGCAAGGTTAGAAAAAATAAAATCTATGAACTGACGGAGAAAGAAGCCGCAAATTGTGGATTGATCGGCACAGCCTCGGGACAAGATTTTCCCCACTGCCTATATCTTGCCGCCAGATACGGCGGCAAAGATTTCCATGAACGAGTCTACGGATACCGCCGCGCAATGTCTTCAGCGCCCAAAAATTGCGCGCTAAGTATTTCTTTTTACGAAGAACCCCGGAAATAAACCGGGGTTATTTTTTTGATGTTTTGCCTCATGGGATTTTATACGGATCTTGCCTTTATCGATATTTTAATTTAAGCTGGGGGTGTTGTTTGAAAATCAAATAAGGAGGTAGCCACCTCCTTTCACATAAATCTCTGACGCGTTGTTAGCCGACATCCGATATCCCAAAGATTGGGCATCCTTTGCCGCAGGCAATCCCGCCATCGGCGGGACGGATATCGGATGTCGCGATATTGATTCAACTAATCCGTATTTCAATTTTTCGATTCCCGAAATCCTACGCGAATACTGCTTAATATTTGGGATTTCGGGAATCAAAAAATGAAACGGATTACGTAAGAAATATGAATACGGCCCTCGATTTTCATCGGGGGCTTTTTTCGTTCTATCTTTTAGATTCTTTATGGACTGTGTGTTTACGACACCAGCGACAATATTTAGATAATCCAATCTTGCGCTCGACTAATTTTTTATTTTTCCGCGTATAATAATTCACCCGCTTGCAGGCCTCGCATTTCAACTTTATTAAATTAGCGCTGAATTTTGATGACATTGATAAATATCTTAACCCATTTAATCGGCGAGTTCAAGTCTATCCTGAGCTTGCCGAAGGATGAGCCGATGGTCGGGATTGAACCGACGACCTACTCCTTCGCTTACACCTCCATTTCTCCCGCTTAACGGAATTATAGAAGGACTAGACTGTATCTTACTCCGAATTAAAGACGGAGCCCCTTGTCAGTCGTTCGGGTCCCGCTTAGCGGGGCCACGGTCTTGTCCATTTAAAATGGATATTAACCGTAATTCGGGATTCACACTATTATTACTAAAAGTGTGGGCAGGGATCTTGCGACCCACCATGGAGTTGCTCTACCACTGAGCTACATCGGCTTATTTTTAAATCAGTGCCCCGCCAACGGCGGTGGCTACATCGGCAAGGTATAACTAAAATTAATATATCATTGATCGTCTATAAAAAGAAGTAGACTCGAATACATTGATGTAGAGCCGCCCCCCGGATTCGAACCGGGAACCTTCACTTTACAAAAGTGTTGCTCTGCCATTAAGCTAGGGCGGCAAAAAATAGAGTCTATTTTCTTTTGGCACTGTAAGGCACAAATTTAGAATATAAAAATAAGTTGCTTTGCGCAACTTATTAATTTAATGCCAACCTCTGCAAGCGCACAGACCACCTATTACATCACATTTAATTCCGCCGCTAACACCCAAATCAACATACTCCTGATGAACACCAATTAGAGAAAAAATGACAATGCCATCAATAGTACAACAGATTATTAGATCATTGAGATTATGTCTGTGTTTGTTGGGGTGCAACTTGATATCTTTAAGAATACCGGCCTTTGTTCGCGCAACTTTCTTTCGCAACATCCACGCCCTCCCAAAAAAATTCTAAGGTTCTAGTAACAAATGGTAGAAAAATAATCGTTTCTTGTCAAATCAAATTTGTGGGTGCGGCAGGACTCGAACCTGCGTAGCCATAAAGGCGCCACGTCTACAGCGTGGTGCAATTGCCGCTATGCGACGCACCCGTTTGCTAATTTTTAGGTTCTCCGGAGTTTTTGGAATCCGATGCCGCGTTATCAAACAAGTTAGTTCCGTTTTTAGAGCCGTTTAATCCTTTTCCGTTCCCGTTAACCTTTCTAATTTTATTAATATACATATTCAAAAGATTATCAACCTTCATCACGACGACTTTCGATTTTCTAAGAAACTTCTCAAAAAATGAATTAAGAGCGGCGTCAATCTTGGAAAGCGGAAGCCGAGAACCAAGACGATCGAAATAACTGCGAAGACTGGAGGGCTTGCCCACATTTTCCTCGCCGCTATCGCTAACCCGCGGAATAGCTCTCGCGAACAAATAAATAATTACTCCCAAACTAAGAACGGCAACGATTTGAAGAAAAAAATTGTACATTGCTAGCCACTAATTATAGTTCGTATCTGCAAAACCTTTCTATGCGAATATTTTCTCCGGTTTTGGCAACAACTCCTTTTATCAAATTTTCTACTGTCATTGATTCGTCTTTAATAAAGGGCTGTTTTAATAATTCTTCAACATTCTCCGGGTCCATAGCGGCAATCTGCATTGCCAGATTTTTTGCCAATTCTTTGAATGGATCAGAATGCGCCACAAAATCGGTTTCGCATCTTAACTCCAATAAAACTCCGACTCGGCCGTTATGAATGTACAACTCCAAAAAACCGGCGCCAGTCGCGCGCGTCGCCTTTTTTTCCGCTTTTATCAGTCCTCGCTCATTGATTAACTTGAGCGCCTCATCAAAATTTCCCCGGACATCCGCGAGAGCTTTTTTACACTCCATCACTCCAGCGCCGGTAATTTCACGAAGTCTTTGAATGTCTTTAGTCATAAGATGTCTATGCCGCTGGCTGTTGCGCGACTGGCGGTTGCTCAACCGCTTTCTGCAATTTAGCTTCTTCAATGGCTTTATCAATTTTATTCAATATCCAAGCAATCGCCGAACGCGCCGAATCATTTGCCGGTATAGGATAAACGATAGCATCGGGGTCGGCATTGCTATTGATTATCCCCACGATAGGAATCTTGAGGCGGTTCGCTTCTCTTACCGCGGTAAGATGATTTTTGTAAGTCGTATCTACCACCAATAAAGCGTCCGGCAATTGAGAAAGACTCTCAATTCCTCCAAAAAAACGATTGAATTTTTCTATCTGCTTGTCCATTTCCAATCTTTCTTTCTTTGTGTATTTCTCAAGTTTTCCCGCGGCTTTGTCCGCTTTTAAATTCTTGAAGTGTTCAATTCGTTTGGAAATCGTTTTGAAATTGGTCAAAGTGCCGCCCAGCCAACGTTCTATTACGTAAGGCATATTGAATTTCTCCGCTAATTCTTTTACTAAATTCTGCGCCGCCGGCCTTGTCCCCACAATCAAAATCCGGCCGCCTTTTCCAATAACTCCTTTGATAAAATCAGCGGCTTTATCGAGCATTTCCAATGTCTGCGGCAAATCAAAAATCTCGATCCCGTTGCGGATAGTAAAAATATACCTCTTCATCTTGGGATTAGTCTTGCTTTTCTTCCGGCCGTACATCGCGCCGGCTCGCATCATTTCTTCCAAAACCGCCGGGTCCGCGGACGGCCCCTGAGCCGCTTCCGAAACCTCTTGTTCGACGCCTGTTGTTATTTCATTGTTGGCGTCTAAATCAGACGCCGCATCTTCATTGTTCGACATATTAGGAGTGCGGGACTCTAGGTTCAAATCCTGCGCTCTAGAAAGTATATAGCAAATCCCATCAAAAAGTCAAAATTTTTTTACCGCATCAAGAAATTGCCTTTTGAAATTCTCTCTTGAGAATTTTTGAACAGATTGGCTGATCTTTTGCCAATCAAAACGCATTTTTTCAAATCGCTGAATAGTAGCAACTAAACTTTCCGGTGTCTGTTGATCAAAAAATATGCCGCTTATGCCATCTTTAATAGTTTCCAAAGCGCCGCCTTTGGCATAGGCAATCACCGACGTACCGCGAGCCATTGCTTCAACCGGCGCGATCCCAAAATCTTCAACTTGCGGCATTAAAAAGGCTTTCGCGTTGGCAAGATAAAAATCCCGTCTTTCGTCATTTAATCCTCCTAGAAACTCCGTATGTTTGCCGGCTAATTTTTTAAGCCGCGCGAAATCCCGCCCGACTCCAATGATTTTAAGATTCCTGCCAATGGATTCGCAGGCCTTTATGGCGATATCAATTCTTTTATAAGGAATCAGCCGCGAAACAATCAGATAAAATGGCTGTGTAATTCCTAATTCATAATTCTTAATTCTTAATTCTGCGCAGACTGGCGGATAAATCACTTTTTCGGTCTGGCGCCGATATTTTTCTCGCGCTTCCTTTTTTATATGCCGCGAGATCGGGATAAGAACATCCGGCCTTTGCGCGGCCGCGAAATCCCATTTTCTAAGACCTCCGACTGCTAGTCTTGCCAATGGCCTTAAAAACACCGGCAGTTCTTCATTGATCCGCTGTTCGGATTCATCCCACAAAAATCTGGTCGGCGTTAAGAGATAACAAAGATGCCTAGTCGGCGGCTTTGTCTTAACGCCTTTAGCAAAAGACGCGCTGATTGAAATAACCAAATCAAAATCGGAAAAATCCCACCACTCAACCGCGAACGGCATCAACGGAAAAAACCAGCGATGGTGTTTCGCGGCTCCGGGAAAAAAATTTAAAAACGAAGCGATGATTTTTCTCCCTTCAAATTTGCCGCAGGTGCGCGCCGAATCGTATAAAAGCGCGTAAATCGGCGCTTCCGGAAAAATCTCCATCAAAACCTCCAAAACTCTTTCACCGCCGCCATATTGATTCAAATAATCATAGACTAATGCCACACGCATAAAGATGTTATATAATTTTATTATGCGCTATAAATCGGTAAAACGCATAATTGATATTTTGGGTTCGGGTTTTGGACTTTTATTGACAGCTCCGTTATGGCCCATTATTGCCTTGGCAATCAAATTAGACAGCCGCGGGCCGATGCTGGTAAAACTTGACCGAGTCAGCGATGGCCGGATTATAAAAGTTTATAAATTCCGTTCAATGATTGATAAGGCCCATAATTATAAACCGATTCTCAACCACCTTAATGAACGGCGCGATGGTCCGTTTTTCAAAATCAAAAATGATCCGCGCGTTACCAGAGTCGGGAAAATTCTGCGCCGTTTTCGCTTGGATGAAATACCTCAATTTATAAATGTGTTAAAAGACGACCTGGCTTTAGTCGGCCCAAGACCGCATGAACCGGAAGAAGTAATCCATTACCCGGGCGAACATAAACATCTTCTTTTGGCAAAAGCCGGGGCCACCGGACTTTCGCAAGTTAACGGCGCCTCAGCCTTGCCGTTTTTAAAAGAATTGGAATTTGACAGCCATTATGTAAAAAATCAGTCATTGCGGCTGGATGCCAAAATAATCGCCAAAACCGTTTCTATAATCTTTTTTGACCCAACCGCGGTTTAAATTCAGAAATATGCTAAAATAATAAAGATGCGTAAAAATTCCGGCTTATCGTTGATTGAGCTTTTAATTTATGTGGGCGTATTTTCCGTTGTCGCGGGACTTCTTTCAAGTATGCTGATTATCGTCACGCGGGTGCAAAATCAACAAACTGCCGCGGCGGAAGTCGGCAGTCAATTGAATTTTGTATTGCAAGTCATCCAAAGAATAATTAGACAATCAAGCGTCATTATAGTTAACAACGATGGCAATCCGAACAATGACGCGCCCCCATTAGGTTCGTCTTACCCAAATCTGGTATTGAGAATGTCGGATCCAACTACGGATCCAACGAAAATTTATTTATTAAATAATAAAATTTATCTCCAAACCGGCAACGGCGCCCCTACTCCGTTAACAACGGACAGAATTTTGGCGGATAGTCTTCAGTTTACCAAATACGCCAATTATCCCGGCCACGATACGGTTTCAATTGATATCACTTTGAGTTTTAACACCCAAAATCCCCAGCTCGCTCTTTCGCGGACGCTCCGCTCGGCAATCAGCAGGGTTTCGGCCGCAACCTTTGATTCCTCTTTAGTGCCGGGCGCGGGAAACGCATATGACGTTGGACAATCCACCGCTCGCTGGCGGAATGGCAATTTCTCCGGAAGTGTTGATGTCGCCGAAGATTTAACCGTAGGCGCGGCTAATGGCTCCAGCGGGTATTTACAATTTAGAAGATTCGGCTCTGGAGCGCCGACTGATACTTGCACAGATACCGAACGAGGCCGCTTATATATCGATACCCTGAATAATCGCCTTTATCTTTGCAACGGCGACGCGCGCGGATGGGATTATATTCCGCTTGTAAACTAGAACCCATCTCAAAAATACCTCCAGCCCGATGTACTTTTGAAATAAATTCTAATAATTTGACCCTTTTCGTCAATCTGATAATCTCAAGATAATTTACTGTTCTTTGAACAAGGTGGCAAATGGCAGAGCCGGCAAGACCATTGATACCATGGGATTCGGAAGACGCAAACCATCCGAAACTTATCTGGAGAAATAAGATTGATAAAAGATTCCTTATTGAAGTGCGTCGCGCCGGAAATTATTCCGCCAAACTTTTTATTTTTGACCACCAAAAGAACGATCGGCCAATTGCTTGCTGGAGAGTTAGTTTGGCTTACGGAGCTATGTTTGGACCTGAGGTCGCGGATGTCAACGAATGGCAAGAAAAAGTAGTAAATTTCATCGATAAGGCTTACCTTAAGCGGAAAAAAAACGGAAAAATCGGTAACAATCTTCCCCGCTTCACGCTGGCATAAATGCCAGCTTTTTCTTTTCCTCACGCCCCATGGCACTTCTATTACTTACTGACCAAGTCGCAGGAGTTTCATCTTAAGCCGGATTGTTTTCTTCGTTCTTCAATAATGCGCTCTTGCTCTAATTTTCTTCTTTCAACATCTTTATCAATTTCTTCCAATATTTTTGTTGCTCCTTCTTTGTGATTTGAGCAGTAAAATGATCCTTCGATAAACCATCCTTCTCTGTAAAATTGAAAATTAGTACCCCTGTCCATACACTTATCACATTGCCTGGATTCATCTTCTGACAACTGCGCTCTTTCAATTTGATAGCCCCTCTCACGAAGCTTTTCTTCCAAACTTTTCTCAATTTTTAGTTCTTTTTCCATATTTCTCATAATATCACTTCCTCATGACCCATGACACCTTTTACATTTCTTCCCGCTGCCGTCCGCCTTCTCCGCCAGCTGGCGTTATGGACCATGACAACGCTTATACTTGATCGAATGCCCATTTTCATCCTTCGCTCCGCAAGGACAAGGATCATTGCGCCCCACTTTTTCAATGTTTAATGTTGAATGTGCCATGTTAAATGTATTATTAACCGCGGTATTTTTCATATGGTCCGTACTATTTTCCTTGGCGCTCGGCACATTTAACTTTTCTTTATTTTCACCAACCCATTGGTCAAAGTCATGTAAAAGTTGCTGGAACAATAGGTGCCCTTCCCTTCGATACTCCACCAGCGGGTCATGCTGGCCATACGCTCGCAATCTTACTGATTCGGCTAGCGCTTCCATATTTTCCAAATGCGACATCCACAAAAAATCCAGCATTTGTAAAACTCGCGGCGCTACTCCATGGGATAGCGCTATCTTATGAGATAGTACCGTTCCTCCGTTTTCCTGTTTACTGTTTACTAATACCTTGTTACCTTCCAAAATTTCTTGCCGTTTTTTATAAATTGTCTGCCGCTGTTTGTTTAAAACATCGTCGTAATCAAGCAAGTGCTTACGGGCGTCAAAATTAAAGCCCTCCACCTTACTTTGAGCTTGCCCTATTGCTCGCGAAAGCATTCCGGAACGGATCGGCATATCCTCGGGAACATTCAAAGTTTCCATTAATTTTTTAATCCGTCCGCCGCCAAAAATTCGCATCAAATCGTCTTCTAAAGACAAAAAGAATTGCGAAGAGCCGGGATCGCCTTGGCGGCCGGCTCGGCCGCGAAGCTGATTGTCAATTCGTCGCGCTTCATGACGTTCAGTGCCAATCACATGCAAGCCTCCAAGGTCTTTCACTTTCTGCGCTTCTAAGATATCGGGTGGATTTCCTCCTAAAATTATGTCCACGCCGCGGCCAGCCATATTAGTCGCGACCGTAACTGCTCCGGGTTTTCCGGTTTGAGCAATTATCGCACCTTCGCGTTCGTGATTCTTCGCGTTCAATACTTCATGTCTTATACCCGCTTCTTTAAAAAACCGCGAAAGCACTTCGTTCTTTTCAATCGAAACCGTGCCCACCAAAACCGGCTGGCCTTTTTTCTGCTTTTCTTTAATGTCGTCAACTATCGCCCGATACTTTGCCTCAATGGTTTTATAAATCAAATCCGGATTGTCAGCCCTAATCATCAGCTGGTTAGTCGGAATGCTCGCTACTTCTAATCCATAAACTTTATCAAATTCTTCAGCGGAAGTTTGAGCAGTCCCCGTCATGCCAGCCAGCTTTTTATACAAACGGAAATAATTCTGAATAGAAATTTGCGCGTAGGTGCGCGACTCATTTTGAACCGCGACTCCTTCTTTTGCTTCAATCGCTTGGTGCAACCCCCCAGAATAACGCCGCCCCAGCATCAATCGCCCCGTGAATTGATCGACAATGATAATTTCATTATTCTTTACAACATAATCGCGGTCTTTTAAAAATAGGGCTTTGGCGCGGAGACATTCCTGCAAATAATGAGTCAGGCGCAAATTCTCCGGAGCATATAAGTTTTTTATATTCAAAACTTTCTCAACTTTATCAATGCCCTCTTGAGTAATATCCACGGATCGCAATTTTTCATCAACTAAATAGTCCGCCTCCTTTTCAAGTCGGTCTGCCACGCGCGCGAAAGTTTTATAAAATTGACTTGACTCGGCATCGGGCGCGGAAATAATCAGCGGCGTCCGAGCTTCATCAATTAAAATGCTGTCTACTTCATCAATCACAGAAAAACTGCGCGCTGATTCACGCTGATTAGTACGCGGATTTACGCGGCATTGAACTTGATCCTCTAAGCGATAAACCAAATTATCACGCAGATAGTCAAAGCCGAATTCGTGATTTGTGCCGTAAGTAACATCAGCTTGATATGCCTCGCGCCGACTGATTGGCCGCAGATATTCTTCTTGAACTAAATAACTGCCGGTTATGTCCCGTTCTTTATCCAAAAGTGCCGATTCTTCATGTCCGTCATTGCGAGGAGCCCCGTCACTGCGGGGCGACACGGCAATCCTGTGTGATTGCTTCGCTTCGCTCGCAATGACATTGCCGCGGAAATGCGGATCATAAATCAACGCCCCCTCATGAACTAAACACGCCACACCTAGACCGAGCGCGTGATAAATCTGCCCCATCCAAACAGTATCGCGTTTAGCCAAGTATTCGTTGACTGTTATGATATGAACTCCTTTGCCAGCAAGCGCGTTCAGGTAGGCTGGCGCGGTGGCGGCAAGAGTTTTTCCTTCGCCGGTTCTCATTTCCGCGATCTTTCCTTGATGAAGCGCGATGCCGCCCATCAACTGAACATCAAAATGCCGCTGGCCCAAAGTGCGTTTAGCCACTTCCCTGACCAATGCAAAAGCCCGTGGCAGGAGTTGGTCCAAAATAATCTTTTGATGATTATCGTCGGTGGCAAGCTGGGCTTCTTTTTTAAGCAAACCGCTTTCCTGCAAAATCTGTTCTTCGTTTAATAACTTAACATCATGCTCCAGGGCATTGATTTGCTCAATAATTCTCCGCGATTCTCGATCGAATTTTCCGCCAAAGGCGGAAAATAATTTAAAAAACCACTTGAACATGCCAAATTTGTATAAATTTTCTAGCTCAATTTGTAGCGACGAAAATTTATCTACAAATTTGAGCACCCCGTACGTTTTACGAGACTGGCTTCACATTAACACAATCAAAGCCGGAGGCGTCTTGTTAGCAGAAACATCTCACTAAGAAAAACTTTTAAGAAAACGGTGCGGGGTTGATATGATTATACCCCCGAGTATGCGCACTTGACAAATCTTATGGGTATGCTATACTGGTAGAATACTTGGGTCATGTGACTCGAGTGGAATCAGCTCTTTGGCAAAGTTTTTTGGAGGCGCTATGATCACCGTGACGCCGACCAGAGTCAAGTCTGGCGAACACTTCGACTTCGGAGCGCGCCAGCTGACCACGGAACAAGCCATGGAATCGCTCGTGAAATACGAGCTCGGCTACGGTGGCAGGATCACCGAGGCTTCGCCAACCCGTATCGTGGTTCAAACCCGCGTCTTGGGACACTGTCTGGACACCACGATCTTCGAGGGCTCAGAGGAAGAGATGCGCCCCCTGCGCGCGGCGACTTACTACTTTCTCCGAGCTTGCGGGGAACAGATGACAGACCTCGTCTTCGAGCAGGCATTCACCGATCTATCCAGGAAGGATGGGACGGCATTGCAGGCAATTGTCGCCTGGGCCGGCCCTTTGATCATCGGCCGACACCGAGTTCGAGTCGCCATGATGCTCGCCATCGGAATCACCTCCGAGGAAGACATCAAGGCGGCGCTCGCAATCCCGGATGGCGACTTCGTAGCCACGTTGGAGCTTCACTCCGCGAATCCCAACATGCCCCTCCGAGACATCATCCACCAGACAATGCCCAGCGCCGCCTAAAGCGACCGAGGCCCGTACACTGTGTACGGGCCTCATTTATTTTCCTCTCAACTTCCTTAATTCTTTCTGTCCTCCAGAATCTTGCCAGGTAGTAGAAACTCGACCTTAATTTTTCAACCTTTTTGAATAAAAGTATTCTTTGAGCATTCGCTTTAATAATCTTGCGCCCTGATTAGTTTTTAAATAACGCTCTCTTCTTACAGCGTCATCTCCATTAAGAAATGCTTCACAATAAACGATACGCCAAGGTTTATGAGACTTGGTTGAAAAATTTAAACCGCGATTATGTTCTTGCAACCTGGTTTTCAAATTCTTTGTAAGACCCACGTACAAGCTACTATTTTTGAGACTTTCTAAAACATAAACGTAGTGAAACATAATCGCGCAGTCGAGTTTTCACTAACCTGGCATACTAGGTAGTGAAAACTCGATTGCTCCGCCTTCGGTGGAGAAGGCTATCTGGCAAGGCGTTGTTTCCGAGGCAAACAAAGTTAAATAAACAAGTCGTAATTATTACTAATTAAAATCGAGTTTCTACTACCTGGCATGCGGCCTATAGTTTTCCACGCAAATCTCGGATCTTCCTTTGTCCATTAGAATCCTGCGGTCTGATTTTAGACATATATTTTTTAATCTCTTGCTGAAGTTCTTTTTTTATCTCATCAATACAGCGGCGAACGTCCCAGTCCTCGTGCGCGGCGCGCAAAAGCTTTCCGGGCAAAACGATATTGCATTCAGCTCGATAAACCAAACCTTTTCGGTGATGTCTGGTGGTACGGCCAATTTCCACGTCAATATCAACACCCCCTTTTGTTTCGAGGTCTTGTAAAAATTTTTTCAGCGACCCAATCTTATCGTAAATATAATTCACAATCGATTGCGGCAAATCAATTCCTGTGGCTTTAAATTTTATATCGTGGCTAAACATAGTTCGACAAGCTCACTATAAATAAATTATAGTTCGACAAGCTCACTATAAATAAATTATTTCCTCTTCTAATTCTACGCCGAATTTTTTCTTCACTTCTAATTTTACCAAATTTATAAGAGCTTTAACATCTACAGCCTTGGCATTCAAAACATTAACGATAAAATTCGGATGCTTCGGTGAAATCATCGCTCCCCCCCGGCTCACACCCTTGAGGCCGCATTCTGAAATTAGGTAAGCAGTCGGAACAACTGGAAAGGGATCCGTCTTCATCGGCGCGGTGAACGCGGACTTACGCGGACTTGAACGCGGACTTACGCGGACTGTATCGCTATTAATCTGTGTTATTTGCGCTTTTAGATCCGCAATGATCTGCGCTAAAGGCACATTTTTAAAAATACTACCTATATTGGGATAATCCAGCGGCTGGCGTTCTTGCCGATATTTGATCTTTTCTTCGGCGGCATCGCGGATTTCTTTTTTGTCGCCTTTTTTTATCGCCAAAGTCGCTTCTAAGATAATTTCCTTACCGTCGCGCATTTTAAATATGCTATTTCGATAGCCAAATTTACATTGCGCATTATTGCGTTTTACTAGCTTTGGCCGCTTACCGGAAATATCTAAACTAACAACTTCTTTTATAGAATCTTTAATTTCTCCGCCAAAAGCTCCGGCATTGCCGCGTATCGCGCCGCCAAGAGTTCCGGGCAAGCCGCCGGCCCATTCTAAACCGGAGAGAGATTTGGTTATTACGCAATTAAGTAATTGGGATACCGAAACGCCGGCGCCTACCTTGATTATATTGCCTTCAGTTTTTAACAAATTAATTTCTGGTTTAAGAACTAAGCCGTTAAAGCCTTCATCGCTTATCAAAAGGTTGGTTCCTCCTCCCAATACAAAAACAGGCAGTTGAAACTGCCTTGCTTTTTCAATTGAGCGAATCAGCTGTTCTACGTTTTTTGCCCGATAAAAGTATCTTGCTAACCCGCCAATTTTATAATTGCTGTAATTGCTTAAATTGATTGACTGACTAAACATAAATGAATTGGGCACTGCCGCTCCACTCTTTCCATAAATGCCATTCTGGAAAGGGTGGAGCGGCAGTGGTGACCTCCAATTCTTCTGTGTTGAATGAGTGCTCTCCTGCCACTCCACTTATAAATGTAATTTATTTTAAACAAAAATACAAACCCCATATAATACAAAACTAAAACCCCGACTTGCGTCGGGGTTTTAGCCACAGAAGAGGAAGGACAATCCTTAATCGATATCATCGTTAAGGGCTGTTCAGCGCTCATTCTAATCCCATTATAGCGCAAGAGCGCTAGAAAAGTCAAGACGCGATGGCGGGGGGATCCATCGAGTGAAATTTGGGTTTAAATACAAAAAACTTGTAGCCAAAAAAATTCCATAAAATGGCCACTGGCACGCCGATGAGCTTGGCTACATTTTCCCAAAACGCCGGAGATATACCGCCCGGCGAACCAATCAAGGTGGTCAAAATATAAACAATGGCGGTATTTATCAGTGCGCCGATGAAAGTTACAGATATAAAATACCAGTATTCCGATGCTCTGAGTTTATTTCTTTGCTCAAACGCCCAATATTTATTCCAGAAATAACTATTGGTCACGGCGATTGAAAAAGAAATTACATTAAAAAAGGCCAGCCATAAACCATGATAAATCCCAAAAATAGCGCTCAAAAAATTCAAGATTCCCAGATCTAAAAATGAATTAAAAGATCCGACGGCCGCGTATTTTGCAAACTGCCATATTGACGGCATCCAGCGCGCTAAAAAACCAGCGACACCAAGAGAAAAAATAGCGAAAAGTCCGAATCCTATGGCCAAGCCGATGATGCTGAAAAAACTAATCCTCCAAAAAGCCGGCTGAATATTCTCAAAAATTGGAATAAAAAACAGGCCAAAGCCCACGCCAAGTATAAAGACCAAAAAATAATCTTTTTTTGTAGCCACAAAATTAGCCGCTAATTATTTAAAAAACTAAAAATCTTGTCTATTACATCCGGTTGGTTTTCTAAAATAGCCGTGCCGTGGCCGCCGGTTTCATAAACAACCAGATCTTTAACAACGCCCTTCGGCGCCAAATCCGCCAATATTTCATTCATATTAACATTGTTGCCTCCGCTGCGGTCATCATCTCGAGCGGAAACAAGCATTATTTTTTGTCCTTTAGAAAGTTTTTTAACCAATGGTTCTGTTTTAATGCCTCGATAATCCAATCCGGCGGAAAGAAGAACGGCTTTCTTATATTCCGGATTTTCCGCCAGATATTGAAGGCTTAAATTTGCTCCGATTGACGCGCCGATAAAATAAATTTTTTCTGGCGACGCGCCCCGCTCTTTCAAAAAATCCACAGCCGTCTGCAAATCCAAAATACTCTTTTGATGCTCGGTGTCGGAGAAATTTATGTAACCATTTGGGCCGCCATCGGATTCGCCGTGCCCGCGCAAATCAACGGCTATGCTCGAATAATTATTTTCCCGCGCTAAAACGGCGAAATCCTGCCATGACTCTTTAACGGCTGGCATCATATGAACCAATACCAAATAAGCCCTTGGCTTTTCCGCCGAATATAAATCGTAAGCAATTTTAAAATTGTCAGCGGCGGTAAAAAACATGTTCCCGTTAAACCTTACTATAGCCATTACCATGACTATAACAACGGCGATTACGCCAATTGCCAACGAAAGCGATGACCATTTAATCGTAGTCATTTGTCATCGGTTATCGTATCTCATATGTCACGCTCACCTGCAGTGTAACTTCCTGCGTGCCCGGCTCAATGGTTGGCGCCAGAGGCGACGACAATTCCCCGCCAATCTCGCTCTTGGCGTAAAGCGGCATCGGGGAATAACCCTGCGACTCGTAGAAATTAACTACCCTTTTTAATCTCACGCCATTTTGTTTCGCCATTGATTCCGCTTTGACGCGCGCTTTTTCAAACGCTTCTTTACGAGCTTCATTTAGATATTGATCCGGCTCATCCACGTCAAACTGCAGTTGGCCAATTTCGTTTATTCCCAGTTCCGGCAACCCGCCTAAAATAGCCGAGATTTTAGAAAAATCGCGCAATTTTAATGAAATATTCTGACGCAATTCATAGCCGACAATCAATGATCGCCGAAGCTTTTCGTCATACTCATAACGGGGCGCGAGATTATATTGAGCGGTTTTTATATCCTCCGCTTCCACGCCCTGACTTTTTATAAATTCAAGAGCGCCGTTAACTTTTTTAGCATTATCAGTTTGAAGGTCAACCGGATTAGCGCCTTCGGAGATTACTCCGAAATTTATTTTCGCGACATCCGGGATGACAACTGATTTTCCTTCAGCCGAAACTGAAATAACTCGCGCGGGATTCAAAGAGCGACTATAAAAACTGGCTGCTTTGATTCCATAAATTAATCCAACGACTAAAACTGCTAAAGCTACGTTTAATAAGACCCAAAATATCTTTTTTGCATCAAAACTAGGCATATTTTTTTGAAATTTCTACTATTTTTTTAATTTCTTCCGCATCAAGACTGGCGCCTCCAACTAAAGCGCCTTCAATTTCTTTGTGCTTTAAAAAATCTTTGGCATTCTTACTATTCACCGAACCGCCGTAAATAATAATAGGGTTTAGGGTATAGCCACTAGCCAATAGGGTTTTTTTTATAAACTTTGCCATTTCTACTGTATTTTCCGGTTTGTCAGGAACGCCAGTGCCGATTGCCCAGATGGGCTCGTAGGCGATTATAATAGGGTTTAGGGTATAGCCACTAGCCACCAGAGAAAGATCGATCCTTACTTCTTTTTCGAGAACTTCTTTTGTTTTGCCGGAAGCACGTTCCTTTTTTGATTCACCGACGCATAAAATCGGCGTTAGGCCGGTCTTAACCGCGGCCACGATTTTTTTAGCTGCCATTTCATCGGTTTCCCCCAGTTTTCGTCTTTCGGAATGGCCGATTATTACATATTCAACCCCTAAATCTTTTAATTGAGCGCCGGAAACTTCTCCGGTGTAAGGACCTTCCTCTTCCCAAAATAAATCCTGCGCGCCAAGTTCCGCTTTTTTAATAACCTTTCCCGCTACTTTCAAAAATGGAAAAGGCGGGCAAATAACCAAACCTTCAATATCGCTTTCTTCGGCTAATTTTGTCGCGCGTCCTGTCGAATCCGGATTCATCTTCCAGTTGGCTATAATAATCTTTCGCATACTTTTCTAAGTTTAACATAAAATATAAACCCTCGCAGTGAAACGAGGGTTATTGAGCGGCAAAAGTCGCGGAACCGAATTTAACCTGGGGCGTCCCTTTTCTTCTATCCAAACAGGTTAAGAAAGTCGTCCCCTTGTGTATCACTAAGGCAGGAGTGTCGCTTATATAATGCGTGGTGCCGGGCAACTCAACCCAATGATGGAAAAGCGCTCCGCGATGCTCTCGGACAATCGCCAATCCTTCGGTTACGGTTGCCGGCGCTCGCTTTGCTTTTTGGCAAGACGCCAAAACGACTTGCGGATGGTCGCCAAGCACATTGCTGCCGTCGTCAAAATCATAACGCCAGTAAAGATCGTCCGCGGGCGGATCAAAAAGATCAACGCAATAATCCAAATCTATGCTGCTAAAATCCACATTAAGCAATCCGCACTGCTTTGCCAAACTTATAAATTTTGAAGAAACTACTAAAAGCGGATTTGGCCTGTTCGGCGTTGGCAAAGGTATTCGATCCATAAAGATTTTCCCCGTCAGCCCCGCCGCCTTATGAAAACTCCTGCCGAGAAGATGCTGGCCTTGATTGTTCTTTTCAAGCTCTTCCGGCGTCATAGCCACCTCCTTTCACATAAGCTCCCGACGCGATACTGGCTAGTTTGCTGGATAACAAGGCGCGAAAGCGAAGGTGTATAAGCATACTCCAAGCCTAAGCAACGAAGTTAGCCGGCAAACTAGCCGCATCCCGAAGGGTTGTTGCCAAAATTGTCCATCGCGACGTCGTTTCTCCTCGGAGTGTGCTTACACACCTTTGTCGTCACTCCTTGCGCTGAACAATTTTGGCTAACAACGCGTCAGGGATTTATGTGAAAGGAGGTGGCTGCCGCTCCGTGAAATTTTTTTGAAGAACCAGTATCACTATAAAGTGAACTCGTTAGAAAGGCAAGGCCACTATGCCTTTAATAGCCGCGAGAACAATCAACCCGGATGTCAGAACTCCCAAACCAATTGCTAAAGCCGCTCGCCAAATGGGTATGCCGAAGACAAACGCCACTACCGAACCGCTCCAGGCGCCGGTAAAAGGCAGGGGTATGGCCACAAAAACAAACAGTGCCCAGAATTCCAGCAACGGCCGCCAATGATGATGGTGATGATAATCAAATTTCTGCTGGTGCTTATCCCGAGTGTATCGGAATAACCAACCAAAAAATCGATTAAAGAAAAATGATTTTTGCGTCAAAAAATTGCTTAATTTATACAAAACCAGCAAAGCCGGAATAACAGGAAGAAAATTGCCCAAGACACTCCAAAAATAAGCCTCCGCGGCCGTGAATCTAAAAATTCCCATAGCTATCGGTATGGCGCCGCGAAGCTCCAAAACAGGAGAAGCTCCCAAAAGCATTGTAAGAAATTCGTTCATTTTTTCACGAGTAGTTTTGCTGCTGTATCTGGATCAATAGAATTAATTTCAACTCCGGTGCCTAATTCAAAACCGGCATAGATGGCAACCTTAGGTAAAATTTCTATGTGCCAATGATAATGTTTATAATCTTCTTTATTTTTTAGCGGCGCCGTGTGAATGAAAAAATTATAATCAGGATCTTTAAGATTTTTGTAAATGAGCTTTAGGGTGTTTTGAAGCGCGTCAACCACGGCGGCCACATCATGGTCATAAGTATTTTCAAAAAACGGCAGGTGCTTTTTGGGAAACACGCGCGCCTCAAAGGGACTGCGCGAAACATAGGGCGCAATAGCGATAGCGCCGTCGTTTTCATAAATTATCCGCTTTTTCTCCTTCCGTTCCCATTCAATCATCAAACAATGCACGCATTTTTTGTGCTTGTCAAAATATTTTCGCGAACCGTTCAACGAATGCGTCACGTCCGGCGGCACCACGGGGATCGCGATCAACTGATAGTGAGGATGATAAATAGACGCGCCGGCGGTCGGCCCCCAATTGTGAAATATGGAAATATATTCCAGACATTTGTCGTTAAAAAGCGCCAAATAGCGATCGCGCATCGCTTGAAAAACTAAATTAGCTTCCGATTTTGTCAATTTGGGAAAGTTTTTGTTATGGTCGCGAGTAATAATAATATCATGGTGACCAAAGCCCGGTTGAATCGCGTAAGGGCCGCGCCGAGAAACAACGCTGCATTTTTCGCCCAAATGCCGCACGGCTGGATATTTATTTTCCACAATCTGAATAGCCCAAGTGTGCTTATTGGGATAAACAAGATATGGTTCAGTGTCATTATTCTCCGGGGAATTCTCAAACGGGCAGTTTTTAATCGGGGCTTTTTCGCGCGGCGCGTCACGGCGAATAAAATCGCGCGGGCGCTTGACGCGCCCCGGAGCAATAACAATCCAATCGCCGGAAACAAGATCTTGCCGCAATTCGGAATTTTTAATCATAGTTAGATGGGGTATTAAATTTCCACGCCCTATACGCTAAACTCTAGTCGCTAGCGGCTAGTCGCTAATCTATTATCATAGTACCATTCAAAAACATCTCTAGCGATCGGGACGGCATTAAGGCTTCCTTCTCGGGCATTTTCTATTAATACTAAAATCGCGATTTGCGGATTATCGGTCGGACCATAACCAACAAAAAAAGCGTTAGTGCGCGTATTATCGGCGACTTGAGCGCTTCCGGTTTTTCCGGCGGTTTTAAAAGATAAATCAGAAAGCGTATAAGCAGTTCCGTATGGTTCGCCTACGGCGTCTTCCAATCCCCTTTGGACTTCTTTAATATCGCCGTCTAAATCGTCTAAATCAACGTAATTGGTTAACTCCTCTGCTTCAGTTTGTTTGATTAACTTCTGATTCGGGTCAATGACGCGTTTCACCAAAAACGGGCGGTAAATCTTTCCGCCATTGCCGATCGAAGCGGTAAAATTTAAAAGCTGAAGCGGCGTCACCAAAATATCGCCCTGACCGATACTGACGTTATAAGTATCGCCAATGCGCCAAATCTGCCCGGTGCGTTTTTCTTTTTCTTCGGCGCCGGGTAAGAATCCGCTATTTTCGGCAGGTAAATCGATTCCGGTCTTCAAACCAAAAACGAATTTCTCCCAATAATGCCGAAGTTTATCTATGCCCAAGCCTTTGATGCTGTTAAAATCGCGGGTGGGGGCAAGATCGGCGCGAGGCAGGCCGCCGCCGACCGCATAAAAATAAATATTGCTGGACCTCGCCAAAGCCGAATAAAGATCTACCCAGCCGTGAGCTTTCCAATCCAAAAAACGACTGGGCTTTTCCGGATCGTAAGGATTGGGTATTTCCAAAGATCCAGACGAATAAATCTGATCTGTCGCGTCAACGATATTTTCTTCAAGGGCGGCTAAAGCCACCAACGGTTTGATGGCGGAACCAGGGTTATAAACGCCGGAAATAGCCCGATTAAATAACGGCTTGTTGGCTGCCGCCAAAATTTTTTTGCGCTGATCATTAAGTCCGCCGGCGACAAAAATATTATTATCAAAACTGGGCAGACTAATCAAAGACAAAATTTCTCCATTTTGAGGATTAAGCGCTATTCCGACCCCCGAATCACGGCCCAAAAATTCCAGAGCCGTTTTCAAGCGATTATAAAAATAATTTTGCAGCTCCGCGTCAATCGTCGTTTCTAAACGATAGCCCGATCGCGGCTCCTCCGCCGCCTTTTCCTCAAGCGGCCGCGCTCGAGCATCGCGATAAATTATGCGCTTGCCGTCAACGCCCTTCAACCAGTCGTCATAATAAGCCTCCAGTCCGGATTTACCGACAATGCCGCTTCCTTGATCGGCCATGCCGGTATAACCAGTAATGTGGGCGAAGGCCGATCCACTGGGATATTTTCTGGTGTAATCATCAATAATTTCAACCGCCGGCAATTCAAGACCTTTTAAGGCAATGGCTTCCTCGGTGGCGATATTTCGATCAATGATTATTGAGCTGGTTTTTTCCAAATCAGCGTCATCAACCGCCCGAAACAAGAGTTGTTCATCAATGCTCAAAACTTCGCTCAAGGTTTTCAATACGCCAGCCAACGAATCGGATTTGTCTTTAACCAATTCATTGATATTTAAAGAAACGCTGAAAGCCGGCGCGTTCTCCGCCAAAACATCGCCAAAACGATCAACGATAATTCCCCGGTTGGCCATCAAATTTATTTCTTTATGGACATTAGAATCGGCTCGGCTCTGATAAAAATTCTTTTTAAAAACATTCAAATAAAAAACACGCCCTAAGGCGATAAAACTAACTAAAAAAGCCAAGACGGCAACTAAAATAAAAGCTCTCTTGGATAAAGGCTGTTCCAGACTATCAAACCCGCGCGCAAAGTCATCAAAAACCACTTCATCAAAATCGAGATCTGATTGTTTTAATTTTTTTACCATATCTTCTTATAAGTTCCTGCCCAAAATAAAACCGCGCCTAAGATAAGATTATACGCCGCCTCTGAAATAAAAATACCGACGCCGCGCGAAATAAAAGCCGGATCAATTAAAAGATAAAGCAGTAAAGTGCCGGCGAAAATCAATATTAAATTGTTGAGGGACGCGCGCCAAGGAAGCAATCGCCGGAGAAAATAAAATATGGCGGGAATCGCCGCGAAAACGATTATCGAAATTTCAAAACCAGCCGCGGTTTTTATTAATAACGCGCTAATAAGAATTAGAATCAGGTAGTCGGTGAATTTGTTGATAAAAAATCCTAAAACTATCAGCGCCGCCAAACTTAAATTAGGTTTGACGCCAGCTATGTTCAGCAAATCGGTATTTTGCAGGATGCCGGCGGCTATAACTAACAAAATGGCCGAAGCTAATCTAATCATGCACGTAAAGCTCGTCGAGATCGCTGAAATTATAAGACAAGTCCAATTCAGCTTCCTGAAACACCTCGGTTGGAGCTGTTTTTATATTTTTCACTTCTCCCAGCTTAATTCCATACGGGAAATCTTTACCGACAGAATACACTTCTTGCCCATTCTCTAAGACTTTATCTTTGGCGATCATTGTGAGGCGCGGCAAGAGGCCTCCGACCATCAACGCCGTAATCCGTTCGTCTCCGATCTTAACCGACAGTCGCCAATCAGCGTCAAAAATGGTCCGGGTAACGCTGTAATCGTCAAAAACCTCAAGCACTTGTCCGAATAAAATATTTTCTCCCGCGGTAACCGGCGCTAATTCTTTAATGCCGGCCCGCCTGCCGGCGTTAATCGTTATCCGGCTTTGATTGTTAAGGGGATAGGTGGAATAAATTTTTACGAGAAGTTTCCGATGATCGCCGCCGCTTAAAATCTTAGCGGAATTTTTCAGCTGCGAAATCTGAGATTTTAAATTTTCATTTTCTAAATTCAGCGCGATGAATTCTTGGTAATTATTCGCGCCGATAAATAATGTCTTTATCAAAAGAATCGGCAGGGCGAAAGTTTGAGTCACCCTAGAAACAAAGATTCCTTTTTGAACAATAAAAAAATTTCCGTAAAAGAAAAGTAATAGTAGCGCCGCGACTATAACAATTCGCAAAATCATTTTATTACCCGCTTACCAATTCCTAGTTCCTAGTTCCTAGTTACCAGTTACCAGTTCCTAAGTCCTAATATCTCTTGGTATCAAAGGATTATCTAAAATCTGCTTGTATTGATCAAAATTCTCTACCGCTATGCCCGTGCCTCGCGCCACGCAAGTCAACGGATCGTCAACAACCGCCGCATTAACAGTTAAATCTTTGGCAATAAGCTGGTCTACACCCCTAAGCAAGCTTCCGCCGCCGCAAAGATAAATTCCTCTTCGTAAAACATCTCCTACCAATTCCGGAGGAGAAACTTCTACGACCTCCTTAACGGCTTCTACAATGGCTTTAAGCGACTTGGCGAGCGCGGCTCGAATATGAGTGTCTTTAACCAGTATTTCCTTGGGCAAGCCAGTCGCCAAATCTCTGCCGCGAATAGTCATTTCCAATTTTTGATCTACCGGAACTGCCGAACCGATAGTTGACTTTAATTCTTCGGCAGTCGGCTCGCCGATCGCCAAACTAAATTCATCGCGGATAAAACGGATGATGTCTTCGTTGAATTTATCGCCGGCCACTTTAAGACTTTTGGAAGTTACGGTGCCGCCCATGGAAATCACTGCGATTTCCGTTGTGCCGCCGCCAATGTCAATAATCATATTCGCCGTCGGCTCGTTAATCGGCAATCGCGCTCCAAGAGCGGCCGCCAAAGGTTCTTCAATCGTATAGGCCTTGGAAACGCCGGCGCCAACAATAGCGTCCTCCACGGATTTTCTTTCAACTTCGGTCAAATTGCTTGGCACGCCGATAACCGCGCGGCGATAATTCAAAAACGCGCCGGAACCGCCGATTTTTTTCAAAAAATAACGCAGCATCTCTTGAGTCATATCAAAATCAGAAATGACTCCGTTGATCAAAGGTTTAATGACATTAATATGTTGAGGCGTTCGGCCCAGCATATTTTTCGCTTCTGTCCCGATAGCCAAAATCTGGCTAGTCTTATTGTTTAGGGCCGCGATCGACGGCTCATTAATAACAATGCCTCGGCCGGCCAGATAAACCAATGAATTAGTCGTTCCCAAATCAATCCCGATGTCTTTTGAAAAATAATTGAATAGAAACATGAGTTAGTTGGCTAGTTGGTTGGTTAGTCGCGCAAGAGTAACTAGTTTAACGTTCTTCTGATTCCTTGCCTTGACCTCTATTTTGCTTCCGGTTTTCTCGCTGACTACCAGTCGATAGGGAATCCCGATTAAATCCGCGTCAGCAAACTTCTCTCCGGCTGACGCGTCTCTTTCATCAAAAAGTATCTCAACGCCGGCTTTTTGTAAAGTATTGTAAATTTTTTCCGCTTTTTTCCTAATTTCTAATTTCTCATCTTGCCTGCCGGCAGACAGGTTTCTAATTTCTAACAAATGAGCTTTATACGGCGCAACAGACTCCGGCCAAACGATACCGCGCTCGTCATTATAAATTTCAACTAGCGTGCCCATCAATCTTGTAGGACCGATGCCGTAAGAACCCATGATCACCGGTCTTGAACTGCCGTCTTTATCGCGGAATTTTAAACCATAGGCGTCTGAATAACGAGTGCCTAATTTAAAAACATTGGCGACCTCAATTCCGCGCGATTCCTTAATTTCTCCGCCGCACCGCGGACATTTCAACATTTCGACATTTCGATATTTCGACGTATCAACTATTTCTTTATTTTGAGAAAAATCACACTGCGCACAATGAAAAATAGTATCTTCGCCTGCCGGCGATAAAACTTGGAATTCATGCGTATATTCTTTGGTAAAAGCTCCGCCGGCGGCTTCGGTAATTTTTGCGTCAAGCGAAAGTCTTTTTATAATTTTTTTATAAGCGGTAATTACTTTTTGATAATAATTGTCTAAATCCTCCTTGCCGGCATGAAAACTGTAAAGATCTTTCATTAAAAATTCGCGGCCGCGCAATAATCCGTTTTTGGCGCGCGGCTCATTGCGGAATTTAGTTTGAATCTGATAAGCGCCCAACGGCAAGTCCTTGTAAGAATGGATGAAATCGGTGGCAATGTGAGTTATAGCTTCTTCGTGAGTCCAACCAAGGCCAAAACTTGGTAATTGGTAACCTGCCTGCCGGTAGGCAAGGTTGGTAATTGGTTAATTTTAAACATAATATCCGCGTCCCATCTGCCAGATTTTTCCCAGTATTCTTTAGCAACCAACGAGGGCATCATAAGCTCTTCCGCGCCGATGGCGTTCATTTCTTCGCGGATTATATTATTTATTTTCCCAAGCACCCGCCAACCGAGCGGCAAATAGGCGTAAACACCGGCTGAAAGTTTGCGAATAAAACCCGCCTTAATCAAAAGTCGAGCGTTAATTGCTTCCTCGTCTCTGGGAAAAGTTTTTGAGGTTTTAGTAAAAAGTTGGGACTGTTTCATAACTTGATATTTCGATATATCGATATGTCAATATATCGAGTTACTCTTCTCCATACATCCTCTCATAAACTTCCGGCGCGTATTGCTTTATTAATTCTTTCGCCGGATCTGCTTTTGGGATATGTTTGAACTGCAACCCGCGCCTTGATCCGCCTTTAACTTTTTCTGAAAAACTTTGAATTAACCGCGAACATTCATCTGTTAATTTTAAACCATCTCGAAATTTCGATATATCGATATATCGTCTGTCGCTTGCTATGTACAATTGACTTCTTACTTCGCCAACTTCGCCTTTAGCAATAAATAACGCGTCAACAAACTCAGCTTGGGTGCCACGATCAAATCCCTCGGCAATATTTGACATTGGAGAAGTCGCCGCTCGCCTTATTTGACGCTTCAAATCCGGATCGCGAAATTTTGAATCGTCGGTAATATCATAAACGAAATTTGCAAGCGCTTTTGCTTTCTGCCAACAAATCAAATCTTCAAATTTTTGAATAGAAGCCATACTCGATATTTCGACATATCGATATTTCGATATATCAATTGTCTTGAGTATATAGTCTTTTAAGATAAAAAAAAAGCCTCGCGTCAAAAGGCGGCAGGGGGCAAGAAAAGAACTAAACAGCGCCTGACTCGACTCGCTTATTGTACGACTTGTATGACGACCGCCGGCCGAGTTCGTAAAGAAGGCTTAGGATATTTGTGGCGTAATAAGCGACAATACCCCAAGACAAAACCGGGTGCGCAGAGAAAAAAATAATGAAATCGTTCAGTTCAAGGACGTCGGATACCGCTATCAACGATAGCGCCAATAACAAAAGTGTGACAAGACTAATGACTGCTATGGGCGGTATAAAACAGACGCAATCATCATGATAAGCGCCGACGTTGTGTTCCTTGTCACACTTGCGCTTAACCGTAGCGGTAAAAAACGATCGCAGTACAAACTTCGTTGTGCCACTCAATGTATACTTGATAATCGTAAAAAGTTCGATAAACGGATAGCTGACCGGCAAGAGAATCGGCTTGAGGGGTTTAAGCACAAACGCGGAAAGCAGAGCTAGCGGCCAAAAGATGATATATCGCAACATCCCGATGAGACTTACGACGCTCACGCTAACAATTGCCAATACCAGCGATAAATACGCCAAGTTGACATGCGCTAGGACTTGATTAGGTGTAGACATCTCTGAAATCAAAACGGAATCAACTCCTCCAGTTGGTCTTGATTCCAGATCCAAGATACCAACGCCGTGCAAAAAAAAATACAGGAAAAAGATGGCCGGAGCAAGAATGACGACGGCGGCCGTAAAAGGGCTAAGACCGGGCTTACCAGCAATTGCCGGCTCTGGATACAAAAGCTCTGCCGAAGGCGGATTCGGTTGCTCCGGATTAACAGAAGCTTGAATCGCAATATGCAGTTCCTGATGACGCTCGCAAAAAGGGCAAGTTTCATCAAATCCCGGATTATGACACAAGACGTGAGAAATGTACACAAGCAATCGAAACCGCCTACGGCAGACGGCGGTGAATCAATTTTGGAACTCCCGGAAGCGGGGTCAATATTTGGGATTTCGGAAATCCGCTGGATTCCCGAAATCCACTATCCGTTTCGAGAATCACCAAATTGAATTACGTTCAATATTAATTACAATTCAATATTTGTCTCCCTGCAGGAGATGTCCCGCAGGGACAGGATTTCGGGAACCTGTGGAAAAATTTCGATCGTAGATTCATGGATTCCCGAAACCAATAGATACCTCTATTGGTTTCGGGAATCCCAAAATCCCAAATATTAAAAAAGCGCAGCGACGTCTTTAATGGTAATTGCCAGCATTAAAGCAAGCAGAAAAGCAAGGCCAAGGCCGTTGGCTACCGCTTCTAAACGGGGCGCCATAGGAGAACCTTTGATTTTTTCAATTATGATAAATAGCAAACGTCCGCCGTCTAGCGCCGGAAACGGAAAAATGTTTAAAACAAAAAGATTCAGCGAGATAATACCGATTAACTGCAAAAGATAGATGTAGCCGAGTTGTCCCGCTTGAGTCGCGACCCCGAAAATTCCCACAGGCCCAACAAGGTTTTCAAAAACCCGCGCGCCGGTAAAAACGCCGATGATTAACGATAGAAGCCCGGTAAATATCGCGCTTACTATCTGGATTGAAGTTTTAAATCCTTCAAACAAACTTCCGAAAAAAGATTTTTGAGGGAAACCAGTTTCCGTAATGGCCACGCCCAGCGCTCCCTCGCCCTCGGGAACATTGACTCGAGGAACGACTAAAACATTTAAAATTTCCCCTCCTCGCCTTATGTTCAAATTCACTTCTTCACCTTTGCGCGCGTCGACAAAACTAATAAATTCATCGGCGGTTTTAAAATCCGACAGTTGATCTCCCGACTTCAAGCCGGCAATCGCCGCCGGAGTATCCTGCAAAACATTAGTCACTAAAAGCGCGCTAGGCGCGCCAACCATAAATATGAATGAAACAATTAGCCAGCCGATAAAAAAATTCATCAAGACGCCGGCGATGATAATGAGAGTTCGCTTGCCGGCGTTCTGACTGGAAAAACTCCGGTGTTTTTCCGTTTCCGGAACCGGCGCCGCCGGACTTTCTCCTAAAAGCTTTACAAACCCGCCTAACGGCAAAAGATTGATGCTATATTTCGTCTCACCAACTTGTTTATAAAACAATCGTGGCGGAAATCCAAAGCCGAATTCTTCCACTTTAACGTTAAAAAACTTGGCCGCCAAAAAATGCCCCAATTCATGAACCAGTATTAATATGGAAATTCCCAGTACGACTAATAAAATGGTCATTGTTCATTTATCTCTTTAGTTTTTGCTTCCAGCAGATTTTCTATTTCTTTATTGATTTTATCAATCGCGTCCTGAATTTGTTTTTTAAGTTTAAATTTCTGATCTTCGCTGATTTTTTTATCTTTGAAGGTCTGCTCTATTTTTTTGTTAGCATCGTCGCGCAAATTCCGAACTTTTATTTTTGTTTGCTCGGTTACTGATTTTACCAATCTTGTAAGCTCCTGCCTTCGCTCATCGGTCAAAGTCGGCAAATTAATTCTGATCAAATTGCCGTCAATGTTGGCGCTGACACCTAAACTCGACGCCTCAATGGCTTTAGCAACTGGAGCAACGGCATTTTTATCCCAAACTTGAATATTAATTTCTCTCGGCGGCACAACGCTGATTGATCCCAATTGCTTGACCGTCAGTTTTTGATCAAAATAATCAACTTTAATATCTTCCACTAATTTGGGGCTTGGCCGATTCGTCCGAAGAGTAATAAATTCCTGCTTCAAGGCGCCAAACAGCGGCCGTATTCGATTTTCTAAATCTTTTAAAACTTCATCATTCATATAGGATAGACTTAGCTTATGGGATCCAAGAAACCCGGGCAGGATCAATATTCGGGATTTCGGTCCCGTCGTGGCGGGACCGAAATCCGCTATCAGTTTACGGCTTGCAAACTAACGGCAAAAAATACAAAAGTATGCCGGCAAAGACTACGAATAAAATTATAATAAGGGCTTTATCCATACGCTTACTAATTACAAATGAAAACTAATTAGGCGAATGGCAAATAACATTATTAGCCATTAGCTTAATTCGGTCAGTATTCGTAATTGGTTAAGGGCGGCTTCTAGCTGTAATCTCTTATTTGTATTATATCGCCTAATTAATGTCCAGCGTTTAAGCAGTTCTTTAATAGTCCGCCAGTTATTCATTGTATCACGGCGCAATTCGCTTATTAAGCCGGTAACAAAATCTTCCAGCTTTCCATCGTCTTCAATGACCTCTTTAATGATTTCTTTGCGCCTCGCCGGCGAAGCTTTTAAAAATTCTTTAGCGATCTTGTTCGCGTCATTCGCGTTTTCCTTCGTATTTTTCGCGTCGGTAAAGTATATTTTCTGAAATCGCGAAACCACGGTTGGCAACAACGTCTCAAGATTATTGATCAAAAGAATGATAAGCGCGTGTGCCGGCGGCTCTTCGGCGACTTTTAAAATCGCGTTTTGGGCTTCCGGGGTCAAATTTCTCGCGTCCGGTATTATGAGAGTTTTACGCGGAGATCTAACCGGCTTTTGCCACAAAAAATTTATGCCCGCCCGAACGTCGTCTATCCCGTTGCCTATTATTCTAAAATCTAAAAGCGGCGCGGATGATTTTCCCCATCGGTTATTCTCTAAAAAATTAGCTAAGCCGTTGGCAAAATCTAATTTCTCCGCCGATTCTCCAAAAAAAATATAGCCGTGAAATAAATTTCCCTTTTTCAATAAACGGGTGAAATCTTTTTTAAGCTCTGGTACGCTTGCCATTTATTACATTTTATCGGTACCACCTTTTGCAGAACCCTACCTCTTATTCAAAAGAGTCCTCTTATAAACATCCAAATGATTTAAGATCAGGCCGGTGCCTTTGGCAACGCAAAAAAGCGGCTCCTCGGCTATATAAGTTTGAACGCCGCCGCTCATTCTTTTGAAAAATTCGTCAATGTAACGGAGATGGGCTCCGCCGCCCGACAAAATAATCCCCTTTTCCATAATATCAGCCACCAATTCGGGCGGAGTGCTGTTAAAAACATTTTGAACCGAAGCGGCAATGTCCAACAAATGGGGCTTTAACGCTTCGGCTACTTCATTGGCATTAATCACTAAATCTTTTGGCAGACCGGACATCAAATCTCTGCCTCTTATTTGAAACTCTAATTTTTCCTTAGTGGGAAGAGCGGCGCCTATTTCAAATTTGATATTTTCCGCCATCTGCTCGCCGATGGATATGGCATACTTCTTTTTAACATAATCCGTAATGGCCTGATCAAATTTATTGCCGGCTACCCGCAAACTGGACCAAGAAACAATGCCCCCTAGAGAAACAACGGCCACTTCGGAAGTGCCGCCGCCAATGTTAATTATCATATTGCCGGAAGGAGAATTGATGGGAATGCCCGCGCCCAAAGCCGCTAAAATCGGTTCCTTAACAATGTAAGCTTCGCGAGCGCCGGCATCGAGCGCGGCATTAAGCACCGCCCTTCTTTCCGTCGGAGTAATTCCGGCGGGTACTGAAATCACGACTTCCGGTTTAAAGATATTTAATGAACCGACTGCTTTGGCAACGAAATATTTCAACATCGCCCGGGTAATATAGTAATCGGCGATTACTCCGTCTTTAAGAGGACGGTAGGCGACAATGTCGTCGGGCGTCCGACCAATCATTTCTTTTGCTTCTTTCCCAACGGCAAGCACGGTATTGTCGGGCAAACTTAAAGCCACGATTGTAGGTTCGTTAATAATAAAACCGCGGCTCGGCACAAAGACGATGGTATTAGCAGTTCCAAGATCTATTCCTATTTGACGGGTAAACATGATGTTACATGCGAATGACTAGTGCGAATGTTTGCGAATTATATACGAATATCGGCTAATGGACTCGTTTTATATCTGCTCCCAATTGCCCTAATCTTTCATCTATTCTTTCATATCCTCTGTCAATTTCTTCAACTCCGCTGATAACTGATTCCCCTTCGGCGATCAACGCGGCGATTATGTGCGCGATTCCAGACCGCAGATCTCTTACCTCAAGATTCGCCGCTTTTAACGGGGTCGGGCCGTTTATCAGCGCGCTATGCTGATAATTTTCGCCGCTAAACCGGCAAGAAAGTTCGCCTAGACACTTCGTAAACACTGTAATATCCGCGCCCATTAAATTCAAGTCCTTGGTATAACCAAAGCGATCCTCGTAGATAGTCTCGTGAATAATAGAATTTCCTTTTGCCTGCGTCAGCAAAATAGTGAACGGCTGCTGCCAATCGGTCATAAAGCCGGGATGCGTGTCCGTTTCTACTTCGACGCCGCGCAAATTATCGCGCCGGTAAAAAGCAATGCCGTCGTCTAAAACATCGTACTCTCCGCCAACTCGCCGAAGCATATTCAGGAATGTTATTAAATCATCCTGACGCGCGCCTTTTACTAAAATTCTCCCGCCGGTCGCGACAGCAAGGCAAGCGAAAGAAACTGCTTCATTGCGATCGGGCAAGATCCGATGCCGCGCGCCGCGCAGTTTATCAACGCCGTCAATGTAAATGGTTCGGTTTGTTCCCAAAGAAATAATCGCGCCCATTTTTTGAAGCATCTTTATCAAATCCGTAATTTCCGGTTCGGTGGCGGCATTTTGAATAATTGTTCTGCCCTTTGCCAAAACCGCGGCCAAAATCGTATTCTCTGTCGCGCCAACGCTGGGAAACCGCAAAGCAATTTTCGCGCCATGAAGGCCGTTTTTCGCTTCCGCCGCGTAACTATTCTGATTAATTTTGATAGCGGCGCCCATAACCCGCAAAGCGTCCAAATGGATGTCCACCGGACGGGGGCCAATTTTATCACCGCCCAAAATCGGCACCTCGGCTTTGCCAACGCGCGCCAAAAGCGGCCCCAAAGCTAAAATCGGAATGCGATTTCTTCTGGTCAAAGAGGTGACGCGAAAAGTTTTAATTTCCGGCGTATGAATGTCCAATCTGCCCGATTGAATATCTACTTTACTGCCCACCGACCTGCAAAGTTCGGCCGTAATGTGTCCATCGCCGATCTCGGGAAAATTTTCTAAAGAGCAGGCCTCTTCGGTCAATAAAGACGCAACCATCATTTTTGTGGCCGCGTTTTTCGCGCCGGACAAACTAATTTCTCCGTTCAATTTTCTCCCGCCCTTAATAACAAACTTCATACGCTTGCGCTATCGTAATACTAATATACTAATTCATTCGAATGATACTAATGGCTACAAATATTATTAGTATTTATCCGTATAATTAACATGAATTCGCAGATTAGTATTTTCATAAGTATCATTAGTATGCATTCGTATATTGGTATCGCATTACAAATATACCTAAATTCAAAAAAATAGCCAACGGCACGTAGCGTTTCTTATTCTTAAGTTCTCAAGAACATTAGAATAAAAATTTTTTCGCGCTAAGCGCGTAAAATGCCAAGGCGGCAAGAATTCCACCGGCGAAGTCCAAGAAAAGATCAGATAAGGTATCCACTCCCCACTCGGCCGTGCCGACCCAATGGTCCTGAAAAATAAATCCGACGGCGTATTCAAAAAATTCCCAGACAATCCCAACAAGCGCCACGAAACTTAAAACGAAAAAAGCCGTCAGCCAGCGATTTTGATAAATATTGAAAAGGCGCAGCCGATTAATAAAAAAATATAAAAAAATCGTCGCCATCCAAACGCCTCCAAAAAAATGCAACAACTGATCCCAAATATCCCAACGGAGTCGAGCTCCGGTTGTCTCTCCGATCGATTGAAAAACAAAGATAAAAATTGTGAGCCCAATGAGGATATAACCCAAAATCCCGTCTTTACCGCTTTGCCCACTGGGGGGCCCGCCTTGCTTTTTTAAGTCCATATTTTTTGCGCTCCACCATCCTGGAATCTCGAGTTAAAAACCCAACTCGACGCAATCGCTTCTTAAAATTATCGTTAAACTTAACCAGGGCGCGCGAAAGTCCATGACGAACCGCCTCTGCTTGAGCCGTCAATCCACCGCCGGACACCTTAACCGTCGCGCCCAAAGTATCAGTCATTTTCATTGTCTCAAGCGGAGCAATGACAATTTGTTGATGTTTGGGCGCCTTAAAATATTCCCGAAAATCTTTATCGTTGATTAAAATTCCTGTCCGCTTGCTGTAAAGCCGCACTCTGGCAATCGCGGTTTTGCGTCCGCCTCTTGCCTCGTAATATCGCTCCTTAACAACCGGCTTCTCATGCGCCGCCGGTTTAATCCTTTTAGCTTGGGGTTCGGCTGTTTTCGGCTTTGCCATTTTATTTTTTAACAATTAATCTTTTCAATCTTTCCGCCCTTAACTTATTCTTGGGCAGCATATTATAAACGGCCGTCCATAAAACCTTTTCCGGAGATTTAGCAAATGCCTCGCGATAGCTCTTTTCCTTTAAATGCCCCATATAGCCGGTATGGCGATAATAAATTTTCTTTTCAAATTTTTTCCCCGTCACCTCAATCTTAGAAATATTTTCAACAATAACTCTGTCCTTACCGGCAAGACGCGGCTCGTAGTCGGGCCGCAGCTTTCCTTGTAAAATCAACGCTATTTTTGAAGCTAAACGTCCCAATTTTTGATTTGTGGCGTCAATAGTATAATCCATAGGTTGTGCCAGTTGCTATCGAATGAATTCTATTGTCGCTAATGGCGCGCCGTCGCGTTTTCTCGCCCTAGCTTCTTTAATAATGCGGAGATAGCCGCCTTTCCGTTCTTTATAGCGAGGCGCCAGATCGTAATAAAGTTTTTGGGCGGCGTCTTTGGGAAGACGGGAAAGCAAAAGGCGCAAACCGGCCAAGTTCTGTTTTTTGGCTAAGGTTACCGATTTCTCCACTAACGAACGGATTTCCTTTGCCCGCGCTTCTGTCGTTTCAATTTTCTCTTTCAGTATTAAATTATTCGCCAGTCCTTTCAAAAAAGACCGGCGAGGTCCGCGTTTGCGATGAAACTTGCGCATAAATCTAGCCACTAGCCACTAGCCACTAGTATCTTTCTAGTCGCTAAGCACTAGCCGCTCACTATTATTTCTTCGCTGCCTTTTTTGCTTTCTTGGTTTTTTTAGCCGATTTGGTTTTACTTTCCGGAACTGCTGTCTCTGACTCTTTTACTTCTATCTGCGATATCTTGCTAAAATGATCCTGTAAAATATTGCTTGCCTTGCGGAGGGCGGCCGAAGGAGTAATGCTCCCGTCGGTTTCTATCGTCAACCTTAAACGGTTGTAATCCGTTCGTTCTCCGACGCGCATGTTTTCCACCGAGAAATTAGCTTTTACCACCGGGGAAAAAAACGCGTCCAACGCGACCACGCCTATGGGCAACTTTTCCGCTTTTCTCGCTTCTATCGGTACATATCCAAGCCCTCGTTCAAGAGTTAATTCCATTTCTAATTCAGCGCTCCTGCTGGTTAAAGTGGCAATATGAACATCGGGGGTGATGAGCTCGACTTGCGCGTTAGTCTTAATATCCGCCGCGGTTACCGCTTTTTCTCCCCCTGCTTTCAAAGTTAAAATCTGGGATTCATTGGTATGAATCCTGAATCGAATTTTTTTAAGATTAAGAGTGATCTCCACTATGTCTTCCACGACATTGGGCAAAGTAGAAAATTCATGGCCCACCCCCTTAATCTTTATTTGAGTAATGGCGGCGCCGGGCAAAGAAGAAAATAAAACTCGGCGGAGGGCATTGCCGATTGTTATGCCATACCCGGAATACAATCCCTCGATTTCAAAAACTCCCTCTCTGTCTATCTCCGAGACTTTTTTAATTGTTACGTTATCGCTAAGATAAACTATTTCCATAATTTATTGTATTTTAGAATAGTAATCTACGACCTTGTTAACGTCAAATGATATGTCGGAATCGCGAGGCAAAGAAATCACCCGTCCTTCAATTTTTTCTTTATCAAGATTAAGCCAGACGGGGGGGTCATATTTTTTAATGCTCGCCGCCAAATCATTAAAAACCGGGTGATCCTTCGATTGCGGCCTGATTGAAATGATGTCATTCACTTTGACCCGATAAGAAGGAATGGTGACTTTGCGATTATTGACTAGAATATGGCCGTGCCCCGTCAACTGTCTCGCGACTGACCTGCTCGGCGCCAAACCAAGCCTAAAAACGACATTGTCAAGGCGCCGCTCCAATAAATTGACGATCATCTCGCCGGTTACTCCCGGATTTTTCACCGCCGCCGAAAAAATCTTTCTCATTTGGGCCTCCCGAATGCCATAAGTAAATCTGAACTTCTGTTTTTCCTGAAGCTGTTGTCCCATTTCTGAAAGCGCGCGCCGCCGCGCTTTACCATGAACACCCGGCCGTTGCGGCCGTCTTACCGTAACGCATTTGGGAGAATTACAGCGGTTCGCTTTCAAAAAAAGCTTGGTGCCCAGAGATCGTTCTTTTTTTTCTTTGGTATCAAACATTTCGCGATATTTAAATATTTAAATGTTTAAATATTAAAGTTATACTCTTCGAACCTTCTTCGGTCTTGGACCGTTATGCGGGATCGACGTCACGTCTTTAATTGATAGCAAATTAAAACCTTGATTGGCCAAAGTGCGAACAGCCGAATCCCGACCGCTGCCGATGCCGTTCACGAATACTCGGACGCTGGAAGGACCGGACTTTCTAAGTTTTTCGGCAAGAGCGGCAACTACCTTGGAAGCGGCAAAAGGAGTCGATTTTTTAGGTCCTGAAAAACCGAGCGCTCCGGCAGACGACCAAGCAATCAAATTCCCCTTGTCGTCCGTAACAGAAACAACAGTATTGTTGTACGACGCGTGTACGTAAACCCGGCCGGTTTCAAACTTTTTAGCCACGGTCTTGCCGGTTTTGGCCATCGCCGTTTCTAGCGTTTCTTTTTCTTTTAACGCTTCTTCTTGCGTTTGTTGAGTGATTTTTTTCTTTCCCATTGTTCGCTATCGCTCACCGCTGACTTACGCCGACTTTACGCGGACTTGCGCTGAAAAAATTTCTGCGTAGTTCTGCGTTCATTCTGCGTCGGTCTGCGGTTTTACGAAGTAAAACATTATTTCAGCTCAACCTTCCTTTTTCCGCTGCCGGCTGTCTTGCGAACATTGCCCCGAACCGTCCTGGAATTAGTTCTGGTTCGCTGGCCTCTAACCGGCAAATGTCTCATATGTCTTATGCCTCGATAAGTCTGGAGGTCTTTTAAAAGATTTATATTTTGTTTAATAACTTGCCTCAATTCGCCCTCGATTTTATAGTTTTTCTCCGCGTATTCTTTGATTTTATTAATCTCCAGCGGCGTCAAATCCTTTGCTCTTTTATTCAAATCAATCTTGCTCCCCGTCAAGATTTTACGCGACAAAGAAGGGCCAATCCCGTAAATATAGGTTAGGGCCACTTCAATTCTTTTATGGTCGGGGATATTTATACCGATAATCCTCATGGTGTTACATGCAAATGACTGGCGCGAATCTTTGCGAATTTTATGCGAATATTGGCATATCATTCGCATCGCATATATATTCGCGTGTCACTAGCCTTGTCTTTGTTTATGTTTCGGATTTTTGCAAACGACATAAATCCTGCCCTTCCGTCGAACGGTCTTGCACGATATACAAATTGTTTTAACTGATGAACGTACTTTCATCGAAGTGTTCGCTAATAATACTAATTTCAGCAAATAATGCGAATTCGCGTTATTTTGAAGCGGATTCGCGTTGTTCGCGATTACTCCGTTTTATAGTCTTCTTACTATCCTTCCTCGTTTTGTGTCGTAGGGGCTTAACTCCACCGTAACCCTATCGCCGGGCAAAATCTTAATATAATATATCCTCATCTTTCCGGAAAGATGCGCCAAAACTTCCTGCCCGTCGGCGAACCGAACCCTAAAAGTGGTTGCCGGAAGCGCTTCCGTAACTATTCCATCTACTCGCTTAACATTCTTATTATTGGGCATTGATTACAAATGGTAGCATATCGCGCAATTGAAAGTCAAATTTATTCAATGACAATCTTCACTTTATTCTTATCATTGGGAACTTTCTTTACCCAAAACGGCCAAAGGGAAATCTGCGCGCTTTCCAATCCGGGCAAGGCGAAAATTAAAGATTTAAGATCTATTTCTGATTTCCCCAAGACCCGTTCTCTTAAAAGTTCAACGTCAACTTGCCTGGCCGCGACGCCCTTAAAATCAATCGGAAAAGTTATCTTCCCGGCGCCGAAATCCCCTCTGGCAACGCCGTACGTCAATTCGGAACTGTTAAATTTATAATCTTCGCCCAACTCCTTTTTAACTCTGCCTGCCAGCATTGACAAAACATCCTCTTCTCGAAAAGCAACCAACTCCATCTCTCCTTCAACAAATACGCCGAAATTGCCGGATTCATCGACTTCAGAATTAACCTCCTGTTTTGTCAAATCAAACCGGCTGGCGCCTTCAATCGCTTTAAATTCTTTAGGCGCTTGAGCGAATAACGCTATCTTGGCCGCGTCTTCTAGGGTCTTGGCGGTTTCTGTTTCTGCTTTTTTAATATCCCCTTCGGTCGGATAAGCGACCTCGCCGATAAATCCGCCGCTCATTGATTTTTTAGTCTCACCGTAAAATCCCGCGTATTTAGGAGTATCTTTAAAGCCGGGTATGCTGAAATAATTGACTGGCCCGATATTATAGTCCTCGCCGGGCTTGTCAGCGACTACCTGCGTTTCAATGTTTGAGGGAACAATTTTGCCCTCCACGATCTTGGCGCCGGGAACCGTAATATTCGCGGTCAGTCTAAAAACTTTGCCATCCGGGGTGACAAAGCGGGTTCGCGCCACCAACGGTTGCGGGTCAGAACTATAGGCGTTGTAAACTATCATCGCGCCGCCGGCCGCTTTCTCAACTTTTTTCTTCCCGGTGGCCCGAAAAGAAATTTGAGCGTTTTTCTTTTGAACAAAAACTTGACCGGGAATTTTGGCCGCGGCGGCGTCAATAACAGCCGTTGATTTTTCAGCAGCCACTGAATCTTTATAAGCCCAATTAGTTTTTTGCGTAACAATTTTTATTTCCGCTCGCGGTAACACCTTTACGGCAAACAAAACCGCTAATGCCGCGACAATCAAACTGGCGCCGACAAAAATCGCGGCTCGGCCGGGGATTTTAAAACTCGGCATCTTCCATTGTTTCCGCGTTTTTTGGGATTCTTTTTCCGGCTCCTCAACTACCTCTTTGATTTTCTCTTCTTTTTTACTGCTTTTCATTTGTTCGCCGCGAACCTCTTCCATCCCGCGCGTAACGTTTCTACGAGCCGGATCCATCCCGCGTTTTGTTCCGGGAGCGGCAATATCAGAAAATTGCTTCTGCGATTTGGCAAAAAACGGGTTGATCGCATCTAGCCCGCTCATCTCGGCCAACTCCACAACGCGATCATCGACAGATTCAATAATAATTTTTTTGCCCAAGGCCTCGGCCTCTCTTTTTATCAAATGAAAATTGCTTAATGAATCGGCTAAATGGGAAAATTTAGGAATATTCAAAACGATTTCCTTAGAATCGGAATCAATAATTTTTTCCGCGACTAACGCGACTTCATCGCTTTTATTGGTATAGATCTTCTTCATGCGCTTACGCCACTAATTACAAATGAAAACTAATTAGGCGAATGGCGAATAACATTATTGGCCATTAGCTTAATTCGGTCAGTATTCGTAATTGGTATCTATGGTAATAACCATCTAACTCTTCTTCGGGCCATCCTGCTTATTTTATCATTTTGCGGCGAAAGATGGGATTCAAGCAAAGTGGCTAGAGTCGCGAATTTATTATTCATCTTGAGACCCTTCTTAAATTTTACCTTAATACCGAGTTTTTCGCCAAAAAAGTCAGAGGAGGCAAGATCCATTCGAATCGGTTTGTCAAAAACCCCGCGGAACCCCGACGAAAATACAACCGGCGGTAAATTATAAAATGAATTTAAATAAACAAACTTAGCGTCGGTTTTATTCGTCGCCGTTTCAAGATGTTTTGCTAAAACTCGTAGCTCTTCCATAAGCACTTTTTCAATCTTTTTAATAAATGCCGGCGATCCTTTGTTCTCAAAGTAGATTTTAAAAATCGCGCTGGATGTTTCGGGAGAAACCGCCAAATGCCTTGCTAAAACCGAATGAAGATTTTTTTCTCCCCAACCAATATGCCCCCAATGGCAAACTCTGCCGTCATCCGCGTGGAACAAAGACGTCTGCTCGGGAAATAAATTAACCAGTAAAAAACTTCCACTTTCCTCGGATTTCAACAAAACATTAGACCAAGCCGCTCCCGCTTCAGTAACAAACAGCAACCGATCTTCCGGTAAAAACTCTTTAAGTTCTTTTATGAAAGCGCGAGGGGCGAAAGTCTGGCTAAGATAAAACTCCACGGACTTGGCTTGAAATCCGAGAGGATTAATCACTCGATGGCCGTCTAATTTAATTCCCCGAATACGGACATCAGTCAATAAAACATCAACATCGCTGATTTTCATTTTTACCGCCACTCGATTTCGCTGGCGATCAAAAAATTTCCAGATGGCTTGAGAAATTAAATTATCCAGTTCGGCTTCGTCAATCGGCTCTTTAGTATGCTGATGAACCAAGGCGGAGGAAGAATAAACCGTGGTCGCCAAACTGGAATCCAAACTCAAAATAATCCGATATTTGGATAGATTTTTAATCTTGAGTAAAAATTTTCTAATCGCGTCTAGCGGGTTTTGATTATTTTCAAGAGAAATTGGCGTTTGCCAAACTTTTTTGACAAAAATTTCCTTATTGGCAAAATCGGCGTTGATTGAAGCGGCGCGCAGTTCGTGGTGTAAAATTTCGACAACTAAAAACCTATCTTCGTTTTGAAATAACGACAAAAAATTTGAAAATAGTTCTTTAAAATTGACTAATCTCACTACCCTTATTATAACACAATTTAAAAAGAAAAAGCCGCGGAGAAAAACATTTCTCGCAAGCTAGTGACCCAAGTTAATAACCATATTCTGGTATTCTGCAGAATACCAGAATATGCTTAAAAAATTATGGAAATACGGCGGCGCGGATGCGACGCGCTCCCGCGCCCACTGCCTCCTCCTTTATTATCTTAAATTTTCCTATAACAAGCGTGTTTCCAACATGCGGGCCGCCGCAAAATTCTTTGGAAAAAGCGTCTTTTAGCGAATGACCGACATAATAAACTTTTACACGCTCCGGGTATTTTTCTCCGCCTCCACCGGAGGTCGATCCTCCTTCGGAGGAAGAGGCGGAGAAAAAATGCAACGCCCCGGTTTTCTTAGCTTCCTCAAGCGGCATTTCAACAAAACCCACCGGCAAATCTTTCTGGATAACCTCATTCACCAAATTTTCCGCCTTTTTAATTTCTTCCTGCGTGAGTTTCCGAGAAAAAGTAAAATCAAAACGCGTACGCTCGACAGTAATGTCAGAACCCATTTGCTTTACTTCCGGCCCCAAGATTTTTCGCAAAGCCGCTTGAAGCAAATGAGTAGCGGTATGAAGCCGCGTAACTTTTTTAAGTTCTTCTTCGTCTTTAGCTTTAAGTTCGCCTGTATTAAACAACAGTCCGTGACCGCCGAATTTTTTCTCCGCTCCTGCTCGAGAAATTTCCTGATGTTTTTTAAATTCCTTTTCAAAATCTTTATATTCCAAATCTTTAACTGCTCCCGGCGGCGCCAATTCTTTGATCAATTCAAACGGCAAACCAAAAGTCTCATATAAATAAAAAGCGTCCTGCGCGGAAATTTTGTCGCGCTTTTTCAATTCGAACAATCCCGCGGCGATTGCTTTTTGGAATTTATTTTTTTCACCTTCAAAAACTTCTCCGATTTCCTGAGTTTTTTTAACTTCAAGATAAAATGGGCCAAATTTATCTTTTATAAATTTTAACGCTTCCGAAAATAGATCGGCGTGAATGTCATATTTTATCTGATAGGCCAAAGTCCTGCGCAATAAACGGCGCAAAATGTAGCCGGCTTCCTTATTTGACGGACGGACGCCATCGGCGGTCAAAAAGATCGCGGCGCGCAAATGGTCGGCAAAAACTCTTACTTCTCTGTCCTTCAAATGCGGGGCGATTTCGTTAATTTTTTTGATTATCAGCTCAAAAATATCAGTTTGAAAAACATTTTCAACGCCCTGCGTAACCTTCACGATTCTTTCAAATCCCCAACCAACATCTACGCCTTTCTTAGGTAACGGTTTTAAAGTTTTGTCTGGCAAACAATAAAATTCCATAAAAACTAAAGTAGCCACCTCCATATCATCAACGTAAACCTCATTAGCGGCGCCGCAAGGACCCTCGCTACCGGCAGGACCCCAAAAATTATCTTTTCTCTGTCCTTTGCGAATTTTGGAATGCGACAAAAACTTGGACCAAGCGTCAAAAGATTCTTTATCAAAAGCCACCGCTTCATCGCCAGTAAAAACAGTCGCGGATATTCTCTCGGGCTGGACGCCGAATGCTTCGGTCAGTAATTGATAGGTCCATTCTATGGTTTCCTTTTTGAAATAACCGCCGAATGAAAAATGGCCCAGCATTTCAAAAAAAGTCAGATGGGTTTTATCGCCCACTTCATCAATATCCGAAGTCCGGAAGCATTTTTGGATTGAAACGGTATTTTTACCGCCGAAATCTTTTTGCGCGTCCAGCTCGCCGGTGAAATATCGCCTGAATTGCTGCATGCCGGCGGTAGTCAAAAGCACCGACGGATCATCGGGCATTAGCGAAGAAGAGGGCACTATTACATGCCCTCTTTCTCGAAAAAACTCTAAAAATTTTTTACGGATTTCTTCGCTTTCCATTATTTATACTCCACCAATATGGCTAATCTAGCGCCAATATACAAATGCGCGAATTCGTTATATTGGTATATCCGTGCTTGATTCGTATATTAGTGGAGTTTATTCAACTACCTCAATTATGCCCGTATTGCCCGGATTTAAATGATCGTGATACTTCCAAGAACCTACTTTATCAAAAATAAATGAGTATGTTTTGCCAGGATTTATTTCACCAAGAGCGTCAAAACCGGGATAAACAGTATGGGTCGGGTGAATAGCTGAAGCCGGCCAAACCGATTTTTGACTCTTGTTGGTCCAAGTTACTTTGCCGCCTTTTTTGACTTTCACCGTGGTGGGCGAAAACTGACCGCTTTCATCAATGGCCACGAAAACATCAAAGAAACTATCTATAGGAGTAACGGCGGCTGGCGTTGGCGCCGGAGCGCCGCCAGCGGTTCCGGCAGACGGTTCTTTACATTCCCCCTTAAATTGAATCTTAACATCGCTTGCGTTGGCAACGCATTCATTGGAATAAGTTTTACCATTGACGCCGCAAACCGGACTATAATCCTGCGCGCAAACCTCTGTCGCTGAAGGCGAAACGGGAACTGGGAGCGCCGATGTTGGAAGCGGAGCCGAAGATGGAACCGACTCCTTTTCGCAAGTTGAAAGTTCTTTTTTCAACGATTCGTATTTTAGCTTGTAGTCTTGTTCGCTAATCCGTCCAGCTTTTAGCAACTCGTCCAGCTCATTAAGATTTCGTTTGACGGCTTCACATCTTGAAACAACTCTTTGAGGAGCCGCGGAGGGTTGAGCGGGGGCCGGAGCGACTGCCGGAACGGGCGCGACGCCAAACAACTCTCGAAGCAATTGCTCAATAGTTGACAAGTGTAACTTTACATTCCTGATCGCGTCAACAATTTTGGCGGGGTCGGCTTTGGCATTGATCAGATTGGAAAGTTCAAGAAGTTGCCTTTCCGCTTCGGCAACAAGCGCGAAAAGTTTTGGATATTTTTCCTCTGAAAGATTTAATTCCTGGATCTTCTTTATTAATGAATCGTAATAATTCTTCAAGCTTGCAATATCCCGAGAATAATCTTCGGCCGTAGTAGTCAACGGCCTTAACGCGTTTTTAGCCGCTACTGCCGCCGCGTTTGCCTGACCAAAAGCATTGCCGTACTTTTGAGCGTCGTAAGCGGCGCGAGCTTGATTAAGTTGAAACTCAGCCCTTTCCAACAGTTGCCGCACGGCATTAGAAATATCCCCCTCGCGAGCGCTTACCGCGCCCCGAAGTTCGTTAATCAGGCGCTCGGCTTCCAAAATCATTTTTTTAGCTTCTTCGGCGCCAATCTCTTTTTGCTCTTCGGCCTGGCGAAGAACATCTTGTCTGGCGACGTTAAGCTGGCTTTTTACGCTGGGACTCGCTTTTTCCCTGACTTCATCTAAAAGCTTTAAGCGGCGCGACTGATCGCCGGATAGATCTCGTAAATCCTGAATGGTTGTTTGAAGCGGCGCGGGCGCCACGGGCGTCGGAGCTGCGGCCGCTTCCGCTCTAATAATTTCCTGCGCCTCCAAACGAGCGCCGAATTTCGATACAAAATTGTCCTTTAAAGCAGAAATCTCATTTCTTAATTTGGCGTTTTCTTCCCGAATTTTAGCCAATTCTTCTTTTAGTTTAGCGATGTCTTCCGGCACGGCCTTTTCAACTTTTTCCCCAATCTCAACTAGTTTTTTCTCGGTATTTTCCACGAATTTTTCTTCCAGGCGGTCAACAAGTTCTGCCGCTCTTAATTCCCTGAATTCTCCTTTCTGACTTTGGACTACATTTTCAAGTCTCTGTCCAAATTTAGCGATATCCTCAAATTTTTCCGGAACAACCGCGACTGCCGTCAAAATCGCCTCTTGGGCCTTGCTAGCTCCTTCGACAAATTCCGCGTTGTTCTCAAATTTAACCTTTAATTCATCAAAAAGCTCTTGATGTTTTAGGCTGCGATCGGCTAATTGATCCGCGAGTCTGGCAATATTCGGATTTTCGCTGGTTTCCTGAAGTCCATCAAGGCGCGCTTTCAACCGCTCAACATTCTTTTGATAATTAGCGGTCGCCTTGGTAATCGCTTCAATATTTTGAGGCGCGACGCTTTTTAATTTTTCAATTTCGGTAGCTCTTTGATTGGCAATTTCCAGTTCAAGTTCGGCTTTTTTAACCGGATTAAAAGTAAAAACTTGGCGAATGGTTCTTGTCCAATTTTTGAAGAAATAAAATGGGTTAGTCGGCAAAAGGCCCGCGTTTTCAACTTCGAGATCCTGCGCGGTTACCCCTTCTACCGCCCGCGTCCCGCTGCACGGATCAGGATCATCATCGCAGGTTGTCCCATTGCCGGCATACCTAACTCCGCCGGAATTAGTGCAATTCTGCGCGGTAGTTGCTTCAGCGCATTCACCGCCGCTAAAACAACAAGCGCCAGAAGCGCCGACGCTATTAACCGCGCCCACCAATAAAAACATCGCTACGACCAAAACTATAAAAATTTTCTTCATATTTATATTTTTCTTAACTATTTTTCCGACTATTTTTAAGCATAACACAAATCTAATATCCTTCCAAAGTATGCGACTTCTCGTGATCTTTTATCCGCGTAATGGCCTTGGCCTCAATTTGCCGAATTCTTTCCCTGGTCACGCCGAATTCTTTTCCCACTTCTTCCAGGGTATGGGTTATGCCATCTTCCAAACCAAACCTCATTCTCAAAATCTTTTGCTCTCTGGGCGTTAAATCTACCAAAATCTCTTTTATCCTTTCTTTCAAAAGCGTTTGCGAAGCAATTTGAGAAGGAGTGAGGTTGCGCTCATCCTGAATAAATTCTGAAAGCGTTGAATCCTCGTCATCGTCGCCGACGGGCGATTCCAAAGAAACGACATCCTGGGAAATTTTTTGAATATGATGAATTTTATCAAGCGGTATTCCCATCTCAATGGAAATTTCCTCGGCTAACGGCTCGCGCCCCAATTCTTGAACTAATCGCCTTTTGACTTGAGTAAATTTGGAAATCGTTTCCACCATATGAACCGGAATTCGAATAGTTCTTGATTGATCGGCCAAAGCCCGAGTAATGGCCTGCCGAATCCACCAAGTGGCGTAAGTTGAAAACTTAAAACCGCGGCGGTAGTCAAATTTATCAACTGCCCGCGAAAGGCCGATATTTCCTTCCTGAATCAAATCTAAAATGCTCAAATTGGGAGTGCGATTAACATAACGTTTGGCGATAGACACCACCAATCTCAAATTGGCTTGTATAAATCGTTGACGCGCTTCTTCGTCGCCTTTTTCATGTTTTTTGGCCAACTCCTTTTCGTCGGCAGAAGTTAAAAGCGGAGTCCGGCCTATCTCTTTTAGATACATCTGAACCGCGTCGGGCAACTCTCCTTCAATCCTGGTAGCCTCCGCTAATTCTTTGGCGCTGATTTCTTCGCCGGGCATCTCAATCAACTGACTGGTCTCAATGACTTTAATGTTGACTTTATCCAAGCGGTCATAAATCTCTTCAAGAAAACTGACATCTTCTTCAATGCGCGGGAAAAAATGCAAAACCTCCGTGTCGGTAACAAAGCCCCTGCCTCGGCCGCGATCAATAAGTTCCTCGAGCGCCTGCAAATCTAACGCGTGCTTTTTTTCTTTTCCGGTTAGCTCTTTTTTCTTCGGTCTTCTAATTCTTTTAGATTTGCCGGTTTTTTTAGACTTTCTAACCGAGGTTTTTCGCAACTTTTTTCTTTTAGATTTTTGCATAATAGACTACACTAATATAACGAATCTAGCGCGGATATTCCAATATACGAATTTGTAAATTAGTATATCGGCGCTTGATTGGCATATTGGTGGAGTTTAAATATTCTGCATCATTTTTGAAACTTGGTCAAATTCTTTGAGCGCCTCCTGCAGAGCTGTTTCATTGTTTGAGGCCTCGGCTTTTTTAATGCGCTCGCCAATCAATTGCCGCTGTTCCTTAAAATGTTCCCGCTTTAATTGCTTGGTTAGGGCGCTAAATTCATCCTGAATCTTTTTTTCATCAAGATTCGCGGCCATCAAACTGGAACGAAGACTTGCCAAATTTATCAGATTTTTAGTGTCGGCCGACGCCGCCTGATATTGAAATGGCAAATATGGCTTGAGCTTCGGCATTTCATCCATCAACTCTTTTTTTGCCAAAACCAAACTGATAATTCTTTGAGCGATAACGTCTTTTCGGGAAATTTCGGCTTCTTCATCCGGCTTTTGAAAATTCTCGGCAGACAAACGTTGGGGCGCGATTTTTAACGCCTCCATCTCTTCAAACAAAGGACGCTCGTCAATGTTAATTAAAATAGACAATTGCTTTAACCAGTGCGACCTCTCTACCGGACTATAAATGTTTTTAATTTTCGCCAAAACCGCGCGGATGTTCTTCTTAAAACCAACCGGCCCTTTATCCTCCGCTTTTTTTATCAGATATCGATCAAAATAAAACTCCATTGCCGATCTTGCCTTAGTTATCAAAGCCGCCATTAACCCGGGACTTTCTTTGACCACATCGGCCGGATCTTTCGCCTGCATTTCCAAAACTTTTACGGAAAAGTCGCTTGCTTCAGCCAAATCAATGGTTCTTTCGGCCGCCGTTTGTCCGGCTTCATCGCTGTCAAAACTCAAAACCAGTTCGTCGGCATAACGTTTCAAAACTTTAAGATGGTCGCCGGTCACGGCGGTGCCGGAAGTAGCAACGGCATTTTTAACGCCGTCTTGCCACATCATCAAAAAATCCATTTGCCCTTCCACCAACACTGCGGATCGCGAATCGCGAATCGCGTCTTTTGATTTATGCAGGCCATAAAGCAATTTTGATTTATTAAAAATCGGCGTCTCGGGGGAATTAACATATTTACCGACATTTTCATTTTCATATCCGGGCATAATCCGACCAGTAAACCCCGCCACTTTCCCAAAATGATTATATAAAGGAAACATCAGTCGGTTTCGGAAACGATCCCAATACAAACCTTTTTCCGATTTAACAACCAAACCGGCTTTTTCCGCGTCAACGATATTAAAGCCGGATTTTATCAGATGTTTTAGTAAGGCATCGAATTCTTTTGTTGAAAGTCCCAATTCGAATTCTTTAACAGTTTCCTCTTTAAGACCTCGCTCTTTTAAATATTTAAAGACGGCGCCATCGGCATAAAAATTTTTTTGAAAAAAATTTTTGGCCGCTTCATTGATTTCATAAAGAACGTTATATCGCTTGTAATCCTGTCCGCCGCTGGTTTTAAAATCAACGCCGGCTTTTTCGGCCAAAATTTTCAGCGCTTCGACAAACTCCAAGTTTTCATAACGCATCAAAAATTTGATAACATCGCCGCCATCGCCGCAGCCGCCGAAACAATGCCAAATTCCCCGATCGGGCGAAACAACAAAAGAAGGAGTTTTTTCTTTATGAAAAGGACAAAGGGCTTTGTAATTTTTTCCCGCCGGCGTTAATGTCACATATTGCCGGACAAATTCTATGATATCCAACCGCTCTTTAATTTCTTGAACAATATCTTTCATCCCGTTAGAAGTGGGACCAATTTTGACGCGAACCTTTAATCATCGTTTTATTACCAAGCATATCCCGTATAGTTACAGCGGCCGCGTTGGGCGCCACTTCTAACGGGATGAGTCGCTTTAACAGTATAACTCTTTGTGGGGTTTTTCAATAAAAAAGCGGCTCATTATCGAGCCGCAATCGTCTATCGTTTCTTTATAAATTCTAGCCACGCCCTTGACCACTCTCGACGCTCCAACTCATTCTCTAATTTGCGCCAATTACAAACCACTTTCTCTCGTGAATCTTTGCGCAGCGCCGTTAAAACTTTTTTAATAATCGCGTCGGATCCTCGAAGCCTAGCCGCGCGACGAGCTAAAAAGGCTGCGTCAATCGGCCAATCAAAAACCATTTGATTATACCAAAGGGTTTTTAAAGCTTTTTCGATATTTGAAGACATCGGGTCAATGGACAATAAAGCACTAAACGCGTAGGCGGACAAATTAGGAACTCTAAGAAGAGACTTCAAAAAAGAAATGTCAATCGCGTTAGTGTAGCCGCAGTACGCCCTCATGGCCGCTTGGAGAATACCAGGACATATATTAACATTCCGACTCTGATTCATAAGCGTAGCCATCAAACACCGAGCGTAATTCTCTAATTCTGGAGGCGACACTATGTCTATAATCCAACAAAATCTAATAAAAACATCCGAGCTATTTTTAGCTCTGGCGTTCCTCAAACGATTATCATTAAATTCGCCCAGAATCATCCAATCAACTATCTTGGCGTAAATATCCCCGCAGCCTTTCATGATGGCCTCGCGAACATTTCCAGGAAGCTCACTGTCGCGTAAAAGTTGAATAATCAATTCCTCGCTTGGTTCGTCGTCTCCGAAACCGCAACCATAGAATACGGAATAAATATCTGCCCCCAAAATACGATCTCTCGTTAATTTTCTAATCCTGCCATTAGTCATATTTTTAATGTACAATCGGGCTTGATCTTTCAATGTCATCACGGCAACTCCTTCAAAAGTCTTGCCAGAACCCATTTCAAAAATACCTCCGCTCGCAATATTAGTCAATTTCCGCATTTGCTAAATTGCTGTTTATCTATTATTCTTAATCAAATATGAGACATTGTTCCAATTGCGGTAAAACTTCTATTATGGCCGGTACCCGGCGTTTGCTTAGGGGCCACTACAATCCGACGAACTGGAGCCGCAAATATCCCAATCTGCAAAAAACTAAACTGCCGAACGGCAAGAGAGTTTTGGTTTGCGTAAAATGCCTTAAGGGCCTCGCAAAGAGCAAATAGCAAATAGTTAACGTGTTTAGATATGTATAAAAAGGCTGCGTTACTAATTAGGAAAGTGCGCGGTTTTAGTCATCCGTTAAAATAACCATTGGCAATTTGCCATTTACGATTTGCAGTAAGACGGGCGTTAAAACGGGCTATAGTATAAAAGCAGTATACATGCATGGGGTGCATGAGGCCCCGGAGCATTACCGGGTAGCCCGACAAATGCGATTATATTTAGAAGACAAAACAAAAACTAAAAATCCGGCGGCGCTTTTGCGGCAAGCCGACTATCATCAGGAAACCGATCGAAAAACGGGTGAAGTTTCTTTTGTTAAAAATATTGACGGCCGCGACTTCCCTCGTTTTCACATTTACGCCGAAGAAAAAGAAGGCGGCTGGCAAATCAATCTCCATCTTGATCAAAAACGGCCGTCATACAGCGGCACTTCCGCGCATGCCGGAGAATACGACGGCGAAGTTATAGAAAAGGAGGCTGGCCGCATAAAAACAATTATTCCGCAATTGCAAATTTTAAACGGCTGATTTATATTAAAATCAGTCCATTGAAATGAGGTCATCGTGGCAAAACCAAAGATAGTCAACGCGACAAACAAAGTGATCCCGCCAAAAAAATTAAAAATTGTTGAACAAAAACAGTCCAGTACCTGCGGCCCGGCGGCGCTAAGGATTCTGCTTTCCTTTTTTGATATTGACAAGTCCGAAACATACTTGGCGCGGCTTTGCCGAACAACAAAAAGAGACGGCACTCATCCATGGCAGCTGGTTACGGCTTTAAAAAAGATTGGCTTCAGAACCAAATCTGAAAAGTGGGGGACGTGGGAAAAACTTGATTACTGGATTAATAAACGCGGCTTGCCGGTAATCGTTGACTGGTATTCTCCGGCCGACGATCTGCACGACAGCGATGGCCATTATTCCGTGGCTTATCGTCTGTCAAAAACCCACATCTGGTTAGCCGACCCCAAAGAGCACCTTCGGAAAGAGCGCAGGCGGAAACTATCTTGGGACGACTTTCAGCGGCACTGGTTTGATTTCGAAGGCAACTACATTCGCCGCCTAAAGGATATGGAAGTCCGCTGGTGGCTGGCGGCTTATCCAGCTCCGCTTTCAAAAATTAAAAAATAACCCCTCCCGAATCACCAGAGGGGTTTTTTAATCTCTAAATTCTTTAAACCGTAAGATGTGGCAAACAAAGCCAGTTTGCCAATTTTCCGGCTGGTATAATACAAGTCTTGCTTCTTGACAAGAAACATCAAACCAGTGAAAGGCGCCGGCGCGGTAGGCATAAAAACTGTGCAAAGTATTGCCTTGTCGCCATTCTTATCAACAACTTCTTGTTCGTTCGTTACGGCCCCGGGCACCCACATATATTCATTCCATTTTACAAGCACTTCATCGAATTCATTTTTTCTCAACTTATTTTCGTCAGGAAAAACAAATTCGACGAAGATTGAAATGACGGGTATTTTACCTAAAATCGTTCGGATCCCGCTCCTCAACCAGCCCAGCCAAGATCTTTCCAAAAACCAGCCAACAAAATAGGCAATCACTATTAGTCCAAGCAGATTAACCGCGAAATTCAAAAAAACATTGCCAAAAAAAGCCCAAGAAGTCAGCAAATTCCAAATCCACTTAAAAATCAGCGCTAGAATAAATACCGGTATAAGAGCAATCAAACCGGCCTTGAGGGTAGAACCAAGCTTTTTCACTAGCCACCTCCTTCCGTGTAAATCTCTGACGCGTTGTTAGCCGACATCCGATATCCCAAAGATTGGGCATCCTTTGCCGCAGGCAATCCCGCCATCGGCGGGACGGATATCGGATGTCGCGATATTGATTCAACTAATCCGTATTTCAATTTTTCGATTCCCGAAATCCTACGCGAATACTACGCAATATTTGTCTCCTTTCGGTCATCCCTTCGGGAGATATCCCGTAGAGATAGAGATGTCCCGCAGGGACAGGATTTCGGGAATCAATCAGCATCGCATCGGGAGCTTACATGGAAGGAGGTGGCAACCACCTCCTTTTTGAATGTGCCGAGAGGCCGACGGCGCTAAACCTTATCAGGCCGTGGTAATATCCATCTTATAATAACTGCGCTTGTAAGCGCAACTAGCGCTCCAGCTAAGATGTCAAGCGGCCAATGGACGCCGACAAAAATCCTTGCTAATCCCATTAAGACCGTGACAGCCAAAAACCATAAAAACCAGCGCCTATCAATAAACCAAACGGCAAAAGCCAGGGCGAAAAAAACGGCGGCATGTCCGGATGGAAATGCCCAGCCAGCCGGGGGACTGATTAAGGGCGCGAAACCAAGCTCTACGAATGGACGGGGGCGATTATAAACAAAGCGGATTATTTCGGTAATTACCCATCGAGATAAAAGAACGGATAGGGCTATCAAAGATAAGTAAAAAAATCGCGAACGCCAATCTTTTTTTAAAAACAGCAAAACCAAAACGGCCAAAATTAAAAAATAGCCAACATAGTTAGCTAAAAAAATACCGACAAAATCTAAGAACTTGGACTGCCTAGATAAACTGTAAATTGCTTCAAAAACTGCCCGATCGTAAAACACAAAATTCTCATGATATTAAGTTATTAAGAAATTAGGTTATTAAGAAATTGAAAATTTCAAAAAGTTTATTTCTGAAATTCATTTTTCTCAATAACCCAATAACCAATCACTTAATAACTGTTAAAATATTTATCTTCTCACAAAAGGCAATAATCCCATAAAACGGGCTCGTTTTACGGCTTTGGCCAACTTGCGCTGATGTTTAGCGCACGTGCCGGTATAGCGAGGATCTATGATTTTTGCTTGCCCTGAAGTAAACCTCTTGAGAAGTCCGTGTTCTTTATAATCAACCTCTTCTAAATTTTGCGAACAAAAGAAACATTGAGTCATTTGTTTCAAAATAATAGGTTCGCGTTGTTCGCGATTACTTCGTTAAAACGGCAGATCTTCCGCCTTCACTTCTTCTTCGTCTAAATTAATTGTTGGCACCTCGCCGGATTGCTTGGCATCTTCCGCCGCCCCATCTCTCGCCGCCTCGCTTGACGAAGCGGACCTCGCCCCTCCGGGGCGGGGGCCTAACTGCATTCTCTCGGCAACGATCTCGGTGGTTTTTCGACTTTGTCCTTGTTTGTCCTCCCAACTTCTAGTCTGGAGCCGTCCTTCGATCAAAACTAAACTGCCTTTCTTCAAAAATTGACTGGCAATCTCCGCTTGCCGAGCCCAAACAACAACATTGTGAAATTCAACCGATTCTTGCTTAGCTCCGGCTTTATCCGTCCAGACACGATTGGTGGCAACTGAAAAACTGGCCACCGATTGGCCGCCCGAGGTTGTCCTCAACTGGGGATCGGCCGTCAACCGACCCAATATAAATACTTTGTTTAAATTCATACGCCTACGCTTAATATAATACAAATCTACAAATTCATACAAATGCTACGAATATATTTGTGGCATTCGTGTTTCATTTGTAGATTAGTATTACTTCAAAATTTCTTCTAATTTTTCTTCCAATAATTCATTGCTTAAAATTTCTTGTCTTGGCGGTTTGATGTCAATCTCCGCGGGCGCCGCCGCTGGTTTAACCGGAGCGCTCGGCCTAGGAGCGCGGCGGCCGGCGTCAGTTTTTGATTGAACAGGAGGCGTTATCAGCAAATATCTCAATACTGACGGCTTTAAAAGCAAAAACTCGCTGACTTTTTGGGCATCTTCCGGCTGGCCGCGAAAATAACAAAAACCAAAATAAGCCGAACTCTGCTTCTTAATCGGATAAGCCAATTTAATCTCGGAAACGGGACTTTTCTCGAATATCTCTAGCTGATGCTGGCTTAAAACATCCGCGATTTCTGTTTCTGCCTCCGGCATCTTCAGCAGAAAAGAAAGTTCATAATCTCTTTTTTGTAATTCAATATCTTGCGCCATAGGATAGTAGTTAGTAGTTAGTGGGTAGTGGGTAGTGGGTAACGACTGGTGGCTGATGGCTATTATTGAAATAATAAAGATTTACGGCCATTAGTCAATTCCTTTTTCCTCCGGTTTTTTAAGGCCCGTGCCGACGGGAATTTTGCGGCCGATAATAACATTTTCCTTCAAGCCGCGAAGAATATCAACTTTGCCTTCGGTCGCCGCGTTAATTAAAACTCTGGCGGTTTCCTGAAAAGACGCCGCCGACAAAAAGCTCTCGGTCGAAAGCGCGACTTTTGTAATTCCCATTAACAACTGCAGACCCGTTGCCGGTTGCCCGCCGGATTTTTTAATTTGGCGGTTGGCCTCCAAAAACTTCGATTTTTCAAGAACGTCGCCCGCGACAAAATCACTGTCGCCTGAATCTTTTATTTTTATCCTGGAAAACATTTGCCTGATAATAATTTCCAGATGTTTATTATTAATAGAAGCGCCTTCAGACAGATAAATTTTCTGAACTTCTTTGATAATATAACGCTCCACGGCCCGAGTGCCGCCAAGCCCGAACAATTCTTTAAGATCCAAGTGGCCCTCGCAAAGCTGATCGCCTTTCTTAACCGCGTCATTAACCTTGAAGAATATTTCGGTCGTTCGAGAAACGGGATATTCAAAAATTTTCGCTTTTTTCAATCGGCCGCTTTTCGCTTTCACCTTGATAATTTTGAGCGACCCCTTTTCTTCAATGACATCTATTATTCCGTCTT
>Ga0155777_104_pt1 | contig 48396 bp, 37 predicted proteins | sample RifCSPlowO2_01_FD_107431 | JGI IMG/M metagenome (GOLD analysis project Ga0155777, IMG submission 107431) | Candidatus Harrisonbacteria bacterium RIFCSPLOWO2_01_FULL_44_18
TCGTTTTCTCAAGTTGCGTCCTGTCACTAACTGGATATTTACCAACACATGTTTATACCGGAGATAATTACAGTGTTCGTTGGGAAAGAGTAAAACCGGAATTTAGAAAATTCAAAAGATATGATGAAATCTCGGCAACAGATATACGAAAATTGCTGAACGAGAAAAATTTTGACGAAGTAAAAAAGCTAGTGCCAGAGCAAATTTTTGAGATGGTCAAAACCAAACGAAAATAGACACAACTTCGGCCATCGCTTTCCGGCGAGCGGGCAAGGCGTTTCCTCCCCCTCGCCCCCTCCACGCCTTGCCCGCGAGCAAAAACAGAGGCCGCACCCGCCATCCTGCTCGTTCAGAGCAGAGCACCACAGAAAATTTTTGTTTTCCTTTTAGAAGAAAATTGGTCGCGCGCAAATCCAAAACCGCAAACAAAACTTTTCTTTGGTGGGGCGAGCGTTAGCGAGCGGCGGCGGGGCGGCTTCCATTGGTCAGGAATTTTTGATAAAATAGGTTCGAGCGAAGTCGTAAAGATACTCAAATTTTACTAGTAAAATTTGAGCGGGATACCGGAATCGAACCGGCGCCATCACCTTGGCAAGGTGGCGTACTGCCACTATACTAATCCCGCAAATTATTGGTTTATTATTTTCCTTCGATGCGCGAAGTCGAAGTGTGCGCCCGCGGGGAATCGAACCTCGATTTCATCCTCCGCAGGGATGCGCTCTATCCATTGAGCTACGGGCGCGTTGATAAGACGGAGTTAAAATCGTAAAAATTTCGCGATGTGATCCGTCAAGGATTCATCGTGTTCTATTTCCGGCATAAAACGGAGAAGAAAATTTTTAACTTTCTCATTGTCTTTGCTGTTAATCCAAACTTTCAGATACGGGCTTATTTTGGCCTTGGTTCGAAAGATCAATTCGGTAAATTCGGGTTTTTCATGATCCGGCGTTTTCGGGGTAAACCCGATTAGATTTTCATAAGCATAAAACTTTAGGCCGCCGATGTCCAATCCTCTTTCATCCAGGCGAAAATCGATGTCTTTTGGCGATTGTCTGCCCCAGAAAATAATCATCGTTTCGGCGATTATCACAAATATCGCGAAAAGAAAATTTTTCTGCAAAAACGCTATGGCCAGAATGATAATCGCCGCGATAATCGTAACCCAGTACCAAGAAACATCTTTGTGATAATAAGTAAATTCGGGAGCCGACCACTTAATTTCTTTCTCCATACCGTAAATTATACCAAGTAACTAGTAACTAGTAACTAGTAACTTTTTTCAGCGCCGATTCAATGATAAGGTCCAGCATTTGTGGAAAGCTGATTCCAGCCGCTTTTGCCGCTTGCGGCAATAAACTCGTTTTGGTCATCCCCGGAATGGTGTTTATTTCTAAGACATATATTTTTAATTTTTCTACGATCATGTCCGTTCTTGACATCCCGGAAGCTCCAATCAGGCGATGAGTTTTTTTGGCTATATCTTGGATTTTTTTGGTTAAATTTTTCGGCAGTCGGGCGGGTGTAATTTCTTGAGAGCCGCCGGGCAGGTATTTAGATTTGTAATCAAAAAATTCGCCGCTTTTGGGAATTATCTCCGTTGGGGGCAAAGCAACTAATTTTCCATTTTTTTCTATGGCGCCGCAAGTAACTTCGCGGCCAAGAATGTATTTTTGAATCATTATCCGGCCGGAATATTGTCCAGCCGACAACAAAGCCGGTAAAAACCGATTTTTATTTTTTACGATACTGACGCCTACACTTGAGCCGTGATTCGCGGGTTTTATAACCAGCGGCAGGGACACGGCCAACTTATTCAGCCGGCAAAGGCCTATTTCTTCTTTACGCAAAGTTACAAATTTTGGCACAGCTAAGCCGGATTTTTTAAACAACTCCAGCGAAGCCGGTTTATTCATTCCTAGCCAGCTGGATAGCGAGTTGGAGCCCGTATATGGGATTTGAAGTTTTTCCAGCAATGATTGAATCTGGCCGTCTTCTCCGTACGCGCCATGCATCGCGATAAAAGCGACATCATATTCCTTTTTCACTTTTTCCGGAGATATCGGCCAGCGTCCGTTTCTGGAAATTACAATGCCCTTCGCGAAATATTTGCTTTTATCAAGAGCGCCGAGAATCATCTTGCCGGTCGCTAAAGAAACATTATGCTCCGCTGACGGGCCGCCCATTAAAACCGCAATTTTGATTTTACGATCTTTATTCATTGTTCGTATATTATCAGTTATTTATTATAAAGACAATTTATGTTACTATATAAGCGAAATTAACAAGCGCCCTCGTGGTGAAATTGGATATCACGACAGGCTTCGAACCTGTTATTCCCCGTTCGAGTCGGGGCGAGGGCATCCTTCGACAAGTTCAGGATAAATGCATCCCTAGCTCAATTGGCAGAGCAGATCCCTCTTAAGGATAAGGTTCTGGGTTCGACCCCCAGGGGATGCACCAATGATAAAACTGATTACAAAACTTGCTCAGATCAGGGAAGTTACGCCGCGGCTTTTATCAAGATTAGAAAAATTGGGAATCATCACCGTCAAGGATTTACTTTGGCATTTTCCTTTTCGATATGAAGATTTTTCCAAGATTGTTAAAATCGCCGACCTCCAGCTTAATGAGAGGGTGACTATTCAGGGGGTTGTAAAGCAGATAAGGATGCGGCGCGCTTGGCGTCGCAATATGTTAATTATAGAAGCGGTGATTGTTGATGAAACCGGCGGGATCAAGGCGATTTGGTTTAATCAGCCGTATATTATGACAATACTGCGCGCCGGAAGGCAAGCGAATTTTGCCGGGAAAGTCGTGCTGCGAGACGGGGACTATTATCTTTCTAACCCAACCTATGAATCAACCGGCGGCCGAACTGCCGAAACAAAACATACGGCCGGCTTGATACCGATTTATCCGGAGACAAAGGGCTTAACATCAAAAGGACTTCGCTATCTCATAAAACCGATTTTAGGCGCGCTGGAAAAATTGGAAGATTTTATACCGGAGAAGATTTTAACTGACTACGAGCTTCCGGACATAAACATCGCTCTTAAAAAAATTCATTTTCCTTTAAAAATATCACAGAGCGAGCAAGCGAGAAAACGTTTCGCGTTTGAGGATCTTTTTTTGCTGCAATTGAACAATTTTAAAATTCGGCTTCGCCTAGCCAAAGAAAAAGCGGCCGCTCTGGCAATTCTTGCGCCGGAATTAGAAAAAATAATTAAGGGTTTGCCTTTCGCGTTAACGTTTTCGCAAAAAAGGAGTCTGGAGGAAATTCTTGAAGATATTCAAAAAACACAGCCGATGAACCGTCTTTTGCAGGGCGACGTTGGTTCCGGCAAGACAGTGGTCGTGGCAATCGCCGCGATAGCGGCCGCCGCGAGCGACAAGCAAACGGCTTTTATGGCGCCGACGGAAATTTTAGCTCGACAGCATTATAAAACTCTGACCAAGACTTTCGGTTATCTGAATATCGGCATCGGACTTTTAACCAGTGGCGAGGCGCGGGCTTTTTATGGCGATGCCTTGGAGAATGAAGTGAAGAAAAGCGAACTTTTAAAGCAAGTTGAAAATGGCAGTATAAAAATACTTGTCGGCACTCACGCGCTTATTGCCAAGCGCGGAAAGCAAAAAGGAGTGAAGTTTCAAGATTTAGCATTGGTGATTGTTGATGAGCAACATCGCTTCGGCGTTGATCAGAGGGCGGCTCTAGTCCGACAAGAAAATGAAAACGCCGCCAGCGAAACCAGCGTTCATTTTTTATCAATGAGCGCTACCCCGATTCCGCGCACTTTGTCGCTTACGCTTTTCGGCGATCTTGATCTTTCTTTGATAACAGAACTTCCCAGCGGCCGAAAGCCAATCATTACTAAAATAGTGTCGCTCGCGAATCGCCAGAAAGCCTATAATTTTATTAGAGAACAAATTAAAAAAGGAAGGCAGGCGTTTGTAATCTGCCCGCGCATATCAGCTTCTGAAAACGGCAGTGAGTTTATTATCGAAAAACGAAAAAATCTTTGGCTGGATGTTAAAAACGTAACAGAGGAATATGAAAGATTATCCAAAAAAGTATTTCTTGATTTAAGAGTCGCCATGCTTCACGGCAGACTTAAGAGCGCCGAGAAAGAAAAAATTATGGCCGATTTCGCGGCGGACAAGATAGATATTTTAGTTTCCACTTCAGTTATTGAAGTTGGAATCGATATTCCTAACGCCAGTATTATGATGATTGAAGGGGCGGATCGTTTTGGTTTATCCCAGCTTTATCAATTCCGCGGCCGCGTGGGGCGAGCCGAGCATCAATCTTTTTGTTTGTTGTTCACCGATTCAGAGTTGCCGACAACGCATAAAAGATTAACCTCATTATTGGAGGCGAAGAATGGTTTTGAGTTGGCTGAAAAAGATTTGGCCATACGGGGCCCCGGACAGTTTATCGGAGAAAAGCAAACCGGCTTGCCGGATCTGGCAATGAAATCTTTAAATGACCTGGAGTTGGTTAGGGATGCCAGAGCAGCCGCGGCGGAAATAATAAAGAAAGATCCGAATTTAAAAAATTTCGCGCCTTTGAAAGTGAGATTACAGGAATTCCAAAAGCAGATTCATCTAGAGTAGAAATCTACTCCGACCAAGGTCGGAGTGGTACTTCGCCCCGCTATACGCGGGTCTTCGTACCTATCGCCAAATGATGAGATTTAAACATACTCATCATTTGGCGGGATTTATCACACACATAACTTATGTGTGTGATTTATTCTCCTTCGCCGAATACTACGGGCGTCAGCCCGTAGATGCCCTGCCTTCGCAGCCGAAGCGGCTGCTTCGGCGGAGTAGGCAAGACGAGGAGAATACCCTTCCGAAGCTTTAGCGAAGGAGGGTTACTTTGGTTTGGCTACGCCCGTCCTCCGCAGTAGCTGTCGCTACAGCTACGGAGGATGGAGAAGAATTCCGTTCAGATCCCCCGAGCTTACGCTCGGGGAGCTTCATATAATTTCCTCCGTCCCGCAATGCGGGGTTGTCCGTAGTCCCGCATTGCGGGACGGAAATTATAATTATAAACCATATCCGATTTCGTAAGATTTCCCCGCCCCGTCAATTATTATCGTTATCGCCAATCTATCGACTTGCGATGTCGATAGATTGGCTGTGATGACTTGCGATGTCGATAGCCCGGTTTTTAATTTTGTCGAGATCGAATTTTTCAATTGATACTTCTATATTCCGATTGTGAAATAGAAGTACGGAATCAACAGAATACTAAACTATTATGAATATGAAGCCCAAGATGTATCTAGGATTGCACAATCATCTCAAGTTGATACTTCTATATTCCGATTGTGAAATAGAAGTATGAAAAAATAAAATTAGAATATTGAACATTCGCAAGACTTAAATACTCGGCCCGTATGCAGACCTGACTTAACAATAAAAAATCGTCCGTCAGCCGACGGACGGTTTTCTGGCAGAAATTATAGGCGCAAATAGCTGTCCAATGAAACTAGGCCGCTGCCGCTGGTAGCCAAAACAAGGGCCGAGGCCACTAAAAGCAAATCAAATTCGTAACCGCCGGCCAGTTTTTGTTTTCTTTTCATTTTCCAAGCGGTAGCCACCAACATTTGGATAGCAATTAAAATCGCGGCTAATTGAGTGAACAACCCGGCTATTAACAGCAAGCCGCCAAAAAATTCCACCATAGCCACTATTGTTCCCCAAAATGCTCCCGGCTTAAAACCCATCATTTCAAAGTTGGCGTGGGTTTCTTTAAGATTTTTAATTTTTGGCCAGCCGTGAACTAAAAAGATCAGACCCAAGACAATTCTTAAAAGCAGAAGGCCAAAATCGTTGAACACTAATAAAGTTTGAAACATAGATAAAGAACTCATCTCAAGAATACCTCCAGCCGCGATGCTAGTCAATTTCGTCTAGCACAAGGAGCGACGACGAAGGTGTATCCTCTGCGATACTCCGAGGAGAAGCGACGCCGCGATAGACGAAATTGACTGTATCCTTTCAGGTTGCGGAGATTTTCTCGTCCCGCTACGTTACTCCTCGTCAATGTAGTTAAAACTACAATTTCCTCGTCGTGCCTTGCGGATACGAGAAAATCTCTCGCAACGCGGCTTGGGAGTATTTTTGAGATGGGTTCTAAATTAGTTCTGTAAATTTCGACCGTTTAACATTTTTTTATATCATATATATCATAACAATTTAAAGCAAAACGCTCAAAAAATATCCTAAAGAGAATCCGTAAACCGCGTACGCTATTAAGCTGGCCGCGCCAACAATTAATATTCCCTTTTGAGTTCTGGAGCCGAAAATTCCTTGGCCGGTTATCGGTAAAAATAAAAGATTAAAAAGCAGCCAAAGTATTATTCCGAAAACAATCGCTGAACCGACTGTTAACTTGAAAATTATGCCGGCGGCCGCCAAGTAATAAAAAATAATTCCTAAAACAACGCCGTTCAATAGATACCAAAAAATTCCTATGGCGCCAGGAAGCAATCCTCGCGATTCTCTGCCGAAAATCATTTGTCCTAACATCAGCGGCGTGGATTTCTCGAGTGTTTTTATGCCGATAGCCCTCGCGACCATTATTAGTCCCGACATTATCAGAGTTGCCAAAAGACCAGAAAGTAAGATATTTAAAAACATTGCGGTTTTATTTATTATATCATATTATTACAATAATTCAGAGTTGAATTTTCGGCCTCATCGTCTAATGGCTAGGACGGCGCCCTTTCACGGCGTAAATAGGGGTTCGATTCCCCTTGAGGCTACAAGCAATCGAAATTATATGGGGAACAAGCGCCGGTAATACGGGTTCGATTCCCGTTGGGGCTACACATTGCTCCTCGCGCCTTGAATATAATCAAAATTGTCTCCGCTAAATTGACTCTGGCTCGGATCCTGCGTTCCAAAATAAACTCCGGCCTTAAAGGGCCGGAGCGCTTTTTACTTAGAAATTTTTACGACATCGTTGAAAGTCGCAAAAACTAGGAGAGAGAGGAGCAGAATTATGCCAACAATCTGCAGGACGCGATTTATTTTTGCCGCTCTTTGATTTCCTAAAAATTTTTCAAGGAAAGCCATCAAGATTCTACCGCCGTCCAACGGAGGAAGCGGTAAGACATTGAACATAGCAATGGCCAAGCTTATAAATGCAACGGTCAGGAGATAGGGCATGGAATCCCCGACAAGCATTTGTCCGATGCCGATCGGTCCGGAAACCGAATCCTCGGGGCGAACATTTCCTTTCATCAGTATTGCTATAAATATCGGCCATCCGCCAAGCCAGATTGTGAAAGAAACGAAAACCGCTTTGAAAAAATTTGCCCCCAGTATAACTAACAGTAGAATTGCTAATAGCACATTACTCAACATTCCCGAGACATAAACGAAGAGTTTTTTGAGAAGCGATTTTTGCGTCAAAGCTTCCTCGTCCAACATTACATAGCCCCCCAGAAAGATCGGGCTGATTATCAATTCATTGAGTATGGGGACATTTTTGATTTTTAGTCCCGGCCCTATCCCGATGCTGAATCTTTTAACTTTGACTCCGCATAAAATCGCGGCAATTGCGTGGCCAAGTTCGTGAATACTTATAATCAAGACAAAGCAAAACGCGATTTTCAGAAGTCCAATTAGGACGGCCATTCGTCACCTCCAGATTCAGATATGGCATTTTCAAAAAGCTGTTTAGATTTTATCACGGATGCCCGGAATTATCCACAGGCATCCTCCCGTCTTTTAATATACAATAAACTAATGGATCAAGTTGCTCCAAAATCAAAACCCAAACTAAGTCTTATTGCGGGAGTAATTGTCGTGGCAGTGCTTGGTTTAGCAGTTGCCGGCTATTTACTTTTGAAGAAATCTGCGAAGACGTCCGAAGAAAAAGCCGTCGAGACTTTAGAGGGGGCGTTAAAATCAGCCACTAGCGGAACTCTGCCCGAAATTACTCCTCTGACAAATCCTTTGGAGAAATTACCCGAAATCAATCCGGTAGAAAAAGCCAATCCGTTTAAAGGATTGCAGACAAATCCATTTGAATAAACTTTCCGAATATATGGATCAAGCGCGAATATACGAATTTTAAATAATCATCCGCAAAAATATGAAGATCGCCGAACTAAAATTTAATTTATTTGTTTCAATTCTAGTTTTGATCGCTTCTTTAACTGCCGCTTACGCGTTGGTTGCTCAAGCCACGTCTGACGAGGATATTGTTTATCCCGTTCCGGAATTGGGCAATTGCAAAAATGAAACTGACTGCCGGGGTTATTGCGACAAACCTCAAAATCTTGAGCCGTGTTTAGATTTTGCCGAAGAGCACAATCTTATTCCCGAAGATGAATTGGAAATGGCCAGAAATTTTGCGGCTACCGGCGGAAAAGGCCCGGGCGGCTGTACTTCAAAAGACACCTGTGAAAATTACTGCAATGACATCGTTAATATAGATGCGTGTTTAGAATTTGCCGAAGAAAATGATTTGATGCCGCCGGATGAACTTGAAGAGGCCAGAAAAGTTCAAGCCGCTTTAGCCGGGGGCGCGAAATTGCCCGGGGATTGCCGGAATAAAGATGAATGCGAGGATTATTGTGAGAGTGGTGATTCAAGCCGTATGGAAGAATGCATAGCTTTTGCCGAAGCAGCCGGATTTATTCCGGAAGATGAACTTGAAGAAGCGAGGATGGTATTGGAGGCGATGAAAAAAGGAGCAAAGCCGCCGCCTTGCCGAGGCAGAGAAGAATGTGATGAATATTGCGCTGAACCGGATAATTTTGAAGAGTGCATAGTATTTGCCGAAGCCGCCGGATTTGTTTCTCCGGAAGAAGCAGAAATGGCGCGGAAAACCGGCGGCAAGGGGCCGGGCGGCTGCCGCGGAAGGGAATGCGAAGATTTTTGCGAAAAAGAAGAAAATATGCCGGTTTGTATTGAATTTGCCATAGAAAATGGCTTGATGTCGCCGGAAGATGCTGAAATGGCGCGCAAAACCGGCGGAAAAGGCCCAGGCGACTGCAGGGGGAAAGAAGAGTGTGAAGCTTTTTGCGAAGATCCCGTCAACCAAGAAGTTTGTTTTAACTTTGCCAAAGAACACGGTTTGGTTTCTGAAGGAGATTTACGCCAAATGGAGGAAGGGAAACAAATGATGCTGGAGGCGTTTGATAACGCGCCGCCTGAAGTTCGGGGTTGTTTGAGTTCTGCTTTGGGTCCGGATTTTATTGAGCAATTGCGCGCCGGCACGGCAATGCCCAGCCGGGAATTGGGAGATAAGATGCAAGAGTGTTTTGGACAAATGATGGGCGAGATGGGCCCTCCGGAAGGATTTGGCTCGGGTGGCCCCGACGGTCCCGGAGGATTTGGTTCTTCTCCAGAACAGATTCAGCAGCTCCGACAGCAATTTGAGGGACAGCTTCCTGAAGGTTTTCAACCGCCTGCCGGCGTGATTCCTTCTCCCGAACAGATCCAGCAATATCAACAGCAATTCCAAGAGCAATTCCAAGAAGGCGCGCCGGGCGAAATGCAGGCGCCGCCATCATCGGAACAGATTCAGCAGTACCAACAACAGTTTCAGCAGAATCCCTACGGAGCTGATTTTGCGCCTTCGGGTGATGCTCAGCCGCCTTCAATGTCGCCAGAAGAAGCGCAACAATTGCAGCAACAATACCAACAGCAGTATCAGCAACAGATGCAGCAGCAAACGGAACAACAATACCAACAGCAGTATCAGCAGCAATTTGAACAGCAATATCAGCAATCCGCGCCGCCAGCAGGATTTACTCCTCCGCCAGACGGATCTTACATGCCTCCGCCAGACGGATCATTGCCTCCGCCACCTCCATCCAGCGCCGCGCCTAGCCAATCAGTTTTAGGAAATCTATTGCAATCTTTTTTGAATCTTTTTCGTTAGATTCTAATTTCGGCAGATTCTAAAATCCGCCCTAGCTTCTTTAGCGCGGGATTTTTTTATTACGTGGATTCATTCTAATGTTCTTGAGAACATTAGAATGAAAATAGATGAGCTTATTATTATGAAGATTGAATTTTAAAAAGTATCTGTTACCATTTACTTAGAACATTGTTAGAACATTGAAGGAGGAGTGGTTTATGTCATTCAAGCCAAATCCGCTAGAGCCGGCTTTTAAATTTGTTATTCGCATTGAGGAAGTTAAGAAATTAAGCGAATGGAAAGAAACACATAGATGCAGGTATCGCGGTAAAACCGGCGGAGCTATCGGAGGAAAAATCACCTATTGTTTTACACCAACTACGATTGGCACGATCATCAGAGTTGAATGCGCCTGCGGTAAAGATATTGATTTGACTGATTATGATGGGTGGTAGAATGGACATTTTGATTTCGTTTAGCGCGAGCGATGTTAAGAAAATGAAGAAGTTTGAAAAGCGCCATCAGCAATGTGGAAAACGCGCCGCAAGATTTACGATTTGCGTTACTCCGATAGCCGCCGAGAAAGGAATTTTGAAATATCAATGCCGATGCGGCGCGGAGATTGATTTGAGCAGTTTCCATAACCCGTGATAAAATCGCGGGTTTTTAATTGATAAACAATTAGTTTTAGAATAGTATCAATTCAATGCGGATACTTGCCATAGAAACCAGTTGTGACCCCGCACTAAAAGAAGCATTTCGCAACGGGCTAATTGCCCTAGCGAAAGAACCACGCTTCTTTAGTGATGGGGCAGGTGAAATTATAAAATGAGGATTCTTGCGCTAGAAACATCTTGTGATGAAACCTCAATTGCTTTGGTTGATTGCAAGGGAACCCTTCGACAAGCTCAGGGTTCAAAACTTCGTTTTGAAGTTTTAAAAAACATTGTTTCGTCGCAAATAAAAATCCACCGGCCGTTCGGCGGGGTGGTGCCGAATTTGGCCAAGCGCGAACATATTAAAAATCTGCCACTTATTTTGAAAAAACTTAAAACTTATAACTTAAAACTTATAACTGACGCAATTGCCGTGACTGTCGGTCCCGGACTGGAGCCTGCGCTTTGGGCAGGAATTGAATTCGCTAAAAATTTAGCAAAAAAACTAAAAAAACCGCTTCTTGGCGTGAATCATTTGGAGGGACACCTTCATTCTAACGTTCTTAAGAACGTTAGAATGAACTTCCCAGCGGTTGCGTTGCTGGTGAGCGGCGGGCATACTATTTTGTTGAAAATGGATTCGCTGACCAAGTGGAAAAAACTGGGCGAGACTCGAGATGACGCCGCCGGAGAAGCCTTTGATAAGGTGGCGCGTCTATTGAATCTTCCATACCCGGGGGGCCCAGAGATCGAAAAAATTGCTAAAAAGGGCAATCCTCGGGCGATAAATTTTCCCCGCCCGATGCTTAATCCGCCAGCTGGCGGAAAAAATTATGATTTTAGCTTTTCGGGATTGAAGACGGCCGTTTTATATTATTTGCGAGATGTGAAAAGTTCTTACGGAAATACGAAAACATACGAAAGTACGAAAAAAATTATGGACAGTCAGAATGACTGTAGCAATAACTTTCGTAATTTCGTACAGTTTTGTACTTTCGTAAGCAAAGCTGATATAGCGGCATCATTCCAGCAAGCCGCGATTGACGTCTTAATTGGTAAAACAATGCGGGCGGCAAGAGAATTTGGCGTTAAGTCAGTTTTGCTTTGCGGCGGCGTCGCGGCAAACAAATCGCTCCGCGCGGCCTTAGAAAAAGAAACTAAGAAATTATATTCGTATGGGCGCGTTCGTGTTGCTGGAGCCAAAGGCGTAGGCGCGCAGTTCGTATGCCCAGATTTTAAATACAACACCGACAACGCGGCCATGATCGCGGCCGCGGCGTATATTTTTAAATTAAGGGGTAAAAAGTTGCGGGTTATTGCTCAATCAAATTTGACTTTGTGAGTTCATTTGTTAATCTGGAACCAGCTTTTTGAAAGGAAAACTGATGCAAATAATGGGAGTGATTGCCGTGATTGTCACGCTCGTGCTGGTTGCTTATGGTTTGACTTCGCAGATTTATAGGAATTACAAAAATAAAAATACAAGAGGACTTTCTTTGTCATTTTTCTTTTTAGGATTTATGAGCTGGTGCGTCTGGAGTATTTATGGTTGGATGCGCGGCGATTTTTTCATCGGCTTTGCTCAAACCGTTGGCGGCGCAATGAATGCCGTCATCCTTTTACAATTTTGGCTTTATAGAAAGAAGTAATAGTTATCCACAGGCGCTCCTTGCGGGAAGCAAGCCGCGATCTATAATGAAATTAGCCCACTGAAAACTGAATAGTCTCCAAGACCGCTTTACAAGCGGACATAATGCGGACGGAAAGTTCGCAAAACCTCACGGTTCTTTTTATACACGGCAGCCAATGGCTGCCTTTTTTTTACCCTCGAAAGGATTAATAACAACCATCTTGTACTTCTATTTCACAATCGGAATATAGAAGTATGGACTTGACGGTATGTTAAAAAATATTCTTCGGAAGCCTTATGAAGCCTTATAATGAGGTTTTTTCTTTTGGTTACAAAAGTTATAATAATAAAATGACGGAAGAACTATCCAAAGCTTACGATCCAAAAGTGACCGAAGAAAAAATTTATAAACTCTGGCAGGAATCTGGTTATTTTAACCCCGATAATTTTGCTAATCTCAAAAACTTAAAACTTAAAACTAAAAACTATAGTATCCATTTGCCGCCGCCGAATGTCACCGGCTCCCTACATATGGGTCACGCGCTTAACGCTACCATCGCGGATATTTTGATTCGCTATCATCGGATGAAGGGTTATAAAACCGTTTGGTTTCCGGGGATTGATCATGCCGGCATTGCTACGCAAAATGTGGTGGAAAAACAGCTTAAAAAAGAAGGGTTAAGCCGCTGGGATCTGGGAAGGGAAAAATTTATTGAAAAAGTTTGGGAATGGAAAGAAAAATACGGCGGCATTATCTTGGAACAGCTTAAAAGACTGGGCGCTTCCTGCGATTGGTCGCGCGCCCGTTTTACTATGGACCCGGATTACGCGAATTGGGTTAAAAAAGCGTTTATCCATTATTGCGAAAAGGGCCTTATTTACCGAGGTAAGCGAGTGGTCAGTTGGTGTCCGAGATGTCAGACGTCATTGTCTGATTTAGAGATTGAATATAAGCCGGAAAAAGCGAAACTGTGGTATATTCGTTATCCGCTCAAAACACAGATTAAGACGGACGATGACAGACCACGCGGAAAAAGTCCGCGAAGTCCGCTAAGGTCTGCGGAGTCTGCATTTGTGGTGGTGGCGACTACTCGACCGGAATCAATGTTAGGTGACGCGGCAGTGGCCGTGAATCCCAAAGACAAACGTTACAAAAAATTAATTGGTGAATCGGTTAATTTGCTATTAGTAGGCCGAGAGATTCCTATAATTGCCGATGACGCGATTGATATGAATTTTGGCACGGGCGCGGTAAAAGTAACGCCCGCCCATGATCTTTTGGACGCCGAGATTGCCGAGCGGCACGGACTCCCCTTTTATCAAGTAATTGACGAGCGTGGAAGGATGACCGTGGGGGCCGGGAAAGATTTTGAAGGGCTAAAAGTTTTGGAAGCGCGCGAAAAAGTCGTTGCTAAATTGCAAGAGCTGGGACTGATAGAAAAAATCGAAGATTATCAGCACAATTTAGCGGTTTGTTATCGCTGCGGCGCGACTTTAGAGCCGATGTTAAGCGATCAATGGTTTTTGAAAATGAGCGAACTCGCGGAAAAGACTTTAAAACCCGTTAAATCGGGCAAAGTTAAAATAATTCCCCAAAATTTCGAAAAAATCCTTTTTAGTTGGCTGGAGAATATAAAAGATTGGTGTATTTCTCGACAAATTTGGTGGGGGCACCAGATTCCTGTTTACTTTTGTAAACAGGCGCAGACTGACCCCAGCACCAGCGCAGAGCACGGTGCGGGGCATAGCGCAGACTATACGCGGACTGACGCAGAAAAATTTATTGTGGCCACGGAAAAACCAGAACAATGCCCATTTTGTAAAGAATGCGAGATGGAGCAATCGCAGGATGTCTTGGACACTTGGTTTTCTTCGGCGCTCTGGCCGCTTGCGGGACTTTCGGAAAAAGATGTAGAAGATTTTTATCCGTCAAATGTTTTAATAACCGCTCGTGATATTATTAATTTGTGGGTTGCGCGAATGATTTTCTCCGGTTTGGAATTTGTGAAAAAAGAGCCGTTTCCGGAAGTTTTAATTCACGCCACGATTTTAACTAAAGAAGGCAAAAGAATGTCTAAGAGTTTGGGTACGGGCATTGATCCGCTTGAACTGATTGAAAAATATGGCGCCGATGCCACCCGTTTTGGAATTATTTGGCAAGCAATGGGCACTCAAGACATTCACTGGGATGAAACCGCGGTGATGGCTGGAAAAAAATTCGCGAATAAATTGTGGAATATAGCGAGATATGTGCGAAGTGTTCGAGATGATCGAGATGAAAACGTTTCCATCGAGCGTAGCGATCGATCACCGAACATCGAACATGTTGACGACAAACCAATCTTAGAGAAATTGAGAATTATTGAAACGGAGGTTAGGGCGAATATCGAAAGCTACGAACTTGGCCCCGCGCTTCATAAAATCTATGACTTTATCTGGCATGAGTTTGCCGATAAATATATCGAAGCAAGTAAAAAAAGAGATGATGAAGAAGTTAAAAAAGTTTTGCTGGCGCTGCTTTTAGGTTCTCTAAAAATATTGCACCCATTTATGCCCTTTATTACCGAAGAAATTTATCAAATTTTACCGACCGAAAATAAAAAATTATTAATGATCGAGAGGTGGAATTAAATTTGAAATGATTTTTTTGATTTCCATAATTCTAGGTTTACTGCCGAGTTTTGCCTGGCTTTTGTTTTTTTTACAAGAAGATCGCCGCCAGCCGGAGCCCCGGAAGTTGATCATTTACACTTTTATTGCCGGGGCGGCCGTGACTTTTCTGGTACTGCAGATGCAGATATTTTTTAATATCTTCGGCCCTAAAATCGGCGTTCAGACATTAAGCCCGATCGCTTTGTTTTCGATGGCGGCGATTGAGGAGGTTTTTAAGTTTGGCGCCGTCTACTTCGTTATTAAAGGACGCAAGGAATTCGATGAGCCGATTGACGCGATGATTTATTTGATCGTGGCTGCTTTGGGATTCGCGGCAGTTGAAAATATCGCGTCAGTCGTCCAATCTAACGGTTTTGAGGTAAATATCGGTCCGCTTGAAACTACGGCTTTGCGTTTTGTGGGAGCAACTTTGCTTCATGCTTTAAGTTCCGGATTGGTCGGCTACTATTGGGCGCGAAGCATAATCGCGCGATCCGGTTATTTCGCCGCGATCGCCGCCGGTCTTTTCTGGGCGACCTTATTGCACTCTATTTTCAATTATCTTATAATTAAATTTGAACCCTTGAGCTTAGCGACGGTATTTCTAATTTTTATGGCCGTCATTGTTTTAGTGGATTTTGAAAAGCTTAAAAAATTACAGGCATAAAACAGAGATAAGAATTAGTATCAATTTGTATCATTAGTACACATTCGTATATTGGTATCATTTATTGGGAATATGGATGAAGAAACAAAAAATTTTTTTAACGAATTAGCCAATGTCAGCAAGGAGGTGAATAAAGAGGCGGAAGCCGAGTTGGTTAAAGCCGGCCCGGCCGTTCTTGAAGAACAAAAAGTAGAGACAGAAGTTTCCGATGATAACGAAGCGGCAGAATTTGTTGATGAAGGCGACGGGCAACTGGCGATAGACGTGCATCAAACGCCGAATGAAATTGTGATTGAGTCCGCCATTGCCGGCGTCAATCCGGAGGATTTGGACATCTCCATAACCAGCGAGTCAGTCACCATAAGAGGGAGAAGAGAGCGCGAGAAAAAAGTAAGAGAAGAAGATTATTTTTATCAAGAGTGTTATTGGGGGAAATTTTCAAGATCGGTAATTTTGCCGCAAGAAATCGACCCGGAAAAAACCCAAGCCAGCATTAAAAACGGAGTGTTGACAATCAGGCTTCCCAAACTTAATCGGCAAAAATCGCGGAAATTGAAAGTAAAATTTGACTAAAGCGCCAGAGAGAATTAAATTATAAGTAGCCGCAGTTCATTAAAAATCAACTTCCGCGGAGGTCGGGATGAAGTCCACGTTCGATCGAACAGCGGTTATTTTTGATAGCGGAGGATTCAACGGCGTTCTTTCCATTGGTCCCGCTAAAGCAATCTGGTCGAGGGGCGTTAAACCGGTCGCTTTGTTTGGGACTTCGGTTGGCGCCATCAACGCGGCTAAAATTGCCGAAACCAATGCGCTGGAAAGCGTTAATCAACTGGAAATCATTTGGCTACTTATCGAAAAATTGGGGCCAGAGGCGATTTTTAACAGCAAGTTTATTAGCTATCGTCTGCTCAAGGGAAAACCCGCGCTTTTTCGCAATGATAAACTTATTAAATTGATTAGCAGTCTTAATGTCAGAAAAGTTGTCGAACAGCCGTGGACTTTAGGCATTGTTCTAATCAACGACAAGTCGGAAAATTTTCCGGCCGATGATTTGCTTTGTTCTGATATATCGGAGTTTTTGGCGCGCAGGTTTCAGGTGGTTTCCAGTCATGACAAAGAAGTTGAAGACAATCCGGAATTGCTTAAAGAATACATTTTGGCTTCGGCTAGTGTTCCGGGAGCATTCGAGGCGGTAAAAATCGGAGACCGGAAATTTTCTGATGGTTTTGTATTTTCGTCGGTCTCAAAACAGATTTCGCAATTGAATTGCGATACTGTCATTTTGATCTTGAACAAAAATCCTTTGAGTAAAGCCAGGATGTCGTGGCATCAAGCAATGTTTGGCGGATTGAGATATTTACAGGACACGTTAAACGCCATCGGCATTATCCATTTTTTGCAAGCCCATCAAGATTTTAGCGTTTGGCATTGTTCCAAGGAAATAACGCCCTTGCGCGTCGCCTCCGAGCGTAGATTTATTATCATCGAACCGCCAAATGCCGTACCCGACCTGGAGCAAGTAAGATTCAAAGACGTTGATTTTAGTTCAATCATTAAAGAAGGATTTAAGAGGACCCAAAGTTTTCTTAGCATTATTGAACCGTAAACCCCGTTAGTCTGCCTAACGGGGTGTTTTTGTTATTCTTCCTTAGGGAGGCGCTTTCTGACGGTCTTCCTATTGTTGACGGCGATGAAGAAGGCAACAAAGAAAATCGCCGCTAATCCGATCGAAGCATATTGATCGCGAGTAGCGATGCCCGCTTCGGAGAAATTCGCGATAATCAGAGGCGCAATCACAATAGCGATAATGCCTGCGAGCAAAAAGAAAGAACCAAGGCGCTTCAAAGCGCGTTCGCGCCGAAGATTATGAGGAAGATCGGTGTTCACAAATCCTCCTTTTGCCTGCCTGCCGGTAGGCATGGAAAGAACAACTTGTTAAGCCATTCCGACTACGCGCCGGAACTACCAAGCTTAACATTGCCGTAATGTTAGCATACTTATAATAATAAGTCAAATTGAAAATTTCGTAAGTTCAACAAGTAAGCGCAACACTTGGTCATTGATTTTCGTACGCGAGTGATTTAGGATTTATTTAGTCCATTGAGAATTTGTCCGGAGGACGCAGTGGCGAAAAAGCGTAAACATAAGAAGCCAGCGACGACGTGTCATTACTACACTACCCTGCAAGACGAAAAGCTGGATCTTAAGAAACTTAATAAAAGGCAAAGACAGCTGCTTCGGAAATTTTACGAGTTATATCAAGAAAACTGCGACTACGTGGATTTCGTTACCAGGGCGGGCTCTAATGATAGTCAGAAAGCGATAGATGCTTCGGTTTGTGATAATTGCGGCAACGGCGATCATTATTGGATTGACCAGAAAGCGAGTAAAGAAATTATTTATCGACTATTAAACGACTTGGCTGACAGACTAGCTATCAAGCAAGGATTTTTAAGGAAAGGAAGAAATAGTAATACTGATTTCAATGAAAACGAGAAAGTCTTGAAGAAATTTCTTCGACTCGGCTCAGGATAAATCCTCCCCCTCCGTCGGCTGACGGATCAGGAAAAATCTCCCATATGGGAGATTTTTAATATTGGTGCCGGGGGCGGGACTCGAACCCGCACGCCTTTTGGGCACACGATCTTAAGTCGTGATTGTCTACCAATTCCAACACCCCGGCATATAAATTTTCTATAAATTTTCTTGTGAAAATTTCAGTTCAGAGGCCTGGGGGAGAGTCGAACTCCCGCATGACTCTTTTGTCCCGATGCGGAAATTTTGAGGCCGGGATGGGAATCGAACCCACTCATAGCTGTTTTGCAGACAGCTGCCTTCCCAATTGGCTACCCGGCCGCACCTCCTTTTCCTATTATTACTCATTCATCAGCGCTTTTTCAATGCTAGCGGCTTTTGTCGGGCCGTAATCAATTTCAAAAGCAATCTGCGGCATCGGCTTGATATTTATTTTTCTTAAAAGCCGATACTGTAAGTTACCCCGAGCTTTATTTAAAATTTTCAAGACTCGCTCGGCTTTTTCCGATGGCAAGACGCTAAATTTCACAACCGCCCGATCTAAATCTTTTGAAACAGCCACATCGGTAATAGTTGTCAGCGCTTCCGGTATTTCAACATAACGCAAAAGTAATTTATTCAATTCGTCTCTTATTAAACTGCTTACGCGCTGAGCGCGAAAATATTTCATTTAAGCAAAAGATGATCGCCGACAGTTACTGTTACTTCTGATTCGAATAAAATGCCGCATTCATTGCCGGCTTCCACTTTTTGCGCGTCTTGTCTTGTTTTTTGGAGATTTATTATTTTGCCCTGCCCAATCGGCTTATCTTTTCTGATAATTTCAAGGATCGTGTTGTTTCTAATTTCTCCGGAGATGACTTTGCCGCCAAAAATCTGCCGCCTTGATCCCTTCGACGCAAGCCCTTTTTTGATTGTTCCGGTTTGCGGCTTGCCGAAAATTGCCAGCACTTCTAAATCTCCCAAAATCACCGTTTTGCTCAACAAAGAAAGTTCCCGTTCAAGCGCCTTTATCAAATCATAAATAATGTCGGATTGAATTATTTTAACGCTTTGAGACTTGGCTAAATTTTCCGCCGCTTTGGCAACTCTGACTTTAAAGCCGACGATCGTCGCTTTTGTCGCGGTGGCCGATTTAACATCGCCATCGGAAATATCGCCGACTGATTCTTCGATAATTTCAATTTCCGCGTTGCTTGGCCGGGGGATATGTTTCATCACCCCCGAAAGCGCCTCCAATGAACCCGAAACATCGGCTTTCAAAATAATCCGGAAGATTGATAAATCCGTTTTGGCCGCCGTTGTCGCCGGCTTAACCGCCCTTTCTTTTATTATCTCTGGGGTAGTTTTCCCATTAAGCTGGCCGGCAATAAATTCTTCTCCTACTTTTGGCAAAGATTCAAATCCTACGATTAGAACAGGCGCCGACGGCGTTGCTTTTTCTATTTTTTTGCCCAAAAAATTCTCCAGAATTTTGATTTTACCCGTTGCTTTTCCCGAGGCGATATCATCGCCCAATTCTAAAGCTCCATCTTTTATAATCGCGGCCGCGGTGATGCCTCGACGGCTTTCAAGTTTTGCTTCCAAAATAAATCCTCTTGCTTGATTTCGCGGGTTGAAAGTTAAATTTTCCACGTCTGCCGTTAAAAGTATCAAATCCAAAAGTTCGTTGATCCCTTGTCCGGTTTTTGCCGAGATTGCTTGCCAGCTGACATTGCCGCCGTAGCCCTCCAAAAGTATGCCGGCTTGCGTCAGTTCGTTTTTTACTCTATCTATATCGGCATTCGGCTTATCAATTTTGTTTATCGCGACAACAAAAGAAATTTTAGCTTCCTGAATTATTTTCAGCGCTTCTTTGGTTTGCGGTTTTACGCCGTCATCGGCGGCCACAATCAAAATCGCGATGTCGGCAATTTTCGCGCCGCGAGCGCGCATTTTTGAAAATGCCTCATGGCCTGGAGTATCAATGAAAGTGATTTTGTGACCAGTCGCAAAATCACTTTCCGCGGAATTGCGCTGACTTGACGTGGAATTACGCTGAATTTTTTCTGCGTCAGTCTGCGCTTGCCCCCACACCAAATTTTGGTGTGGGGGTGAATCTGCGTTAGTCCGCGATTCACTCGGAGAATGAATGATCTCATAGGCGCCGATGGATTGCGTAATTCCTCCCGCTTCTTTGGCGGCAATAGCGGTTTTCCTGACATAATCCAATAGCGTCGTCTTGCCGTGATCAACATGACCCATTACCACCACTACCGGCGGACGTTTTAAATTTTTAGAATTGTCATTCGCCATAACTTATTAAAAATAGCACACAACCTTTTAAAAACCAAGTCGAAAAATTATTAACAATAAGGTAATATAGAGATATGGCTGAAATGGTTAATTCTAAAAGAGTCAAATTTCATAAAGGAAAACAGCGAGCATTTATTAATAAATGTCTAGTAGAATTAAAATTAACAAATTCTCGTCTGGCAAAGATTCTTAACGTCAATCCAAGAACTTTAACTGATTGGAAAAGAGAAAAATTTACTATGTCATTTGGGGCTATCAAATTTTTATCTAAAAAATTAGGTGAGCCAATACCAACCAAAATCAAAATAAAAAAACCCTTTTGGTATGTTTCTAGCGGTTCCAGCGCCGGAGGGATTGCAGTTTATAAAAAATATGGATATATTGGCGGCGATCCCGAATATAGAAAGAAAAGGTGGTTTTTGTGGTGGGAGCGAGAAGGAAAATTCAAACCTCACCCAATAATTAATGTAACTAAACCCATTAAAAGGCCCCGGAAATCAGAAAAATTAGCGGAATTTGTAGGAATAGTAATGGGCGACGGCGGAATCACTAAAAATCAACTTACTATAACGCTGCATCACCGCGACGATGAAAAATATGGTAAATATGTAGTAAAACTTATAAAAAAATTATTCGGTGTTTCGCCTAGTAAATATCATTATCCTAAAGACTCAGTAAATGACTTCGTAGTATCGCGAACCGAATTAATAAAATTCTGCACCGAAAAGCTGGGATTAAAAATTGGCAATAAAATAAAGCAACAAATCGATATTCCTACCTGGATAAAAAAGAATAAAAAATTTCGAATTGCCTGCTTGCGGGGCTTAGTGGATACGGATGGATGTTTGGTAATACATAAATATAAAGTTAAAGAAAAACAGTATTGTTATAAAAAATTAGATTTTTGTAGCGCATCATTGCCGTTAGTATCTTCGGTAATGCAAATACTTAAAAATTATGGTTTCCAGCCCAGGTTGAGCCGCAACCGCAGAAACGTTTGGCTTGATAATCAAAAAGAAGTAGCTCGATATTTAGCGATGGTTGGCAGTAATAATCCGAAACACTTGCGTCGCTATAGAGAGTAATTTAAGATATAAACATTGGTGGGGTCGCATAGTGGTCTAGTGCCGCGGTTTGCTAAACCGTTAAACGGGTAAAACCGTTTCGAGGGTTCGAATCCCTCCCCCACCGCCAATTTTCAGAATTAGGGTTTTGGGCGTAAGATTGTCGCAAGAAGGATTGGCCGCTAAAGCCGGCGTTCATAGAACCTACATTGGAATGATAGAAAGAGCAGAGAAAAATATAACCTTGGAAAACATAGAAAAAGTGGCGAAAGCACTTGGTTTAAAATTGTCCAATTTTTTCAGTGATTTTTAATTATGTCATCTTTTGATAATTTCCTAACAAAATTTGTTAAAAGTTTTAGCGGGAAAGACCCGATGATTTTTAGCGTTTTGGGCAATATTTTTTCAATGAGAATAATCGGGAATAAAACGCACGGCGATCTTGCTGAAATAGCTCTTACGGAATACATAAACCAGTTTGTTAATGGTTTTACGGCAAAACATACAGGCAAAGAAAAATTTAGAGCAAAAGAATTTGAAGAAGACATAAGAATTACTGAAACTGCTACCAAGGAAGAAATTCCGATAAGTATCAAAACCTATGGATTTGGTCCGCTTCAGCTTTCTACGAATAAAGATGTATCAATGTTCTCTCTTTTGCAGAAGGAAGTTGGCAAACGAGGAACAAATGATGTTAATAAAATTAGAGAAATTTTGAATAATAAATGTTTTGAGGATTTTGGCTCTGTAAATGTTTTGCCGTTGATTTATAACGAAAAGGAGATGAAGTTTAAAGTGATAGTTTTTGATTTACAAAAAGCGTATTCCTCTGTTAAAAAGATAAAATTTTTACCGCCTCGCAAAATCGGCAGGAAAAAGACATTTCCAATTTATAAGTTTTTTGATAGTAAAGGCAATTATATTTTTGAAGTTAGATATGGCGATGCAAAAGCTAATGCTTTACAACGCGGAATGTGGACGCACACTGAGAACGCAGAGCCCTTTTTCAAAGAATTACTCGTTGGTGGCTATAAAATCAACGAACCACTAATTACTTTAATCGCTAAAATCCTTGTTTCTCGCAAGGATACTCACGAAAAAATACTCCAGCAATTTTTCAGTTTCTCAAAATAGACCATATTAAATAAAAATGCTAAAATGATACTAGAAGTTAATCTAGCGTTTTTTACTTATGGAAACTCAAGGCATAAAATATACTGGCTCTAAAAGGGAAATACTTCCTGCTTTGTTAGAATTGATAAAACCGTTAAATGTTAAAACAATTTTAGACGGTTTTTCTGGTACAACAAGAGTTTCTCAAGCATTGAAACAAGCTGGCTATACCGTTTTTGCTAACGATATCGCAGATTGGTCAAAAGTTTTCGGCGAATGTTATTTATTGAATAGAAAACCAGCAAGTTATTATTTGCCGATTATAGAACATCTTAATAAACTTCCCGGAAAATACGGCTGGTTTTCTGAGAATTATGGCGGCGAGCCGAACGGCGGTTCCGCTACGCAGAAAGACGGCAGAAAAAGAATTTGGCAATTACACAATACAAAAAAACTAGACGTGATAAGAGAAGAAATTGATAAAATCGCAAAAGATAAAATTGAAAAATCTGTATTACTTACTAGTTTGATAATAGCAATGGACAAGGTTGATAGTTCTGTTGGTCATCAAGTTTCGTATTTGAAAAGATGGGCTCCTCGCGCTTATAACACAATGAAAATGGAAGTGCCTCGTTTGGTTATTGACGACAAACCACACAAAGTTTATCAAAAAGATATTTTTGATTTAGTGAATGATATTGAAGTTGATTTGGCGTATTACGATCCGCCTTATGGTTCTTCAAACGAGTTAATGCCGCCCTCTCGTGTTAGATACGCTTCTTATTATCATATCTGGAAAACAATTTGTTTGAATGACAAACCAAAATTAGTTGGCGTGGCAAACAGGCGGGAAGATGTTGGCGACACAATTTCCGGTTCCATTTTTGAAGAATTTAGAAAAAATGACGAGGGGCAATATATAGTTATTGAGGCGATAGAAAGATTGATGAAAAATACACCGGCAAAATATGTGGTTTTGTCTTATAACAATAATGGCAGAGCTACATTGCAAGCGATAAAGGAAATTTTGAAAAATCTAAAGAAAAAAGTTTCTATTATTGAAATGGACTACAAAAAGAATGTAATGGCCACAATAACCAGAACAACAAACGAATGGATTAACGACACTAACGGAAAAAACAAAGAATATTTATTTTTAATACATAAAAACGGAAAAACAGAAAATATGCCTGAAATTAAAATTGAAAAAATCGATATTCGGAATTTAGCGTCTGTAAGTCAACAGAGATTAGTTTTTTAGATTTTAAGATATAACTTATGATTTTAGAAATTATCAATTTTTTAAACACAAATGCAGCCGGACTAACTTTGGTAATAACTTTGGTTGCCGGTGTTTATAAATTTTGGCAATTCGTAAACATCAAGAAAGAAGAGGGGCGACAAAGAGATTTTGAAAATTACCATAATTTGATCGAAAGGAATCAGACGGCAGGCCATTTATCGATGTTCAAATTGCCTCGGTATACGAATTAAGAAATTTTAAGAGATATTATCCTGCAACAAAAATAATTTTAGAAAGGACGGGAAATCGGCTCAAAGATAAACCGGAACAAAAAGATTTAGTAGAAGAATTATACAGGACGATTGAATTTATAAAGAAAAAACTTTAGAAATTTGCGGCGCGTCAACTTCGGTGGCATGAAATTCGGCGGCGGCGGAACCCCAGAAGCAGAACGCTTCGCGTTCGCTACGGGGCAAGAAGCGAGGGCGGGCCCCGAAGTACAAATACTTCGTATCTGACTACGGGGTAAACAAAAATTCTTGCTTTTTGCTTGCCCCGTAGTAAGCCGAAGGCTTTGCTATGGGGCCCACCCGAGCGATTGGATTTCAAAATTCGCAGTCCGGATTTTCATCAAAAAAAGTTCGGATTTTAACCAAAAGGCACCGCAATATAAAAAATCCCCACCGAGTCAGGCCCGGCGGGGAATTAATATTTCTTCTCAAAAGTTAGAAAGCAAAATTCGTACGGATTTTTCTCGTCAGTTTTTCCTTGTTGGCGGTCTATTTCCACCCACTCCCACCAGTTCAACGGCGGGAAATATGAATCTCCTTCAAAATCATGATTGATTATCGTCATATAGAGCCGTGTAGCCATGGGCAGGGCTTGTTTATAAATTTCAGCGCCGCCGATGAAAAAAATTTCTTCAGTTTTGGCTTTTTCAAAAACTTCTTCTATCGCGTGAATTACCAGACAGCCCGGAGCTTGGTAGTCGGGCTGTCTGGTCAGCACAATATTTATTCTTTTCTTAAGCGTCCCGCCGATTGATTCGTACGTTTTTCTTCCCATGACCACGGTATGCCCGATGGTTATTTTCTTGAACCGCTTAAGATCGGCCGGCAGTTTCCATGGCAGAGTATTTTCTTTTCCGATAACCCCATTTTTCGCCATTGCCGCGATGATAGAAGCCCTCATACCGCCACCTTTGCTTTAATCGGCGGGTGCGGATTATAACCAATCAGTTCAAAATCTTCGTATCGGAAATCAAAAATTGAATTCACTTGCCGCTTGATAAGCATTGTCGGCAGAGGCCTTGGTTCGCGCTTCAATTGCTCATCTACTTGAGGAAGGTGATTAAGATAAATGTGCGCGTCAGCGAAAGTGTGGACAAACTCGCCCGGTTTTAGACCCGTGACATGCGCGACCATCATCAGTAACAGCGAATATGACGCGATATTGAAAGGCACACCGAGAAACATATCGGCGCTGCGTTGATATAATTGGCAGGAAAGAACGCCGTTAGCGACATAAAATTGGAATAAACAGTGGCAGGGCGGGAGTTTCATTTTTCCAATATCGGCGACATTCCAGGCGCTGACAATAAGGCGCCGGCTGTCGGGATTGGTTTTGATTTGTTCGATGACTTGAGAAATTTGGTCTATTTTTTCCCCGTTGGGAGCGTCCCAGCGCCTCCATTGGCCGCCGTAGACCGGACCCAACTCCCCGCATTCGTCAGCCCATTCGTCCCAAATATGCACTCCGTTTTCCTGAAGAAATTTAATATTGGTATCGCCGCGCAAGAACCACAGCAATTCGTAGATCACACCCTTCATGAATAATTTTTTTGTTGTTACCGCCGGAAAGCCGCTAGAAAGATCAAAGCGCAGCTGCCGTCCAAAAACGCTAAGCGTTCCGACCCCCGTGCGGTCGGCCTTGGGAGTTCCATTTTTCCGAATATCGTCCAGCAAGTTGAGGTATTGTTTCACGATTTGCCTCCAAATTTTCAAGGAGCTAGAACTTATATAAAAAATACCTCCGCTCGCGATACGAGTCAATTGAAAGCGAACAGTACTGGAATGAATCATGGAAAAGCCTTATAATGTTTTTATCGAGATCGGGGATTTTCGCGTATGAACTTCGAAAAAGAACCAAAATCCGAAGAAAATAGGAATTTACGCTTCAGGCAATTGGTTGAAAACTTAGTCGAAAAAAGCGGCTTATTTGAGCCGCAAATTGGCCCTTCTGGCCCCGATGGAAAAATGACAATTTTGGACGCTATTGAAAAAAATCAACTGCCTCGTTATATGGAGAAATATAAAGATGATAAGAAGCGCGTTGACGCGATGTATTCTTTACTGGAAATCTATGATGGACTTGGGAAAGAAAATCCCGATGAGGATGTCATTAATGAGACAATGCGGATTTTGAAAGAATATTTATGATTTATAAATTATGGAAAAAATGAGAATGAACACAGAATCAAAAAAAGAATTTTTAGAGGACCTAGAAAGGCGTTTTGTCGAAGAGGCGGAAATTAAAGAAGTGGCTGATCGGCTAACTAAGGCCGGCCATGAAGCTTTTTTGGTTGGCGGTTGCGTGCGTGATCTTTTGCTTGGCAAAGAACCTAAAGATTGGGATGTCGCCACCAATGCCGCGCCGGAGGAAATTCAGGGAATTTTTTCCGACAGCGTTTATGAAAATTCTTTTGGAACGGTGGCGGTAAAGACAAGATCCGAAGATCCAAGAAAAAAAATCGTTGACGTCACCACATATCGATTAGAGGGAAAATATAGAGATAAACGCCATCCGGATGAAGTAAAATTCGCGAAAACTATTGATGAAGATTTGTCGCGCCGCGATTTTACGATTAACGCGATGGCGTTTGAAGTAACGAGCCATAAACGTCGGGCCGAGGGACTAGTGGATCCGTTTGGCGGCGTCGAAGATCTGCGGAATAAAATTATTCGAGCTGTCGGCGATTCCGAAGAGCGATTTGGAGAGGACGCGCTTCGTTTGATGAGAGCAATCCGTTTTTCCGCCCAACTTGGTTTTTCCATTGAAGGCGCGACCGCGGAGGCGATTAAGAACAAAGCCGGGCTTCTCGAATTTATCGCCAAAGAGCGCGTTCGCGATGAATTAGAAAAATTATTGATGACTCAAGACGCGGCTGAAGGAGTGCGCCGAATGCAAGAGTTGGGCATCCTCCATTATGTTTTGCCGGAGCTGGAGGAAGGCGCGGGGATGGAACAAAATAAACATCATATCTATACAGTTTTTGAACATAATTTAAAGTCTCTAGATTACGCGGTGAAAAATGGATTTCCGCTTGAGTTGCGGCTTGCTTCTTTATTGCACGACGTTGGCAAACCACAAAGTCGAGTTTGGAAAGCTGATCCGCAGGGAGAAAAAACGCGCGAAGGTCGTAAGGGCGACTGGACTTTTTATCAGCACCAATATATTGGCGAGAAAATAGTTTTGGAGATGCTGGATCGGCTTCATTTTCCAAGAAAGATGATAGAGAAAATCGCGCTTTTGGTGCGCGAACATATGTTTGTCTATGATCCGGAGATAATTACTGAAAAAGGAGTTAAGCAAGGAGTTACTGAAAGAGGCGTGCGGCGCCTTGTCCGCCGAGTCGGCTCGGAAAACATTGACGATTTATTTTTGGTTCGAGAAGCGGATAGAATCGGTTCGGGCGTGAAAAAACCAGTGCCTTATCGGTTGAGGCATCTTAAGGCGATGATTGAAAAAGCTAAACACGATCCGCTTAGCCCAAAGATGCTGAAAGTTAATGGAGAAGATGTGATGAAAAATCTTGGCATTGAACCCGGTCCGAAAGTTGGCTTTGTTTTGTCGGCTTTACTGGAAGAAGTTTTAGACGATCCGGAATTGAATAAAAAGGAGTTGTTATTGAAAAGAATTAAATTTTTAGGGAATCTTTCTGATAAAGAATTAGCTGACATCGTTAAAAAGGCCAAGCAGGCCGTTGCTGAAGCGCAGGAGCGTATTGAAAAAGAGATTGAAAAAGCGTATTTTGTATGATATCTCTCGCCTGCGCGACCTACTGGGACGGGCTTGCCCGCCATAGCTCGCTTCGGCGAGCGAAGGCGGGCTGTAGTATAACGGTAGTACGCGGGGCACGCCCCCACACCAAATATCGGGCCGTAGTGTAATGGTAGCACGAGTCCTTCGGGAGGATTTAGCCCGAGTTCAAATCTCGGCGGCCCGAATGATATTGGTGTGGGGGTGAAGGACTCCGTAGCCTGGGTTCAACTCCCAGCAACCCGACGAATGAGAGGCCAAGTTTTCAAAGTTAATATCCGCAGGCCGGAAAGAGACATTATTCAAAAAACCGCCCGGATTATCAAAAAAGGCGGCTTAGTTATTTTTCCGACCGAGACTGTTTACGGTCTAGGTTGTGACGCCACAAATCCGCTCGCGATTTTAAAGATTTATAAAATCAAGGGCCGACCGGCTGGCAAGGCTTTCCCGATTTTGGTTAAAGATTTCAAAATGCTTTCGGAGTACGCGATTTTTAACAAAGAGCAAAAGAATATTATGGTCCATGTCAAAACGCCAACAAATTTTGTTTTGAAAGCTAAGAATTTATCGCCACTGGCAATGCAAAACCGCACCGCCGCCTTTAGAATCTCAATGCATCCATGGATTAAGCGTTTGTTTCGCTACCTTGATAAACCCTTAATAGCAACTAGCGCCAATTTAAGTGGCCAGAAACCCTTGAGCGATCCGCGCAAATACCATGAAGTTTTTGGAGAAAAAGCGGAGTTAATTGAGGCGGTGATTTTTTACGGCATCAATCGCAAAAAGAAGGGTTCGCGTGTTATAGATTTAACTCATGAAAAGCCGGTTATTTTGAGAAAATAGCAGAACCCTATATTTAGTTTAGGCGAAGCTAGTATAAATGAAAAAAGCCGTCGGGCATGGTAAGATTAGGTAAAGTTTCGTATTTCCGCGCAGTCCGCGCTTGTCCCGCGTCGAACTTGTTTTGGTGCGTGGGTTAAGTCAGCGGAGTCCGCGATTTTGCGAAGCAAAATGTATATATGAAGCAAAAACTAGTCTCTTTTGTATTAGCCGAAACGCCTGGCACAAAAAAGGGAGAGATCTCAGAACTTCAACCGCTTCAGAGCGCGCCTCAGTATTTTGCCGCATCCGTACCAAGGCAATATATTTTTGAAGAGCGGAAAGATTTTATTAAAGATCGGGAGGTGATTTTTGTTATTAAGGCTTATTTGCCGGATGTTGTGCTGGTTGAGGCCACTATCGAAGTCAACGATGTTTTCTCGGCGGAAACTTTTGAATTGCGAGAGGCCCTGATTGACGCTTGCCATCATATAATTAAAAGCCATGGCGGCAAGCAAGAGTTAGCCGAGGAATATTCTGTCGCGTTAGTTTCTGATTATACCGGCGATCCGGAACAATTTTTTGATAAATCCAGTCAGATCGCGAGTTTTTTAAAATCCGAGAAGTTGCCGCTTGATGAGAAAGAAATAGAATATACGTTAAGCAGTCAAATTAAATATACGCAGGACGATTTGATAATCGTGGATTGGGACGGCGCTTTTATTTTTGATCCCAGGGGTGAATTTGAACCAATCATTGAACTTTTCCAAATCGCCAATTTACAATTGCTCCGCCATCGCGCTTTGGATTCGGATTTGGATATTCGGATCAAAAAGATCGGAAAATTTATTCGGGGCCAAGCGGGCAAAGTTACTCTTTTAAGGAGTAGAGAATTAATGCAGGCATTTCGAGAGGTGATAGCGATTCGTTCCCGTTCAATCTCTGAATTCGAGGCGATGGATCGGGATATTAAATTAATCGGTGATTGGTATTCCGCGCGTTTATATGATTTGGCGGCGAAAAAATTTAAACTTGAGGCGTGGAAGCAGTCAATTAAGGAAAAACTTGATTCTTTGGAAGATGTTTACTCCATTGTGTCGGAGAATTTCAGCATTTCGCGCCTTCAGCTTTTAGAATTGGTTCAAATCGGTTTGTTTTTTATATTACAAGTCGGATGGTTTGTCCTTATCATTCTTGAATTTATTTATTTTACTAGGTAGACTCCATCAATATACAAATAGCGGGCCTATGGTCCAGTGGTAAGACACGGCATTCGCATTGCCGGGACGCGAGTTCGATTCTCGCTAGGTCCACCAAATTTGATTTCGCAAAGAAGTTGCCTCGGCGCTTCGCGCTAGGCCCACTATCAACTCAATACGCCACTCGAGTGGCGTATTGAGTTGGGGGATTTGACCTAGCGGCACTCCGGATTCCTTCGACAGGCTCCCGTCCTTTGGGCGAGCTCACTCCGAAGGAGCGGCAGGATAAACCCCTCCATCCGTCGGCTGACGGATAACGGTAAACCCCTTAACTTCGCCCAGGGCAAGCAGAAGAGCAAAATAGGGCGCGGTTATACGCGGTATAGCTAAATATTTATAGATATGCTATGTTAAATTTGTAACCTAAAGACCTCGTTAAGAGGAATCTGAGGGTAAAGGTCAAAATAATCAGAACCAATCTTAATAAATTCTTATGGCAGAATATACGGGATATTGCGTTAAGTGTAAGGCGAAGGACAGAAAAATGGTTAATGCCAAAGAAGTGGAGATGAAAGGTAGGGGCGATAAGATGAGGAGGGCCGCTACCGGCAGTTGCGAGAAGTGTGGGACAAAGATGTACAGGATTTTGGGAAGTAAATAGCATTACAAAACACCTCGACAACTATCGAGGTGTTTTGATTTATCCACAGGGGGAGCCGCTTAAGGGCTTATATATGCTATACTGTATAAAGTAATTCGAAAGGTCGAGTTTTATTGTTTAAATAAGGTCGATAATTAAGTAAGTTAATTTTTATCAATGGTTGTTCAAAATTGGGTTGATGTTTTAGTCAGCTCCCTTCAGGATCTTTGGTTACAAGTGGTCGGATTTGTGCCGGAATTGCTGGGAGCATTAGTAGTTTTTCTCGTCGGTTTAGTAGTGGCGGCCGTTTTGGAGCGAGTGGTGGAGCGGCTGATTTATTACTTGAAGCTGGACGCCCTCCTGAGGAGATTGGGCGTTGAAGCGTATTTGCAAAGAGCCAATTTGCAATTAAATGCCGGTCATTTTCTCGGTCAGGTAGTTTATTGGTTTATGCTGATCGCTTTTCTCTTGGCCGCGTCAGATATTCTGGGATTTTTCGCCTTATCCGACTTTTTACGAGAGGTTCTTCTTTATATTCCCAAAGTTGTAGTCGCGGCTTTGATCTTGCTGGCTACTTTGGTGCTTGCTAATTTCTTGAGGCATCTTATCCGGGCAACGATTCAAACTGCCAAATTGCACGGCGCGAAAGCTTTAGGGACTGTAACCTGGTGGGTCGTGTTTGTTTTTGGATTGTTGACTGCTTTAGTTCAACTAGGCATTGCTGTCAGCGTTATCAATACGCTTATTACCGGTTTGATTGCAATGTTGGCTTTGGCTGGCGGATTGGCTTTTGGATTGGGCGGTCGGGATTATGCCGCGCGTCTTCTTGAAAAGTTGCGGGCAGAAACCGAACATCATACATCGTAAAGAACTTCAGTAAGTTTTAGTAAATTAAAATCCCGCCTCGATTAAACCCGAGACGGGATTTTAATTTGTTCGTCAGAATTCCGTCAGTTGACGGACGGGCTTGACAGAAATTTTGCGCCCGCTATTATTTATTATAAGAATGAATAAGCAGAAAAATATAACGCGGCTAAAAGTCTGAGGCGAATTTTTGTGTTTGTTTGAAAAGCCGCGGGTTATACACGCGGTTTTTATTTTTTTCCGCCGAAGGCGGATCCGCCTCGGGCGGAAAAAAATCGTTTCTGAACGGCTTGTGACGATTGTAGCTTGATAATAAAAATCCATCTCGAAAATATTTCTAATATTTCTGAGATTGGTTTTAATACGGCATTGCGAAGCGTTTGAGAAACGTTTCAATAATACAAGTTTACAAATTTGCGATTTCCGTATAAGGGCATATGGTGGATGCCTTGGCATCAAGTGGCGATGAAGGACGTGGCGTAGCTGCGATAAGCCTCGGGGAGGTGCCTAGCAACCTTTGATCCGGGGATTTCCGAATGGGGAAACCCTCTGTGATAAACTCACAGAACCGTGGCTCACTATTGTTTATCACTCATACGAAAATACGAAAACCTACGAATTTACGAAAAACCAAATTTCGTACATTTGTAACATTTCGTACTTTCGTAAGGGAGTGGCGAGCAGTGGCGAGTCACGGAGTATACCCGCTGAAGTGAAACATCTCAGTAAGCGGAGGAAAATAAAAAAATGTAGAAGCTGATTAACGCGGATTTTAAACTGTAGAGGCGGATTCACGCGGATTTAATTCCGCGCCGTTCCGCTTCTATAATTAATTGAATCTGCGCATATCTGCTTCTATGCATTCCCTGAGTAGCGGCGAGCGAAACGGGAACAGCCCAAACCTTGTCAGTGTTTCGCACTGACCGCAGAAAAACGTGGAAAGAACGCAGAATAACGCAGAAGAACCAAAAATTCTGCGTGTGTCTGCGTAAAGTCTGCGTAAGTCCGCGGCCAACGCGGAGCGTTGGCAGGGGGTAGTAAGATTAACATGCTGTTAGCAATAATAAGGGAAAGTTATCAATCGATTTATTAGCAGAATCCATTGGAAAGTGGAGCCAAAGAGAGTGATAGCCTCGTATGCGAAAACAAATCGACTTTCTATTGTTAGTCTTGAGTACCTCGAGGCAAAAAAACTTTGAGGGAATCTTCCGGTACTATCCGGAAAGGCTAAATACACTTGATGACCGATAGTGAACTAGTACCGCGAGGGAAAGGTGAAAAGTACCCCGGAAGGGGGATGAAATAGAACCTGAAACCATATGCTTACAAGGACGCGAAGCTTGTGCTTTGCACAAGGAAATTCCAAACTCCAAATTCTAAATTCCAAACAATATTCAAGCTCTAATTTCAAAATTCCAAACGGATTTCCCGTTTTGAATTTGTTATTTTGGTCATTGTGATTTGTTTGTGATTTGGCGCTTGTGATTTGTGATTTTCTCGCGCAGAGCGCGAGTGACGCGGTGCCTATTGAAGAATGAGCCAACGAGTTATTTTGCATTGCGCGTCTAAGTCCCATTAAACGGGATGCAGGCACAGGGAAACCGAGTTTTAATAGAGCGCATCGTTCGCTCCTCACTGCGTTCGTCGCTCACTTTACCAATTACGAATACTGACACGAATTAAGCTAATGGCTAATAATGTTATTCGCCATTCGCCTAATTAGTTTTCATTTGTAATTAGTAGGCGAAGCGACGAGCATAGCGAGGAGTGAACGAAACGCAGTGCGAGATAGACCCGAAGCCAGAGCGAGCTTACCTTGGCCAGGATGAACCCGCCTTAATCGGCGGGGGAGGTCCGAACTGGTGGGTTGTGCAAAACCCTCGGATGAGCTGAGGTAAGAAGTGAAAAGCTAATCGAGCCTGGTAATAGCTGGTTCTCTCCGAAATAGCTTTCGGGCTAGCGCTCGCTAAAAATTTTCTAGGGGTAGAGCTACTGGTTGAGGTTGACAGGGCGAAAGCTCGCTTCCTCAGTCAAACTCCGAATACTAGAAAATACGGCGAGTAGTTAGACTGTGGGGGCTAAGCTCCATGGTCGCGAGGGAAAAAGCCCAGATCGTCGTCTAAGGTCCCTAAATTTTTGCTAAGTGTAAAAGGCAGTCATTAACCACAGACAGGCAGGAGGTTGGCTTAGAGGTAGCCATCCTTTAAAGAGTGTGTAACAACTCACTGCTCGAATCGTTCGCTCCTCACTGCGTTCGTCACTCACTTTACCAATTACGAATACTGACACGAATTAAGCCAATGGCTAATAACGTTATTCGCCATTCGCCTAATTAGTTTTCATTTGTAATTAGTAGGTGAAGAGACGAGCATGGCGAGGAGCGAGCGATGGTTAGTGGCGCCGAAAATGTACCGGGGCTAAGCAAGATACCGAAGACACGAATCGTTCGCTCCTCACTGCGTTCGTCACTCACTTTACCAATTACGAATACTGACACGAATTAAGCCAATGGCTAATAACGTTACTCGCCATTCGCCTAATTAGTTTTCATTTGTAATTAGTAGGTGAAGAGACGAGCATGGCGAGGAGCGAGCGGTGGTAGGAGAGCATCCCAAACTGCGTTGAAGGTTACGACGCGAGTCGGACTGGAGTGTTTGGGAGGGAGAATGTTGGCATGAGTAACCGCAAATTTAGTGAGAAACTAGATCCCCGAAAATCCAAGGTTTCCGTGGCAATGGCAATCAACCACGGGTTAGGCGATCCTAAGGCAATGGCGAGAGCCGCAGCCGATGGACAGCCGGTTAATATTCCGGCCCTTCTGAAACATTCGATGGGGTGACGGAGGAAATAAGATTGAGCGCCTTAGTGGTTTGGCGTCGTCGGTCATCAGAAATGATGCTCAGGAAAATCCGGGCGTCTGCTTTTAATGGCAAATTTCGCGGACCGCCGTAAGGTTAAGTTTTTACTTAACTAATTCAATCGAAGAGCCTTCCGAGAAAAACCTCTAAGGTTAGTGTTTTAGAAATCGTACCGTAAACCGACACAGGTGGGTGAGGCGAGAAGCCTCAGGGGAACGAGTGATTCTTCGTTAAGGAACTCGGCAAAAAAGCGGCCGTAAGTTCGCGATAAGGCCTGCCCAACCAATGCTTCGCATTGGGAATTCCAAATTACAAATCCCAAATCACAAACAAATTTGAAATTCCAATTTTCAAATTCAAAACGTTTTGAATTTAGAATTTTGGTTATTAGATATTGTTTGTAATTTGGCGCTTGGGATTTGGTGCTTCCACTGCGGAGCAGTGGTTTGGGCTGCAACAAAAGTATCTCTGGCGACTGTTTACCAAAAACACAGCTCCCTGCTAACTCGCAAGAGGATGTATAGGGGGTGACGCCTGACCGATGCGAGAAGGTTAACGGTGCCGGTACTCGATATTGTAAAATGTTGAGCGCTGAGTGCCCGAAGCCCTCGTCAATGTCGGCAGTAACTATAACTGTCCAAAGGTAGAAATAGCGCGCTGCCTTTGTAAAATCTGACTGTATCGGTGAACATCCCGCTATGGCGGGACAATACCGAGGCAACCCCGACGGAATGTTGGGGGAGTCCGTAGAGACTATACGTCAGACCGTAGTACATAAAGCCTGATGTGCTCGGAAGATATAGTCCGACCTCCGTGGCAACACGGAGAGATAGACAGAAATGTTCTATCCACGTAACAAATTTCGCGAAGTCCGCAAAAGTCAGCGGAGTCCGCGTTTGTTACGAAGTAACATATTTGAGCGCAATTCCTTTTCAGGTAAGAGAACTTGCCTGAATTCGCCGTGAGGTGAATTAAAAAGTCGGCTTATAACGGTGAAGTCCATTTTGTGATATAATTTACCAATGGATAATACCGTGGGAAGTTTCCGCCAGTTGGCGAATAACCCCGTAACGACTGAGTCCCGCAAAGCGGGACGAAATGGCCCTGATTTATCAGGCCATTACACGCCGACCTCTTTATTGAGGGAAACCAGAAACATTCCAGAATATATTACTGGGTATGTTGATGGTGAAGGATGTTTTACGGTTACCTTTAATCAAAAATTAAAGGCAAATTTAGGATGGGAAATGAAACCAAGTTTTTCGGTAAGCCAGAATGAGGACAAGCGTCAAGTTCTGGATATTATTAGAGAATATTTTGGTTGTGGATATATCCGTCGTGACTATGCAGATAAAACAGTAAAGTTTGAAGTGCGAGATCACAATGATCTTATGACGAAAATTATTCCCCATTTTGAAAAGTTTCCTTTGCTTTCTAAAAAGCAAAAAGATTTTGAGCTATTCAAAAAAATCTGCAAAATTGTAGATCAAAAAATTCATCTTACCAAAGAAGGATTTATTGAAATTCTTAATCTTGCATACTCAATGAATGGTTCAGGAAAGCGGAGGAGGGCAAAAGAAACAATCATAAAACTACTTCAATAAAGATGAAGATATAGTCTGATACTTATCGTAAGATAAGCAAACATTTAGAAGTTCTGAAGCGCACGAATGGCGTAACGATCGGAGAACTGTCTCAACGAAGAGCTCGGTGAAAATGCGATTCCCGTGAAGACGCGGGATACCTGCAGCAAGACGAAAAGACCCCGGGAGCTTTACTGCAACTTGATATTGGCTTTAAAACTTGGATGCGTAGCGTAGTGGGTAGGGGATGAAGTTCCGCTTTTGGGCGGGATGGACCCGACAATGAAACACCCATCTTCCGAGTTTTAAAATCTAACCTATCCGGCAAAAACGGATCGGGACAGTGTCTGGCGGGCAGTTTAAATGGGGCGTTTTCCTCCAAAAAAGTAACGGAGGAGTTTATTAAGGTTGGCTTAGTCCCGATGGAAACGGGACTGGACGCGTAAAGGCACAAGCCAGCTTAACTGCAAGACTGACAAGTCGCGCAGATGCGAAAGCAGAACTTAGTGACCCGACCATTCTTTATAGAAAGGTGGGAGACAACGGCTAAAAGTTACCCCGGGGATGGATCCTGAAAAAAGGATCAGTTGTCCCGTTCCGCAGTAATGCGGAACAAGATTACGGCTTATAACGGTGAACCCAAAATTGGTCTTTCCTCGTTTTGCGAGGTTCTCGATTTTGGCAATACCGTGGGAAGCGAGCACATAAAACATTATGCGCTTCGCCTCGTAACGACTGAATTCTATTTAGATTATTTTAAATAGATGAAGATAGCAGCTTTTTTGTTGCTATAATACGCCGTCCCCTGTTAAATAATTTCGCCAAAGGCGAAATTGCCGCAAAGCGGCATTTAACAGGGTGAAGATATAGTCTAATTGTGTTACTTCGTAACACCGCGGAACCACGCGGAAGATTACGCGGAATGTCGCAGAAAATAATTCTGCGTTAGTCTGCGTGAAGTCTGCGTAAGTCCGCGCTGTGAGCGAAGCGAACAGATTGAACAGGCTGGTGAGGCCCGAGAGTCCCTATCGACGGCCTCGCTCGGCACCTTAAATGACATTGGGGTGCCTCCACAAGTAATTGTGGGTAAAAACATGACTTATAACGGTGGACTCCACATAGTAAAATTATTACGTGGACAATACCGTGGGAAGCGAGCACATAAAGCATTATGTGCTTCGCCCCGTAGAGACTTCTCTTTGATGTCAGAGAGAGATGGCGGATAATTATTCCGCCATAATACGTCATCTCCATTTTCGGATGTCAGATATCTGATATCAGACTTCTGAAATCTGATTTTGGATGAAGATATAGTCCAAGCTGTTAGTAATAACAGATTTTTGCGATGTCGGCTCGCCCTAGCGCCCCGCTGGAGAAGGTGGGAAGCGTATGGCTGTTCGCCATTTAAAAGGGCACGTGAGCTGGGTGGGTTGGAAAAACCTCGAGCCCAGCAAAAGCTTTACTGGAGGTAAAAGTAGTAAAGCGAAATAAACTGACTCATAACGGTGGAGTCCCAATGCAAAAAATGATAAAATTATGCAATGGACAACATCGTGGGAAGATTACAATCTTTTTTTTCGCTACATCAAACAGTTTTACTTTAAGCACGCACTGTGAGCTATAAGATTGTAAATCCCCGTAACGACTTGTCTGGCGGAAGCCGGGCAGAGTTAGAAAGCGCGACGTTATCGCTTTCTAGCTAACACGTCAGCTTCGACAAAAGAAAAGTTGTCGGAGAAGGTATAGTCTAATGCCGCTCGTAAGAGCGGGAATACATTGTCAAACCGTCAATTTGGCGGCTATGCGGAGTAATCCGCATTAGCAAAACTGACTCATATCGGTGAAGTCCTAGCATTGAAATTAACCTGTCACATGTTAGGATAATACCGAGGGAAGTTAGAAAATAATTATTTATTGCGAAATGAAGGAAAATTTAGATAGTTTATCAGAACGAGAAAAACAAGAGAGAGAATTAAACGAGATAACTACTGAACTGAAATATGCAGCCTTGGAATAGTTGATGCCGAGATTGAAGACGATTTGCTTAAAATAGAAGAGTTGGCTAGCAAGCGACGAAAACTTAAGGAATATTTTCCAGATTTTTTTGGCGAGCAATAATTTCTAACCCCGTAGAGACTTGTCCCGATGGGGACGGATGGATAAAAATGTCCATAAAACGTCAGTATACCGGATATCAGATGTCAGACATCGGCTATCAGATATAAATTCTGAAATCCGAAATCTGAATTCTGAAATCTGGTATGTGGTATAGTCCATGCCCGTAGTAATGCGGGAGAGAGTTTCGTAAAATTTCCGCGAAGTCCGCGTTAAGTCAGCGGAGTCTGCGGTTTTGCGAAGCAAAACATGCGTGAGACAGGTTGGTCTCTATCTGTTGCAGGCGACGACACTTGAGGGGAGTCGACCCTAGTAAGAAATTGCTACTTCCCGCAGTAATGCGGGATGACAACCTTCGACAGGCTCAGGTTAGCCTGAGCAAAGCCGAAGGCCAATTCGGCTAATAACGGTGGAATCTTTAATTTACAAAAGTGATTCGGTCCGGAAGCTTTTGATAAAATGAATTAAAGCTAATATCGTGGGAAGCCCCGCGATGCGGGGCCCCGTAACGACTGACCGGAACACATAAGAATTTATGTGTTCGGGAGATAAGAACTTTAAAGTTCTTATAATATGCCGACCTCCTAATCCGTCAGCCGACGGATGGAGGAAGATATAGTCTATACCATTAGTGATAATGGATACAGTTTCGTATTTCTGCGTAAGTCCGCGTTAAGTCAGCGGAGTCCGCGATTTTGCGAAGCAAAATATGACGAGAGGACCGGGTTGAACGTACCGCTGGTGTGCCAGCTTTCCTACCAAGGGAACTGCTGGGTAGCTATGTACGGAAGGGATAAGCGCTGAAAGCATCTAAGCACGAAGCCTACCCCAAGATTAGGTGTCACGGTGCTTCGCACCGAGATCAAAAATTAAAAATAAAAAACCAAAAATAAATGAGTCCGCCCTTGGCGAGCAATCCTATTTTTTTATTTTTGATATTTTGTTTTTGGTTTCGATGCGGAGCATCGGGCGGTTCGTGGCAGACTACCACGTTGATAGGCTCTAGGTGTAAGTACAGTAATGTATTTAGCCAAGGAGTACTAATGACCGCTACTAACGGAGATCGCAAATTTGTGAACTTGTAAAAAAGCACCAAATTTCTTGTTTGCCAGTGTTTCATTTAAGCGTGAACCACCTCTTTCCATTCCGAACAGAGAAGTGAAACCGCTTAAACCCGATGATACCCGCTGTTTCGATGGCTGGGAAAGTAGGGTACGCTGGCATACACGAGATTTGGTGTTTTTGTGTTACTATCAAAAAAAGAGACGAGAACTTAGAAATGAGAGGACATATATATGAACCGACTTTTAAAGCAACTTTTTTACGGCTTATTTTATCTGGTTTTACTTTTTGCGATTGGTTTGGGGGTTTATTTTTTAGCGTTGAAACCCGCCCCCACTTGTTTTGATAATAAATTGAATCAGGGAGAGGAAGAAGTTGATTGCGGCGGCCCGTGCCCATCTTGCGAATTAAAGCGTCTTGAGCCGCTGAAAATTTCCCCGGTTATAATTTTAGAAAGCGGCGAAGATTTAATTACCGCGATTTTTGAAATTAGAAATCCCAATCGCAATTATGGCAGTGATAAATTCACCTACGTTTTAAATATCTATGATTCGGCTGGGAATAATTTAGCGTCGTTTAGCGAAGAATCGTTTATTTACGCGAGCCAGATTAAGACCGTTGTTGAGCCGGGATTAAAAATTAAATTTGCCAAAATCGCGCGAAGCGAAGTTTTGGTCGCTGATTTATCTTGGCGGCCCAGAACGGAATTTTCATTGCCCAAAATTCAAACTCGAGAAATAAAAGTCAATCGGGAAAAAACAGGCGTTACGGTTATGGGCGTGTTGGTTAATGAAAACGCGTTCCGGCTTCCGCAAGTCGGAATATCCGCGGTTGTTTATGACGGTATTGGTTTGGAAAATGGCGGCTCTAAGACTTTCGCGCGGGACGTTGAAGCATTTGAGGAAAGATTTTTCAAAATTTTCATACCAATCAGCATTGGAGCCATTGATTCAAAGTTAACGAGAGTATTTATGGAGGCCCGGCAATAACTTTATTTTGAATACAACATTTTCCAATCATCTTATGAGCCCGAAATTCTCTTTTCCTTCAACCCCACACTAAACTCGTTTAGTGTGGGGTCAACCCGTTTTCAGCTCTGCCTGTCTGCCTGCCGGCAGGCAGGCCTAGTCCCTTGCTTGCTCGCCGAAGCTTGAAGAGCGAAGGCGGGGACTCCTGGATTTCAGCCCGACAAGCGTCAACTTGTCGGGCTGTTTTAATTTCCAAAAACGGAGAAAAGATGTAGTATTATTTCGACGAAACAGTCCGCGGCCATATACAAATTAAAAGGTCCTATGTTTTCTATAATAAAACGTCAAGATTGGTTTTTGAATTCGGCGATTTTATTTTTAGCGATTGCCGGTTTAACAATTATTTACAGCGGTTCGCCAAACCTATTCTGGTACCAGCTTTTGTGGTTTGGGCTGGGATTTTTGGGGCTTTTTTTGCTTCCATTGATTGATTGGCGTCCCATTATTAATTATCCGCGGATTATTTTCGGAGCCTACTTTTTAGTTATCGCGCTTTTAATAGTAACGCTTTTTTTGGCGCCAACCATTCGCGAGTCTAAAAGCTGGCTGGTTTTCGGCCCGATTCAATTTCAAACTTCGGAATTGGCTAAAGCCGCTCTCATCATAGCATTCGCTTATTTTTTTGCCCGGCGGCATGTGGGCATCGCTCATTTTGGCATTTTGGCGACTTCATTGGCGCTGTTTTTAACGCCCGCGGTCTTAATTCTTGCGCAACCGGATTTGGGGGCGGCGCTGATATTGTTCGGCATTTGGCTGGGGTTTTTACTTGTAAGCGGCGTTCAATGGCGCCATTTGGCGATCGGCCTTTTTTTATTTTTGGTAATTGCCGCACTGGCTTGGGGCTATTTTTTAAAGGATTATCAAAAAGAAAGAATCATCGGCCTTTTTAATCCGGAGTATGATCCCCTGGGAGTGAATTACAGCGTGATTCAATCAAAAATCGCGATTGGCTCGGCGGGATTTTTAGGCAAAGGTTTCGGCCAGGGCACGCAAGTTCAGTTGGGGTTTTTGCCTGAAGCCGAAACCGATTTTGTTCTGGCGGCCTTTATTGAGGAATGGGGCTTATTGGGCGGCTTTTTAATTATCGCCGCGTTTTCTTTTTTGATGCTGAGAATAATCAGAATCGGATTAATTTCTGAAAATAATTTTTCCAGATTCGTTTGCTTGGGAGCGGTAATTATGTTTTTGCTGCAATTCATTTTAAATGTCGGTTCCAGCATCGGCTTGTCTCCGGTGGTGGGCGTAACTTTCCCGTTCTTGAGTTACGGCGGGTCCAGCATTTTGACGAATTTTATCCTAATCGGTATAATTCAAAGCATTGTTGTTCGATTTAGGTAGCCGATGCTAAAAATTAGGATTTTAAAAATCGTTTGTTTGGGATTTAGCGCGCTGATAATTTCATTTTTTCTTTATTTTCTGCAGTCTCCTTCAGGCGTTGAACAGTCTAAGGAGTTTCGCGTTGTCAAAGGCGAAGGATTGGCGGAAATAGCCGCCGGTCTGGAAGCCGATTATTTGATTAGATCGCCGGCCGCTTTTAAAATTTACGCGTTTGTTTCCGGATCCGCGCGTCACTTGAAGCCGGGAGATTATTTTTTAAGCCCTTCGTGGAGCGTTCCGAAGATTGTTAAAAAGTTAGTAGCCGGCATCCCGGAAGATGTTATAATTACCGTTATTGAAGGTGAAACGGTTGCCGATATTAACGTCAAGCTCGGGATTTTGGGAATTTTGCGCGAGGAGGAAGAACTAGCCCAAAAACTGGAAGGGTATTTGTTTCCGGACACGTATCGATTTTTTCTGGATTCATCGCTAGAGGAAATAGAAAAGAAGTTTTCAGAAAATTTCAATAAAAAAGCCCTATCCACCCTTGAAACTAAGACCAGTTACCAGTTACCAGTTACCGATTACCAGATATTGATAATGGCTTCCTTAATTGAAAAAGAAATTCCTTTCAGCGATGACAGATTTCTGGTCTCCGGTATTTTATGGAAAAGACTGAAGAGCGGCATGGCTCTCCAGGTTGACGCTTCCATTTGTTATGCTAAACTAAGGACTTCCAGCGGTTGCCGTTTGAGCAAGTCAGATTTTGATATTGACTCCGTTTACAATACTTATAAATACGCCGGTCTGCCGCCGACCCCGATTGGCAATCCTGGCCTTGACGCTATTTACGCGGCGCTTCATCCGCGACCTTCCGAATACTGGTATTATTTATCAGATCCAAAAACTAAAAAAACGATATTTAGTGAAACCCTGGATGAACACAATGATAATCGGGCAAAATATCTGGGCATTTGACAAAGATTAGGCCGATGATATATAATTAGCAATTGTAAGTTTAATAAACAAACCAAGCGAGAAAGCGCGCGGCGGCTTTGTTTATTTCTCATTTTTTATGGCACGCCCACTGCCTACTAAAATTTTTTCGTCACATCCCGGACAGTTGGTTTCTCAGCCGAATTTGGTTGAGATTCAAACCAGTTCTTATCAGTGGTTTTTAAAAACCGCCCTGGAAGAATTGTTTGAAGAAATTTCTCCTATCAAAGATTATACCGGCAAAGATTTGGAATTGCATTTCGGAAAATATTATTTTGATGAACCGAAATATACCGAGGAGCACGCTAAATTTAAAGATTTAACTTATGAGGCGTCGCTTCGGGTGAAAGTAAAATTAATAAATAACAAATTTAAAGAAACCAAAGAACAAGAGGTTTATTTTGGAGATTTCCCCGTAATGACCAAAAGGGGCACCTTTATTATCAATGGCATTGAACGGGTGGTGGTTTCTCAACTTATTAGATCGTCCGGAGTTTATTTTACCGCCAATCTTTGGCGGGGCCGGCGGCTTTTCGGCGCCAAAATTATTCCTAATCGAGGCGCTTGGCTGGAATTTGAAACCGACCCCGACGGTTTTATAGGCGTTAAGATTGATCGCCGCCGCAAAGTGGCCGTTACTAGTTTATTGAGAATTTTCGGCGCGACCGACGATCAAGAAATCGCGGAAACTTTCGCCGATAGCGACACCGGCTCCATTAAATATATCGCCGCGACTCTTAAAAAGGATTCGGCTAAAAATGCCGATGACGGCTATATTGAAATCTACAAAAGAATCCGCCCCGGAGATCTTGCCACGGTTGATAACGCGCGCAGTTTAATTGACGCGATGTTTCAGCGATTGGATCGGTACGATCTTTCCGGCGTCGGACGTTTTAAGCTGAATCAGCGTTTGGGCGTCAAAAATAAAGATTCGCGGCTTTTGGAACTCGACGATTTGATAAATGTCGTCAAAGAAATCATCAGATTAAATAACGAACAATCCGCCGAACCGGACGATATTGATCATTTGGGGAATAGGAGAGTTCGGCCGGTTGGCGAGCTTTTGCAAAATAAATTGCGAATCGGGCTGACGAGAATGCGGCGCATAGTTCAAGATCGAATGTCAACCTTGGATATTAAAACCATAACCCCGGTTCAGTTGGTTAACGCCAGGCCGCTGACATCGATTGTTAAAGAATTTTTTGCGTCTTCGCAGCTTTCGCAATTTATGGATCAAGTGAATCCTTTGGCTGAATTAGAGCATAAACGGAGAATCTCCGCGATGGGGCCGGGAGGATTAACAAGAGAACGCGCGGGCTTCGAGGTACGCGACGTGCATCGTTCCCACTATGGCCGTATTTGCCCGATTGAAACGCCGGAAGGCGCGAATATCGGTTTGGTCAATCATTTGTCCAGCTACGCGCGAGTCAATAATCTGGGATTTTTAGAAACGCCTTACGCGGTTGTAAAGAACGGCAAGATAACTAAAGAAATTGTTTGGCTAAACGCTCTCGAAGAAGAACGTCATAAGATTGCTCACGCGGGTGTGAAATTTGACGCCAGCGGGCGTATATTCGATGAAGTAGTGGAGGCGCGCATCAAGGGCGAGCCCGGAACATGTTTAAAAAAAGAAATTGATTTGATGGATGTCGCCCCCAATCAATCAATCAGCGTGGCGACTTCATTGATTCCTTTTTTGGAACACGATGACGCTAACCGCGCTCTGATGGGATCGAACATGCAGCGCCAAGCGGTGGTTTCCATAAATTCGGAGGCGCCTTATGTCGGCACCGGCATGGAAGAAAGGGCCGCGCGCGATTCCGGACAATTGATAATCGCCGAGGAAGAGGGCATTGTCGGCGCGGTTGACGCCCGCGAAATTGTCATTAAGGCCAAAGCCGGATCGAAGAAATACACGCTAAATAAATTCAAGCGATCCAATCAGTTTACCTGCATTTCTCATCGGCCGTTGGTTAAAAAAGGCGATCGAGTCAAACGGGGGCAGATTTTGGCGGATGGGCCGTCAATTGACAACGGCGTATTGGCGTTGGGCCAGAATCTTTTGGTGGCTTTTATATCTTGGGGCGGGGCTAATTTTGAAGACGCCATCGTTGTTTCAGAAAAAGTGGTTAGAGACGACCGTTTCACGTCTATTCATATTGAAGATTTTTATTGCGATGTGCGAGACACCAAATTGGGGCCGGAAATTACTACGCCGGATATCCCGAATGTTTCCGAAGAAAAACTGAAAAATCTTGATGAAGAAGGGATTATCAGAATCGGAGCGGAGGTAAAATCCGGAGACATTTTGGTTGGCAAAATTTCTCCCAAGGGAGAAAGCGAATTGAGCTCCGAAGAGCGATTATTAAAAGCAATTTTCGGCGAAAAAGCCCGCGATGTTAAAGACACTTCTCTAACTTTGCCTCACGGCAAACATGGCCGCGTGGTGGGGATCAAAATTTTTGCCCGCGAGCGGGGCGATAAGCTGGAGCCGGGAATTATTAAAAGAATTCAGGTGGAAGTAGCTCAGTTGCGAAAAGTTATGGCCGGCGACAAATTAGCCGGTCGCCATGGCAATAAAGGGGTAATTTCGCAGGTGCGGCCGGTTGAGGACATGCCCTATCTTGAAGATGGGACGCCGGTGGACATTGTTTTAAATCCGTTAGGCGTGGCTTCCAGAATGAATCTTGGACAAATTTTAGAAACTCATTTAGGTTGGGCGGCGGAGAAATTGGGCTATCGGGCGATTACTCCGGCATTGGCCGGCGCCACGGAAGAGCAAATAAAATCAGAATTAAAGAAAGGCAATCTTCCGGAAAGCGGGAAAGTTATTGTTTATGACGGTCGGACGGGCAGGCCTTTTTCCCGGCCGATAACCGTTGGCCTTATTTATATGATGAAGCTTAATCACTTGGTGGGGGATAAGATTCATATGCGCTCCATCGGTCCTTATTCTTTGATTACTCAACAGCCCCTGGGCGGCAAAGCGCAATTTGGCGGTCAACGTTTTGGCGAAATGGAGGTTTGGGCCTTGGAGGGGTATGGCGCCGCCACCATTCTTCAAGAAATGTTGACTATAAAATCTGATGATGTTTTAGGACGATCCGCCGCTTACGAATCAATTATTCGCGGAGAAGAAATAAAGAGTCCCAATATTCCCGCTTCCTTTAATGTTTTGGTCAGTGAATTAAAAGCGCTGGGATTAAATGTCGAACTAATTAAAAAAGCCGATACCAAAGACGCGAATAAACGCGAATGACGCGAAAAATATTATTCGCATGCGCCTTTCGCTAAGGCTTTCGCATACATGGATTTTGACGCCATAAAATTAAAAATTGCTTCTCCGGAAGAAATCACCAGATGGTCTCATGGAGAGGTTATAAAGCCGGAAACTATAAACTATCGGACTCAACGTCCCGAGAAAGATGGTTTATTTTCTGAAAGAATTTTCGGTCCCAGCAAAGACTGGGAATGTTACTGCGGCAAATATCGCAGGATCCGTTATAAAGGAATTATCTGCGATAAATGCGGCGTTGAAGTTACCCGTTCGGTTGTTCGCCGGGAAAGAATGGGGCATATCAAGCTGGCCGTCCCCGTCGCTCACATTTGGTTTTTGAGAAGCGCGCCTTCAAAAATAAGTTTGTTTTTAGACGTGCCGTTGCCGAAATTGGAAAAAGTAATTTATTACGCCGCCTATATTGTGACGTCGGTTAACGAAAATAACAAAAAACGCGCCCTCGATGAATTAGAAAAAGAATTTCAAGCCAGAAAAAAAACCGCTCGCAAAGAAGGAGTAAAAATGGAGGAGCTCAAGGCGGCGGCGACTCAAACCCGGCAAGATTTAGAATCAGTGAGGCCCGGGCGGATTTTGAGCGAGTCAGAATTTTATAATTTAGCCAGGCGCTTCGGCGATGTTTTTGAAGCGGGGACCGGCGCCGGAGCGGTCAGGAGAATTTTGGAAGGCATTGATTTAAAAGATTTCATCTCCGAGATCAAAAAGAAACTTAAAGACTTTAAAGATCCGATTAGCGAACAGCGTCTTTTGCGCCGCCTAAAATTGGCCAGCTTGATGTTAAAGGATGGGATGCGGCCGGAATGGATAATTTTGACGGTTCTGCCGGTGCTGCCTCCGGACTTAAGGCCGATGGTGGCGCTTGATGGCGGCCGTTACGCCACATCCGATTTGAACGATCTTTATCGGCGGGTAATTAATCGCAATAACCGGCTCAAAAAATTAATGGAGATACGGGCTCCGGAAGTTATTTTAGTTAACGAAAAGCGGATGCTTCAGGAAGCCGTTGACGCTTTGGTTGATAATTCCGCCCGTTTTGGCGTTCAGCAAATGTCCGCGCAGAGACGGCCGTTAAGGTCGCTGGCGGACATGCTGAAGGGCAAGCAGGGGCGTTTCAGACAAAATCTTTTGGGTAAGCGGGTTGATTATTCCGGCCGTTCTGTTATCGTCATCGGTCCAGAATTGAGAATTTCCGAATGCGGATTGCCGAAGAAAATGGCCCTGGAACTTTTTAAGCCATTCGTGATCAACAAAGTTATTGAAAGAGGGCTAGCGCATAATATCCGGAATTCCAACCGTTTAATCGAGCAGGCGCCGCCGGAAATTTGGGCTATTCTGGAAGAAGTGATCGCGGACAGAAAAGTCCTTCTCAATCGCGCCCCCACTCTTCATCGTCTCGGCGTTCAAGCTTTCAAGCCTCTGCTTATCGAAGATTTAGCTATTCGCGTACCGGCCTTAATTTGCACGGCCTTTAACGCCGACTTCGACGGCGACCAGATGGCGGTTCACTTGCCGCTTACCAAAGATGGCCAAAAAGAGGCGAGTCAAATTATGTTGTCCAGCTTGAATTTACTCAAGCCGTCCACCGGCGATCCAATCGCGGTTCCGACGCAGGACATCGTATTGGGCTGTTATTATTTGACGAAAATCCACGATGGAGCGTTAGGAACCGGCCGAGCTTTCGGCTCTAATGAAGAGGCGAAGGTTGCTTATGAGCTTGGGATAATTGAGATCAACGCGCTTATAAAAATTGGAAAGTTAGAAACCAGCGTCGGGCGACTGCTGTTTAACGAAGTTCTTCCGGCAGATTTTGAATATGTCAATGAGGGTTTTGATAAAAAGCGGATTTCTAAGATGGTCGGCGTGCTTATAAATAAGTACGGCCAGGAAAAATCAAGCGAATATCTGAACGCCATTAAAAATCTCGGTTTTGAATACGCGACCCGTTCCGGCATTACTTGGAGTATGGATGATTTAGTAACGCCTAAAGAAAAAACCGCGATAGTTAAAAAAGCCGAAGAGGAGGTGGCTTTGATAAAAGATCAATTCGAGCAAGGCCTGCTTACCGAGTCGGAACGACGCGCCAGAGTAATCGAGTCCTGGCGAAAGGCCAATGACCACCTTAACAAAAAGATAGTGCCGGTCGCGCTTGATCCGCACAGTCCGGTTTATTCCATTATTGATTCCGGCGCCCGAGGTTCATGGTCCCAGCCCGGCCAAATGATGGGCATGAAGGGCTTGGTGCAGAATCCTAAAGGCGAAACGATTGAATTGCCGGTGAAATCTTCATTAAAAGAAGGATTCAGCGTATTGGAATACTTTATTTCAACTCATGGCGCTCGTAAAGGTTCCACTGACACCGCCTTGAAGACCGCGTCCGCCGGTTATTTAACTCGGCGTTTGGTTGACGTTTCTCAAGACTTGGTTATTAAAGAACAAGACTGTCGGACTGCCGAAGGCATTGACGTGCCGAGGGGAGAGGGGTTGGAATTCGGACATACTTTTGCCAGCCGGCTGTTTTCTCGAACGTGTTTGGAGGATGTTAAGGTCGGCAATAAAATTCTCGCGAGGGCCGGAGAGACAATCGATCGCGCCGTCTCGGAGCTTATCGAATCCTCGAAAGTGGATTTGGTCAAAATTAGATCGCCCTTGACCTGTAAAACACTGTACGGCCTTTGTTCTAAGTGTTACGGATTTGATTTGGGGAAAAATTATTTAATAAAAATTGGCGAAGCGGTAGGCGTTGTGGCCGCTCAGTCCATCGGCGAACCGGGCACTCAGCTGACTATGAGAACTTTTCATACCGGAGGCGTGGCGGGCGCGGATATTACCCATGGTTTG
>Ga0155777_107_pt2 | contig 36488 bp, 42 predicted proteins | sample RifCSPlowO2_01_FD_107431 | JGI IMG/M metagenome (GOLD analysis project Ga0155777, IMG submission 107431) | Candidatus Harrisonbacteria bacterium RIFCSPLOWO2_01_FULL_44_18
AATATCCAAAGTTATAATAAAATAAAAACCCCCGTGCGGACAAGCCGCGCGAGGGTAAGGGTTCAAGGAGCCAAGCGTGAAGCTACTTGCGACGACGAAGCGGCGGCCTTAAGCTCGTCGTAAAGCTTGAAAAGTACAATGCTACTGAATGCCCGCGGCCGGCTTGCCCGCCGTAACCCCGTAAAGCGAGGCGAAAGCGGGCTTACCAGACGATCTGGTAATTGTCCCTAATGCTAGCACGCCCCAAGAAAAAAGTCAAATTTTTTGCCAGTTTTATTTCAATTCAGCCACAACGCATTTACACAATAACATCCTTACATTCTCAAGTTTGTAAGGATGTTATTGTGTAAAAAATATCGTTATACGTTATACGTTATACGTTATACGTTATACGTTATTCAAATTGGAAAAATTTTAGAAAACGTACAAATGTTTTACCATAGGGAGAAAGTGAGTGTTCCACGAATTTACTACGGTATTTTTTATTGATGAGCCCCGCCTGAAATAGCCGCCTGGTATGTTCGCCAATTGTTTTCTCGTTAGCTTCAAGTTCTTTTACTATATCTTCCAGCGTTATCTTTTCTCGATCAGCGATAAGAAGAAGTATCTCAATACGATAATGATTAGCAATGCCCTTGAGGTGCCGTTCCATTTGTTTGGCGGTTTTTACTTTAGCCATGTTTTTATTATACACAACATCCTTACATTCTCAAGTTTGTAAGGATGTTGTTGTCAACTCTTCGCTTTTTTCAATGCCTCCTTTAATCTTTCTTTAAAGCCGGTGATCTTCGGGTCAATTTTAGCAACGGTCGCTTTAGCTTGTTGTTTTGTATAGCCCAAACTTACCAACGTATCTTCCAGCTCCAAATCTGATTCCATTAGACCGAGAGTTTGCGCGGTAAATTCCAAACTGCCGGTTTCCAGTTTTCCTTTCAAATCCACCACCAACCGCTCGGCGGTTTTTTTGCCGATGCCGGAAGCCTTGGTCAAAAGTTCTGTTTTGCCGGCGTTTATCGCGGCAATCAACTGCTCAATTGGCGCCACTCCCAGAATCGCCAAAGCTGTTTTTGGCCCAATGCCGCTGACAGTGTTTAATTTATCGAACAAATAAAGTTCTTGTTCGGTTAAAAATCCAAATAATTCAAATGGCTCGTTTTCGCGATTATAAAGCGAACAAAATAATTTGATATTGGAACCAAGCTGTGGTAAACTCTGCGCGGCTCGTAAAGACAAAAAAACTTTAAAACCGATTCCGCCGGCTTCAAGAATAATATAGTTTTCTTTTCGGCCAACCAATTTGCCGTATAAAGAATAAATCATAGTTTAATTATACAAGTTAAATGTTTAGATTGGAAAACCGATTGCTGAAGACACCCTAACAATTAAAAACCCCGTCAGTTGAATGAGCTCTGAGCTCTATCCAACCAACGGGGTCATGAACGGTGCAGCCGACTAGCCGGCTAACTAGCCTCCAGATCCCTTCCAGACGACCTCGTCCGCAAACCGTCGCGGGTCGCCGCCTTGAAACACAAGACGATGGCCACACTCAATCTGGAGCCGGCGAATGCGCGCCGTCTCTGATTCTCGGTGGACGCGCTCTTTCGACGACCTCAAAACGTCCTCATCTCCTCCGTCCAAGTAGTTCCTGATCTCCTCGTTCACGCCTGCCTCCTTTCGATCGCCTGTCGCGCAAGCTGACCGGCCTTCTCGCCGCCGAAGACTTGCGCGAGTCCGTTGAGCACATCCACGTTGCTGGTACGCTCGGCCCACACACACGCCTCCTTCGGTCCATTGGAACGAAGCATCCGGCGCAAAACGCGCTCCGCGCGGCCTTTCGCCGCGCTATATTCCTGGTAGCGGGCCGACTTCCTGCTGTTGCGGCCCGCCGCGCTTCCCTTCGCGTTCTCGTTCTTCTTCTGCTGCTGCTTCTGCGGCATTAGCTACCTCCGAAAAAAGAAAGCCCGCCTGAACCATCCCCACGAGGGGAACTTACGCGTCGTGTTCGCTTTCCTCCTTTTCTCCTTCCTCCCGATACAAATCCGGCAATAAATCCAACACGCCCACGAAACCCTCGCTGACCACGATTCCCTGCCAGCAAACCAGACACAATTCATAACCGTCGATCTCGGTCCTACAGGTATCGCAAACTCGCTTTTTGTTGCCCATCCTAGCCACCCTAGCTACCTCCTTTCTTAATATGCTGAAATTTATTGTAGCATGCCAATATAATTTGTCAAGACTTGACCTCTGGTTCTAGCGGCTATACCCTAAACCTTATACCTTAAATCTTAAATTCATGCCCATAACCCAATCCGCTAAAAAAGCGCTCCGCCAAAGTTTGCGCCGGCGCGCCAGAAATATAACCCAAAAAAAAGCTCTCAAGGAGGTTGTCAAAGCATACAAAAAATCTCCGTCAGCCGAAAATCTTTCTTTAGTCTATAAAAAACTAGACAAAGCGGCCAAAACAAATCTCATCAAAAAAAATAAGGCATCGCGGCTAAAATCACGATTAAGTAAACTAGTGACTAGTCGCTAACCGCTAATTACTAAATCTAATAACGCTTCCTCATATCCCAACTTTCCTGATTTAACAGCAACATCATAGTCGGCCATTCGCGCGGCGTCCTCCGCGGTTTTAACAAAAGAAGATAAGATATTAAAAATCTTCGCCGGTTCTTCCGTCTCCAGTAACCAGGTAAGCGCCGACAGATCGCCTCGTTTGGCTCGATTTAATAAAACAAAAAAAATCGGCGGAGTTAAGGCATCTTCGGCGTGTCCGCCAAGTTCCAATTTATCCAATTCATTCATAATCCCCCAAAGATCCGATCCGTTGGCTCGGATTAAAGAATTGATTGCTTCAGAAGGCAATTTTATTTCACGCTTTTGAGCTTCTTTTCTGATAAGCGCCCCTATTTGCGGCGGTTTTAATTCTTCAAAATTTTGTGAAATAACCGGTTTTTTTAATAAAAATTTAAATTCTTTGGAAAGCTCTTTGTCGGCCAAAAGCAATAAAACGGTCTTTCCCGACTCCAGTTGAGATTTTAAAAATTCGGCGAAGTCATTGCTGAAATTTCCGCCAATGCCGATGCTTACGATCGCCAATTTAAAACTGTCAAACAAAGATTGATTTTTGATGAAATCTCGAAGTTGAAGCAAGTCTGGCTCTGCTTCCAAATCAAATCTCTCCATCGTAACCGCCGAATGTTTTTGTTTATATTTCGTTACGATCTCTTTTAATTTTTTCTGACGCCGATACGAATCGGGGCCGTAAAGGTAGATAATCATATATTTCAGTATAACAATTTGGATAAGCTGTCGTCATTGCTGTCGTCATTGCGAACGATAAACCATCGTCATTGCGAGCGATAAACCATCGTCATTGCGAACGATAAACCATCGTCATTGCGAGCGATAAACCATCGTCATTGCGAGCGAAGCGAAGCAATCTTACAATAATGTAATAATATGAATAAACAATTTTACGTCTATATACTGACTAATCCAAACAATACTGTTTTATACACGGGTGTTGCCAACAATCTGCGAAAAAGAATTTATCAGCACAAAGAAAAAATTGTCCCTGGATTTACATCAAAATACAATCTTACAAAACTAATTTATTATGAAATTTTTGATAATGCTTATAGCGCGATTTCCCGAGAAAAACAAATTAAAGCTGGATCCCGGAAAAAGAAGGTGGCTTTAATTAATAAAATGAACAGCGGATGGCGCGATTTGTATAAACAGTTAGTGTAAGATTGCCGCGCTCCCTTCGGTCGCTCGCAATGACTGTCGCCACTCATTGTACCTAAATAAAAATTCCCCTCAACAGTCAGTTGAAGGGAAAAAGAGAAAGCGAAAATCCCAAAGATCCGCCAGTTAGATTTTCTGCTAAGCCCGATAACATTCCACAATACTTTCTAAATCATGGGGCAGGAAACGGTTTTTTTTGAAACTGATACGGGCCTCCGCGCCGCCGATTACATCCCCTCGTTCATGATATACGACCTCCAATGCCCAAGGCAATATCTTATCTCGCCAGCATTCCCAACCATCATCCCACATCTCTCTCATACCCTTTTCATAAAGTTTATGATAAGGATTCAATTTTTTTAATTTACCAGCGCGAGCAGCGGCAAAACCTTTAATGCAAGCTATACCCATAATCTTATTAAAAAGCCTTTTTTCTGCTTCATACGCCTGACACATAAGGCGCCCTCCTTTCTTCTTCTTGAAAGAACTGATTAAAATACTAAAGCGATAAATAAAATCTGTCAATAATACTGGTGGACTTAATAACTACAATCTCTGGCATTTGGGGCAATAATGCGCCGATCTCCCGCCTATTTTTACGCGCTTGATTGTGCCGCCGCATTTACGAGGACATTTTTCGCCTTCGCGCTGGTAAACTTTTCGCGCCTCCGTATAATAACCCTTTTCTCCAGAAGTATCGCGATAGTCGCTGATGGAAGTGCCGCGCAGTTTAAGTGCCTTCTCAAGAATTTTGCGCGTTGCCAGCCACAAAGCCTTCAGTTCTTTTTGAGTCAATTTATTAGCTGGCTTAAATGGATGAATTTTCGCTTCCCACAAAATTTCATCGGAATAGATATTGCCAATGCCGGCAATCACTTCCTGATCCATCAAAACCTGTTTAATCTTTCGTTCTTCCGAACTTATCAAATCGGCAAATCGGTTGAAATTTAATTTTGAATCTAAAGCATCTGGTCCTAAGTTTTTTAATTCGGGTAAATTTTCTATATCTTGCGTTTTGCCTGCCCGCTCGGTGCCAAATTTCCGCAAATCAGAAAACGCCAGCATTCTTCCATCATCAAGATATAGAATCAAATGAATATAATCGTTAACTCTCTCTTCCAGCGGCCCTTTCAATAAACTTTGAACTTTCTTAACAGGTTCTATTTTCCACTTTCCCACCAAAAGATGCCCGGTTAATTTTTGGTGAATCAAAAGCAATCGGTCGCCGCTTAGATAAATTTTTATGTACTTTGCCCGACGCTCAACTTTCAAAATCCTGCCGCCCCTTAAAATTCTCTCAAAAGTCTTTGGAGAAGAAGGCGGTTTAATCATCTTTGGCCAGTCAAACCACGCGCCGACAATCTTCCGGCCAGCCACTTTTTTATTTAAATCGTCAACAATAGTTTGAACTTCGGGCAATTCGGGCATGCCGATTTTGTCTAAATTTTCGAGCTCGTTTGTGGCGATGAAAATTTAGCCACAAAATCGCGCACCCCCTCACTCGAAAATCATTATTCGTTAATACTGTTTTTAATTCGCCGTTTTAAGCTGATATGAGCTTTGGCGCGTCTTTTAATTTGCCTTTCTCGTTCTTGCGCGTCTTTTTCAGATTTGTAGGCCTCATAATAAATAATCTCAAGCGGTCTGCGCTCTTTAGTCGAGTCAACACGACCGGCATTGTGTTCTTTAAATCTCTTACGCAAATCATTGGTATAGCCAAAATATAAATCTTTATCCTTTAACGACCGCAAAGTGTAGAAATAATACATAAATGATTTTCGAGTGAGGGGGTAAAGGTTTTGTAACCAAAATTTGTTCGCCTCCGGCTCCAAATTTTGGACAAAGCCCTTTACTCTTCCCCGTACACAATCTCCTTCGACGGCACTAATTTTAGATCAGTAGGTAAAGTGAAATAAAACGCACTGCCTCTATCTAAAACCGACTCTGCCCGGATATTGCCGCCGTGACGGCGGATTATATTTTTAACAATGTAAAGGCCCAAGCCGGAACCCTCGGCGGAAAGTTTCGTAATGTTTTCGCCGCGGAAAAATTTGGTGAAAAGTTTTTGCATATCCTCTTCGGGAATGCCGACGCCGGTGTCTTTAACGCTTATTTGAATGTAGGGACGGTCTGACAACTTTTGTAATTTCACATCAACGCGTCCGTTGGAAATATTGTATCTAATCGCGTTATCCAAAAGATGAGAAACGGCAACTCCCAATTTTTGCGTATCGGCAAAAATGTTAATCGCTTCCGCCGGCCTGTCAAAATAAATTTTGACATTGTATTTTCCGGCAATCGCGGAAGCCTCGCCAATTATTTTTTCCAAAAAATCAACGATATTTATATTCTGAAAATTATAACCGAATCGCCCTTCTTCGATTTTAGCGACATCCAAAAGATCATTTACTATTTTCAAAAGTTTGCCGGTGGCTTGCGAACCGGAATTAACCAATTCTTGCTGGCTATCGGTTAAAGATTCCTTCTTCAAAGATTCAAAAACCCAATTGGCGGCAGTCAATGGAGTCCGCAGCTGTCGAGAAGCAAGAGTTATGAATTCACTCTTAGAACGCAGCAATTCTAAATCTCTAGTCCGATCCCGCGCTACCTTAACAAAACCAAGAACTTGGCCATTATTGTCAGCGACGCGATTGGTGGTGATCCTAAGATCCAATACCGGCTGATCAAAAGAAAGATCTATAACTTGCGGATAAACTCCGGCTTCCGATCGGCGGACAACCGCCGGCGCCAGTGAGGGAAAAAACGTCTGGACCAAAAGTTTCAATCGCGGCTCCTTGGCTTGCTCCAAAGAAAAATATTTGCCGATAACTTCCGCGGCTTTAAGATTGAAAATTTCTTCGGCGGCTCGATTAAACACTAAAATTTTAAAATTCTGATCATAAGCGACAACACCATCGCGCAAATCGCCGATAATGCTTTCAAACCGGCTGTGTTCGATTTTGATGTTTAAATTCGCCTTAGCTGATCGCAAACTGCTAAAAATAATAATTACGCCGATGGCCAAAAAAATTCCTAAACTGATTAAGCTCCATAAAAATGGCAGATAAATAAAATCTATTATTAAAACTGCCAAAACCAAAAACAAAAACACCCAGAAAACCCGCATTTCCGGCAAAGTCGCGTAAATTTTAAAATTTGACCAAAAACGCTGAAACATTATAATTCTGCCCAATTTTCCCCGTATGCTGCCTCTACTTTCAAAGGAATCGCTAATTTGTAAGCTGACTCCATTTCATTTTTAATCAGAGCAATCGCTTCTTTAAGAATATCATTGCTGATTTCGAACAACAATTCGTCATGAATGGATAAAAGCAGTCTTGTTTTGTCATTCCACCAATTTTTCTCTTTCAGTTTTCGCGCGATTTTAATCATCGCTAATTTAATAATGTCCGCCGCCAAACCCTGAATAGGCATATTGATGGCGGCTCTTTCCGCTTCTCGAGCTATTCGCTGATTCATTGAAATAATCTCCGGCAGCCAGCGTTTGCGGCCATTAAGATTTTCCACGTATCCTAATCGCCGCGTCTTATCAATGATTTTTTCCTGCCATCGTTTTACTTCCAAGAAATCATTAAAATACTCGCTGATAAAATTCTCCGCTTCTTCGCGGGTCAAACCGGTATTTCTGGCAAAAGCGTCCGGCCCCATTCCATAAATAATCCCGAAATTCAAAGTTTTGGCGAAACGACGCTGATCTTTGCTGACTTCTTTGGTGTCCACGTTAAAAACTTGAGAGGCAGTCAATATATGGATATCTAAATCATTTTGAAATGCCTCAATCATTTTAGGATCTCCGGCTACCGATGCCAAAACTCGCAATTCAATCTGAGAATAATCAAAAGAAGCCAATGTATATCCGCTTTCAGCGACAAATGCTTTCCTTAATTCCGTTCCCCACTTTGAAAGAATCGGGATATTTTGCAAATTTGGGTTTTGAGAAGCCAAGCGGCCGGTAACCGTGCCGGTTTGTAAAAATTGGGTGTGAATCCGATGTTTCGCGTCAAGCCCGGCCAGTTTTTTAAGCGGCTCAACGTATGTCGAACGGATTTTGAACAATTCCCGATATTGCAAAATTAAATCCACGATCGGATGGTTTTTAATTTTCTCCAGCGCTGCCGCGTCCGTAGAACGTATGCCGGTTTTAGTTTTAGGAACGCCGGCTGTGTCAATTTTTAATTTTTCAAAAAGTATTTCGGAAAGCTGTTTAGGAGAATTAAGATTAAAAACCGCGCCAGCCTTTTTATAAATTATTTTAACCAATGCATCCAGCTCTTTCGCCATTTTTTTGGAAAGTCTTTCCAGAATTTCCAAATCAACTTTTATGCCGATTTTCTCCATTTCTTCCAGAATCGGCGCGAGTGGCAATTCGATTTCGTGAAATATTTTTTCAAGTCCCTCTTTTTTTAATCGTTCTTTCAACTGATTCCATTCGTCCGGCAATTTTTGTTGCTTATCCGGATTAAGCAACCATTTAGCGATTTCAATTTTCTGACTTTCTAGAGTATCATCTTTCATTATTTTTCAGTATACCAGCAATGCCGCGATTTATCTTGTATCCGCAACAATACTTACACAATAACATCCTTACATTCTCAAGTTTGTAAGGATGTTATTGCGCTTGTCAAACGTTCGACTAAAGTCCTGAAGCCCAGTTCTTCAAAATACTTCGTGAGTTTATCCTTATCCAATGGCTTAATAACTAAATCGCTTAATGACTTAGCGTCTATCGGCGCGTCTCGGCGGATGGTGGCCAATTTTTTTGAAAGCAAGGCGATCTCTTTTTGGTTTTGTAATTTTTTCGCGATTTTTGATTCAATCAATCCTAAATTTTCAAAAATCCCTTCAACGCTTCCAAATTCTTTAATCAGCGGCGCGGCAGTTTTTGGTCCGACTCCTTTGACGCCCGGAATATTATCCGAAGGATCGCCGACTAATCCCTTATAATCCGGCAGCTGCGAAGGCTTGATGCCAAAACGCGCCTCTACCGCTTTTTCATCATAAATTTGAGTTTCACTAATGCCGATTTTTGTCATTTGAGCTAATACTTTTTCATCTTCCACTAACTGCAGGACATCCAAATCGCCGGAGAGAATAATAATTTTTCCTTCGGCGAGTTCAGAACTTTGCTTGAATTTCTCGGCGAGCGCCCCAATCAGGTCATCAGCTTCAAAGCCGGGTTTTTCGACAATAGTAATGCCAAAATTTTCAAAGACTTCATACATCCGTTTAATTTGCGACAACAATTCCGGCTTGGTCGGCGGGCGATGAATTTTATATTCTTTAAATTCTTCTTCGCGAAAAGTTTTTTCCGGCCGGTCAAAAGCCGCGGCGATATAATCGGGCGGCTGGTTGTCCTTTGATAAACTCAAAATTTTCAACAAGATCCCGCAAAGCCCGTAAATCGCGCCAATCGGCTCTCCTCGCGGCGTCGTCAAAGGCGGCAACGCGTAAAAAAACCGATAGATCAGGGCGCTGGCGTCAATAAGCAAGAGAGTCTTAGGCATTGATATTTTATAAACCTTATATTACCATAATATCGGCTCTTTCCAAAAGGAGGCGGCAGTGAAGAGACTTTCGGACAAACAAGTCCGGCAAGCCGCTGATAAAGTTATCAGCCATAAAGGATTGCCCTACAGTCAGTCAGAATTCAATATGGCTCACACCAATGCCTGGAACTGGCTTAAAAAGAACGGCGCCACAAAAAGACAAATGAATTTGTTTGAAAAACTGGTCAAGGAAGCGCCAACTAAAGGAGGACGATTCAACTGCTACTCCGGAGACTAGAACCTATTGAAATAAATTCTAGGAAGCAAAAAACCACCCGATTGGGTGGTTTTATTTATAGATCTATCGATGCTTTCGACCAATTCCCATCAGCTAGATGAAACAGATCAAATCCAAGAACGGGCGTATTGCCTAATTGCAAAACCGGTAAAAGATCTCTCAGATGCGCGAGTTCTTGCCAAGCCTCCTCTTCGCAAGAATAACGCGCGTAGATCACGATTCTTCCGCAACCCTCAACCGTGGCTCTGGCTCGAATTTCCCAATCGCCTTGCATGAAACTAGACTCTCGGTCACTATCCATTGCTTGCCCCTCTCTCAATAAGCCTTAAAATTTTAGCGCATTTAAGGAGAAATTTCAATGAGACGCTTATTTTCTTTCGCGCCGTGTTGAAAATTTATCCAAATCGTATTTCTCGGCAAAATTTTTTTGATTTTCTCCGCCCATTCAATAAGAAGAATATTATGGCGGTCGGCGAGGATTTTCTTGAAACCCAACGATGTTAATTCTTGCGGTTTATTTATTCGATAAGCGTCAACATGCCACAATATTCTGTAATTGGTAATCAGTAATTGGTAATTTCTCATAATTAGGAATGTCGGGCTGACTATCCGGCGGCGAATGCCAAGCGCTTTGGCAAATCCTTGCGCGAATGTTGTTTTCCCGGCGCCTAAATCGCCGACTAAAGCAACAACAGCGGCTTCTGAGTTTTGAGTTTTGAGGATTTTTTTGGCTAAATCAGCGGCGATTTTTTGAGTTTGACCGCTGCTTTTAGAAATAATCATACCTTTATATCAAGCCTTCTTATTATAAAAATCGATAACGACGCCAAGATCAATCCGGTAACGATAATCGCCAAAAAAATGTCTAATGAAAAATCTGTTTGAATCACGTTGCCACTCGGTCCCGGCAAATCTTCAAACAATTCCTGTTTTATTTCTTCGCTTAACTCAACTTTCTTGCCGTAAACCATGCCCTCCGCGGCGCTGCCGCTATAACCAACCTCATCAACCAGCTTCCCGGATGAATCATATAAAAATAAAGTTTCGCCGTTGTTATTTAAACTGATCTTTGTTGCCGCGTAATCTAAAATCAATTCTCCTTGTCCTATTATGCTTTTCCCATTTAACGAATAAGTCTTGCCGCTCGCGTCCTTAATTTTCCAACCGCTTAAATTAACGGCCTCGCGGCCATCGTTAAAAAGTTTAATATATTCGCCATCATTATCTTTGCCGACGGGATTGGGCAAAAACTCTTGAATAATCATAATTTATCCTCACGCCCCATGATATCTTTTATATTTCCACTACGTTCGCAAACGAACTGCGTAAGCAAATTGATCAAAATAAGGCATTAGACCCTGAAGAGAACTTTGATAAAGTTTTCCACCGTATACCGCGTCGCAAAATACTTCTCTTGCTCGGGCAATTTCCCAACGGCGGCCCTTCCAGCGAGAATCCTCAAGGGTTAAATCAAAAAGCTCTAACGCCCGCTCAACCGCCGCCCAAAATAATTTTTCATCTTTACCCTGTTGACGCGCGGCTCTTAAAACTTCACTGCCAATGTTACTCAATTGTTCCTTCAAAGAAAGCTCGTACCACCGGCCGGCGGCTAATTCTTTATGCTTGAAAACCATGAAAATTTATACAAGTGTCATTCTGATGTTCTTAAGAACATCAGAATGACTTTTAATCAACGATTAGCTTTTTAACTATATTTTTTATTTTCTCTTTTATTTGGGGGCTTTCCACGTCGCGCGACCGATTGCCGTAATGCGGCTTCAAATTTATCATAGAATCAAACTCAATCCATTCATTCTCGGATTTTTTTGGATAGATATTAATTCCCCAAATGTTTTCTCGCTTTGATCCTTCTTTCTCCGTTAAAACTACCTCCGCATCGGCATGAAGTTCGCCGCCCACGGCCATAATTCCCCGCTCAATATCCACAACTGCTTTTACAAAATCGCCGAATTCTTCACTCGCTATCCTCAATAATTCTTCTCTTTTTATTGATTCTCTTACAATTCTGATAGTCATAGTGTAATTTTAACATTTTATTATTGCCCGTGACACTTTTTATATTTCTTGCCATCTCTGATGAAATATTAACAAATAATTTGATTTTTCAAAACAAAATTGCCAAAACTAGAAAAAGCTGAAAACCTCCGGAATCCGGAGGTTTTATTTTTATAAGACCTTCAAAGTCTATAGCTAAATCAATGTTCCTTCCGGAGGTTTTAAGCCAAGATGTTCGTAGGCCGCTCTAGTGGCCATCCGACCGCTGGGAGTCCGGCTTAAAAAACCAATGCTCATCAAGTATGGTTCATAAACATCCTCAACATTTCCCTTATCCTCGTTAAGAGCGGCCGATAAAGTGGCAACGCCCACCGGGCCGCCATTGAATTTTTTAATAATCGCCTCGAGCAATCGCCGGTCGTGAGGTTCCAGCCCCAACTCATCAATCTCCAACAGCTCCAAAGTATTCTTAGCCGCTGATTCATCAACAAGTTTAAGATCATGCACTTCCGCGTAATCGCGAACGCGCTTTAACAATCGGTTAGCTACTCGCGGAGTGAAACGGGAAGCATTGGCAATAAGTTTTATGGCTGCCGGATCAACCTTAAGTCCCAGAAGCTCGCCGGAACGTTTTAAAATAGCTTCAATGTCCTTTACCTCATAATAATCAAGTTTCAAGGTGGCGCCGAAACGAGAACGGAGCGGCCCGGACAATAAATTGATTCGAGTAGTCGCGGCTACGAGAGTAAAAGGAGGAAGGTCCAAAGTTAAAGTCCGAGCGCCCGGTCCTTTGCCGACTACCAAATGAAGCTTGCGAGTTTCCATCGCCGGATATAAAACTTCTTCAATAAGCCGATTGAGCCGATGCACCTCGTCAATAAAAAGTAAATCGCCGCTCTCTAAATTGCTTAACACCGCCGCCAGATCGCCCATTTTTTCCAAAGCCGGACCGGAAGTAACTTTAAAATTCGCGCCCAACTCTTTCGCGACCAAATGAGCCAAAGTAGTCTTGCCTAAACCCGCTTGGCCATAAAATAAAAGATGGTCGCAAACTTCTTGGCGTTTTTTGGCGGCCTCAAGAATGATTTTAAGATTGCGTTTTACTTTTTCCTGACCGACATAATCATTCCAGGCGGCCGGACGCAATAAAGAATCAACTGTTTGATCGTTTTTTGGGTTTAATAATGTTTTTCCTTTGGCACTTGACATAGTGTATTATTTATGCTAGAATGAGGCAAAATGCTATATTAGCATTCATCAACGAGATTGCCCCCCAACACCAAACGAGTTTTACTCTTTATGGCGTGGGGTTGACCTCATTGATCTGTGGGCAGGGAATTTTCTTTAGTCATACGGATGCCTTGGCTCCGGCTGGGACACTCCTCGGGAAAATTCTAACCTCTTTTAATTATTGAAAGAGACCACACATTGTTCCGATAACTCGGAACCTTTTGCCCACAGATCAATGAGGTCATTTTTTTTAATTTTTCTAAAATTTCAAAGGTCCTGTCGCTTTCTCCACTTCTTCAAAACTGGTAACTCCGGAAATAACTTTCAAAATTCCATCCTGCCACAGAGTCGTCATTCCTTGTTTAATGGCAAATTCATGAATAACCGGCTCGCTGGCGTTTTGGGTGATTAAATTCTCCATTTCATCGCCGACTTCCAAAAGTTCAAAAATCCCCACTCTTCCTTTATACCCCAAATTATGGCATTGAGAACAGCCCCTGTGAATAAAAATCTTTATTTCTTCAAAATCGCTCCGATCCACCCTTTCGGGAAGATTGGTCAAAAATTTTTTAATTTTATTTTTCAAATCGGGAGTTATCGGCTGCGGCATTTTACAATTATCGCAGAGCCGCCGCACTAATCTCTGGGCAATTACTAAATTTAACGCCGGCCCGATGCTTTGAGGTCTGGCGCCCAAATCTAACAAACGCGGAACGGCTCCGGCGGCTGAATTGGCGTGAACCGTGGAAAATACCAAATGCCCGGTTAAAGCAGCTTGCAGAGCGATGCCGACAGTTTCCTGATCGCGAATTTCGCCCACCAAAATAATATCCGGATCCTGACGCATAATCGAACTAAGTCCCTTAACAAATGTGTAGCCAGTCCCGGGCTCAACCTGAGTTTGCTCAATGCCATCAAGATGATATTCAATGGGATCTTCTATGGTGATAATTTTGATTTCCGGCTTTTTGACAAATCGCAAAAACGCGTAAAGCGTGGTGGTTTTTCCGGCGCCCGTTGGGCCAGTATTTAAAACCATGCCGTTAGGTTCTTTTAATTCTTTCTCAACTATCGTCAAATCGTCTTTTCTCAACCCTAAATCCTTGAGTTCCACCTGAATGATCCGAGGATCTAAAATTCTGATGACAATGGTTTCGCCGTACTCGGCGGGAATAATCGAAATTCTGCTTTCAATTTCATATTTTTCCAAGTTGATGGTGAACCGGCCGTCTTGCGGCTCATTTTGGACGTTGATTTTCAAACTGGCCAAAAGTTTTACGCGCGAAACCAGCAACGGATAAACCTCTAGCGGCGTGTCGTCTGAAATATCATGAAGCAAACCGTCAATCCTGAACCTCAATTTAATTTTTGTTTCTTCGGGTTCAAAATGAATATCCGATGCCCGAGCGGCAAGCGCGCCTCCAAAAATAATTTCCAAAAGTTCGCCGGTTTCCGCTCCGGAAACCAAGAAAGATGAAATTTCTTCGCGAATGCTTTTTAAATCAGTAAGCCTTTGGCTTAATTCTTCCAATTTGGCCGTTTTAATATCTACCCGGCCCGTAATTTTTGGCGCTTCTTTCGGAACAAATTTATAAAAACTCCAGGCATGTTCCAGGCCGCTTAAAGAAGCGACAAAAACTTTAAGTTTATAACCTTGACCTTCCAGTTTTTGAATAAATTCTTTAGTCTCGGATGAATCGGGATCTGAAATTGCCAAAGCAAGATCGGGTTTTTTAAATTCAAGAGGCGCGACTCCAAGGCGCCGCGCCTCTTCTTCAGGAACTAAATTCAAAGCATCAATTTCAATTGGAGAAATGGCTAAATTCAGATAAGTAAAACCGCTTTTTTGAGCTCTTCTTTGAGCTTCTCTTTCTTCGCCTTCTTTTTTGATTTTTAATAACTGTTCTTCAATCTTCGCCTGAGCCATTGGTTTCATCGTATGCCATCTTCTCTAACCGCACAAGTGGAAAATTGGGGGACTGCGCCGCGCACCGAGCCGAGAAGCGGCTCTGATGTGGGGTTGACAAATCCTGTGGATATGCTATAATGTATTAGTACATTGAGAATTCAAAACCCCTCTTTTCCGGAGGTCTCTATGTTGGGTGCCTTGCTGACAGCCGCTATCGTAACAGTCGGATTCGTCGCCATCTTCGCCTTTCCACTCTCTCTGGCGCTAAAAGACAGCACCAAGGAGAAGCGCAGGAACATGATCGGCGGAGCCGCCTTTCTGGCTTTTCTCTATTCTCTGGTCGTATACACTGTTTTCGTCAACGGCCCGGCCTAACTCTAGGCCCACCCTATTGCCCGAGGCGACATGAGCTGCAGATGCAACTGGTGCGACTGCGTGTTGTGCGATCTTTGTCGAGAGACAAAGGCCGACAAATGGCGCAGTCCGATCGTGAACGCAGTGGTTGCGTTGCTGACCATCGGGGCATTCCTGGTGGCGGCGCTGATCTCGTAAAGGCAAAACTCTCCTACACTTCCCTCGTCGCCAAGGCTTCGGGGGGCAAGTCGGAGGGCAAAGGCCTCCTACGCGTAAAGCTTCGGAGGCCAATGGAGGAACACATGAACCGCATCGCTCTGATTCTCGTCGGCATCGCGATCGTCTCGACTTCTCTGATCGGTTGCAGTGGCGGTGTGGGCGTGAACGTCCGCACCAACATCCGACTGGCCGAGAACACCGTAATCAGCGTCTTCAACGGCATCGACGGAACGGTGATGGAGGTATGGGTCAACGATCAATTCGGCACAAACGGACTCACTCCGACTGCCGCGCCTTTCGCGGTCAGAGGACGCAGCTTCCCCAACGGGTTCAGCTCAAACGTCACCATCACGGTCAAGGCATTCGATGCCAACACCGGCCAATACCTTGGCATGGCCACGCGCAGCTACCGAATCGGCAGCTACGGAGGCAGTAACACCTGGATCGTCAGACGGCAGGAAATCAGGCAGTAAACCGGCGGCCGGGTGGCGAAACAGGCATACGCGCCCCGTTTAAAGCGGGGTGACCGCAAGGTCTTGAGGGTTCAAATCCCTCCCCGGCCACCACCCTCTCACCGGTTTTGGGGGCGTAACTCAATTGGCAGAGTAGCGGGCTTTTAACCCGAAGGTTGCAGGTTCAACTCCTGCCGCCCCCACCCCGTTCAAACGAGCGGGGTTTTTCGTTTGACATTCATAATTCATAATTCATAATTCAAGAAGAATATGTCCGGACATTCTCATTGGAAACAAATACAACACAAGAAGGGCACGGCCGACCAAAAACGCGGGCAGGTTTTTTCCAAACTGCTGATGGCGATTTCTATTGCCGCGCGGCAGGAACCGAATCCGGATTTCAATCCCCGGCTTCGTTCGGCTATTGAAAAAGCCCAGGAAAACCAAGTCCCCTTGGAAAACATCGAACGCGCCATAAAAAAAGCCTCGGAAAATAAAAATTTGGGGGAAATTGTAATTGAAGCTTATGGCCCGGAAAGCGTGGCGATGATTATTGAAGGGATCACTGACAGCAAAAATAGAACGATTGCCGAGATTCGGCATCTTTTAAACGAAAACGGCGCGAAAATGGCTGACCCGGGAAGCGTTTTATGGTCTTTTTCCGCCGAAGGCGGATCCGCCTCTGGCGGAGAAAAACAATGGAAACCAAAATTTCAACAGTCGCTGTCCGATGAAGCGAAACAAAAACTTAACGATTTGATCGCAAAACTGGAAGAACATCAAGATATACAGAAAGTAATAACAAATATATGAAAATTCTTGGTATTGATCCCGGCACTTCCCGAATCGGCTACGGATTGATTAATAGCGGCAATAATTTAAAATTAATTGATTGCGGACTGATAGAAATTTTTGATAAAAGCATATCGAAATTTTCCAGCTTGGCGGATCGTTTTGAAAAATTAATAAAAAAAACTAATCCGGATTTGGTGGCGTTAGAAAAAATTTATTTCGCCAGAAATCAAAAAACCGCCATCGAGGTGGCGCAAGCCAGAGGCATCTTGATATTATTAACTTTACAAAATAAAATCCGTTTAATAGAATATGGGCCAGTGGAAATAAAACAGGCAGTGACCGGATACGGATTAGCCGATAAAAAATCCGTGGCAAAGATGGTTAGTCGAATTTTAAAAATCGATAAAATTAAAGGGCCGGATGACATCAGCGACGCGGTGGCCATTGCCATAACCGCGGCGGTTCGCTATAATCCCATAAATCAACTAAATCAATAAATATAAATCAAGGTCGAAAAGTTATAATGTCCCGGGAAATGGATCTTGGGCATTGTTACGCAAAAATGACATTAGAAATTAAAGAACCTATTCTTCGGCACAAACGAGTTAACGAGGATGGCAACCCGAGTGATGACGCGGATGTAGATGAAGAAATGGACGAAGAGGAAGAAAAAGAAGAAGAGGAGGAAGAGGAAGAAGAATTGTAAACGTTGCCGATGTCAATTGAAAACCCCCCGCCTTAGGCGGGGGGTTTTCTGTATAATCTAATACATCCTAAACTTCATGAGATTAGAATAAAAAGCCGCCCGCCCGCTGTTTCGTGGGCCTGCAGAACAAATCCCGTTTTATTTTCTAACAAGAACCGGCCAGCTTGTTTTACAGGAACATCCCGGAGGCGCGCCAGCTCGGTCTTTTTGTTATAATCGTTCTTAACAAAAAGTGGCGCGCCGAGGGCGAAGAAAAACCGGCCGCTGGAGCCGGTTTATTCTGTTTCCGAAAGACAAACTGGCCGGTTTGTTTAGATTTATGGAAAGGCGACGGAGATCATCGATATGCCCCTTCCAGTATATTTTCTTGCGGAAAAACCAAAAGATTTATAGTATGGAATTGAATAATGCTTAAGGTTTTTTCTCTGGTATTCCTACTTTTTTTACTGACAGCCGCTTCGGGGGCGCTGGTTTTTATTTATGTCGCCAAAAGCCTTCCGGATCCGGAAACTTTAACCAATCGTCAGGTTATCCAATCAACAAAAATCTACGACAGAACCGGAGAAGTTTTGCTCTATGAAATTCACGGAGAAGAAAAAAGAACCGTCATCTCTTTTGAAGAAATTCCCGAGTCGGTGAAAAAGGCGACTCTGGCCATTGAAGACAACGAATTTTATAATCATCCGGCATTTGACTGGAAATCAATAATTCGGGCTCTATTGATAAATTTGAAAAAGGGCAGAATCGCTCAAGGCGGCTCAACGATAACTCAGCAATTGGCCAAAAATCTTTTTTTAACGCCGGAAAGAACCTGGACCAGAAAAATAAAAGAAATAATTTTAGCTTTTCAACTGGAAAAACGATACACCAAAGATCAGATTCTAAATCTTTATTTGAATCAAATTCCTTACGGCGCCAATTCCTACGGCATCGAAGCCGCCAGCCAAACCTATTTTCAAAAATCGGCTAAAAATTTGACTTTGGCCGAAGCGACGCTGCTGACAAGTTTGCCAAAAGCTCCAAGTTACTATTCGCCATGGGGCCAGCACGTTGATGAATTGATCGCCAGAAAAAATCATATCTTAGAAAGAATGTTTGAGCTTGATTTTATTGATGAAAAAGAAAAACAAAAAGCTCAACAAATTAAATTTAAATTCGCGCCGCAGGTGACGGGCATAAAAGCGCCTCACTTTGTTATGGCGGTTCAGGATTATCTTAATGATCAGTATGGAGAAGAATTCACGCGGTCGGCCGGCCTCAAAGTTATCACTGCCTTAGATTGGGATCTTCAGCAATTAGCTGAAAAAGTCGTGGCTGAAGGCGCGGAACGCAATAAAGAATTATACGAAGGGAAAAATGCCGCCCTGATTGCCCAAGATGCCGACACGGGCCAGATTTTAGCGATGGTCGGATCAAAAAATTACTTTGATGTTGAAAATGACGGGAATTTTAACGTTGCCACCCAAGGGCTAAGACAACCGGGTTCGGCCATCAAACCATTGGCGTATTTGACCGCTTTTAAAAAGGGATTCGGCCCGAACACCGTTGTTTTTGACGTCAAAACTGAATTCAATACCATCGATGATCCGGAAAAAAGTTATCAGCCGGAAAATTTCGATGAGATATTCCGCGGACCGGTAAACCTAAGGCAATCGTTGGCTCAATCAATAAACATTCCTTCGGTTAAAGTTCTTTATTTGGCGGGCATAGATGATGTTTTAAAAATAGCCCTGGATTTTGGAATCACCACCCTCACTGAAAGAAGCCGTTATGGTTTATCGCTGGTTTTGGGCGGCGGCGAAGTCAAGCTAATCGATCTGGCAGGCGCGTATTCGGTTTTCGCCCAAGAAGGAATAAAACATAAGCAAACCTTAATTCTAAAAATCACTGATCAAGAAAATAAAACCATTGAAGAATACCGCGATCAAAACCAAAAAGTCACGGATCCGCAGTACGTCAGATTAATCAACGATATTCTTTCGGACACGGAAGCGAGAATGGCTCTTTTTGCCAATAGTCTTGATAAAACGATTGTTCCCGGCCATGAGATCGCTTTAAAAACCGGAACCACCAATGACTATCGCGATGCTTGGACTATCGGCTATACGCCATCTTTGGTAGTCGGCGTTTGGGCGGGCAATAATGACAACAGCCCGATGCAAAAAAAAGGAAGCAGTATTTTGGCCGCGGTGCCGATCTGGCACGCATTTATGAACGAGGCGCTAAAAAATCGGCCGCTTCGAACCTTCAATCGCCCTGAACCGGTTATCAGCGATAAACCAATGCTCAATGGAGAATATGTCGCCAACTACCGATACAATGATCGGCTTTATCCCCAAATCCATGAAATTCTTTACTATCTAAATCAAAATAGTCCTCAATTTGAAAACTGGGAAAAACCGGTAATTGAATGGATTAAAACTAACGTAGAAAATTCTTCTATTTATAATCTGCCTTTGCCAAACGGAGCTGTTTTAGTCAATGAAACAACAACCGGCCAAACCGAGATTAATTTAATTAGTCCAAGTAACGGGAGTTTTATTTCTTCGGTAATTGATGTCGCGGCGGAAATAAAATCCAGTTCCGACATTTTGGCTATTGAGCTTTATTTCAATAACAGCTTAATCAATATCGCTAATCAAGCCGCGACAAATTTTGGCAAAAATTATACTTATAAATTTAAATACCAGCCGAATAATGTTGAACTTCAAAACTCTCTAAAGATAAAAATCACGGACTCTTCCGGAAAATCAGCCGAAAAAGAAATAATCCTCTACAGATAGCGACGACTAGCGACTAGTGGCTAAATACTAGTCGCTAAGTATTCTTGATTGGCATTAGAATATAGAAATAAGAGACGTCTTCGGGAGATTTAAGAATTGCCGGTTTGTTTTCTCCGTTTAATCCAAAAATGATTTTCTCCGAATCCAACGCTTTCAGGCCATCCATTAGATAACGCCAATTAAAGGCGACTTCTTTAAAATCAGGGCCGTTAACTTTCGCGGGGACTAAATAATGATTCTCTCCAAGATATTGGCTGGCGGAATAAATTTCCAAAATCTTTTTATCTTTAACTTTTAATTTGATGTCGTTATTTTTTCCGCTAAAACTGCTTACTAATTTTACGGCATTAATAAGCGGCTCGCGTTCAACTTGTATTTCAGTTTCTATATCTTTGGGAATTATCTGTTCATAATCGGGATAGACGCCGTCAATAAGCCGAGAAATTAATTCCAAATCATTGGTTTTTAATAAAATTTGGTTTGAATCGACAAAAATGCTGATCGATTGATTTTCTTTAAAAACTCTCAATATTTCTTGAGTAGTTTTAAGCGGAATTATTATTTTAAAACCGCGGTTAAAATTAGCTCCAAATTGATTTGACGCCAAAGTTTTTTCAGCCAAACGAAAACTGTCGGTAGCCGCTAATTTTAAAATTGTTAATTGAAAATCCAGAAGAATGCCGCTGATTTCCGGTCGAATTTCAGAAATTTGAGCAGCGCTAAGAACTTTCAGAATAGAATTTTTAAGGATCGCGGGTTCAATTTCCAAATAATTTTTAGAGTTTTCAATTTTTGGAATAATCGGAAATTCTTCCTCGTTTAAACCCTGAATTTTAGCTTCGTAATTGTCGGTTTTTAATATAAGAGTGTTATTATCTTGTTCCAAACTTATCCGTTCACTGTCGCTGTTATTAACAATGCTGTATAAAGTGCTGAAGGGCACGGTAATGCCGCCTTCTTCAATGATTTTTCCTAATATTGACTTACTAATCGCTAAATCTAAATTGGTGGTGGAAATCCTAATTTGATTATTATCAGTTTTCAATAAAACATTTTTTAAAATCGGCAGATTATTATTTTCAGAAACTGCTTTTTCCACAGCGCTCAACCCTTCTTTTAGATTGTTTCTTAATATTATTAATTTCATTATTAATATAATTAGTAGTAGTTGTAGGGACTGTTTAATTGTTGATAATGATCATATTTTCCAGTAAATACGGGCTTAACGCGTCATTCGGCATGTTAATAACCGGCGAATTTCTTGAGTAAAAATTGTTAATTAATTACGGCTAAGTTTTTTTAATTAACAATTTATTAAGCATTTATTCAGTTGATATAAACATTTTCATCATTACGAATTACGAATTGCTTTCTTTATCGATCGTGTCTTTTATCATTAGAACTTTTTGACTGAAATCGTGACTCTTATTAATTTCCCGAGAAACCTTTTCGTAAGCGTACATTGCCGTGGTATGGTCTCTTTTTCCTATTTTTTCTCCGATATAAGGATAAGACAAGTCCAGCAGGTCTCTTAATAAATATATAGCGACTTGTCTCGGTTCAACAAACTCTTTTTTTCTGCATTTGCCGGCAATATCAGCCGGTTGAATATCAAAATAATCGGCGACTTTTTTAATGATTAAATTCGGATTTACATTGTGCGACGATTGTTTAACCGTTTCATTGATGATTTGCTCCGCCATTTTTGCGTCAACTTCAACATTTTTGACTTGCCGGTAGAATAAAATTCTATTAAGAGCGCCATCGAGTTCCCGTAAATTCTTTTGAATTTTATTGGCAATCAAAGATATTACGCCTTCATCCAAAGAAACTCCTCTTTCTCCAAGTTTCGTTTTTAAAACTGCCATTCTAAGTTCGTAGTCCGGATATTCTATGCGGGCGATCATGCCGCCTTCGAATCTGGACCTTAATCTTTCATGCAGGGCTGGCAGAAAATTTGGCGGCCTATCGGAAGAGATGATGATTTGGCGGCTATTCTCATAGAGAGTATTAAAAGTGTTGAAGAATTCTTCTTCGGTAGTTTTTTTGCCGCCGATTGATTGAATGTCGTCAATTATTAAAACGTCAACCCCTCGGTATTTGCTTTTTACCGGCTCCATATTTTTTGATCTTACACCCGCGACCACGTCATTGATAAATTTTTCTGAAGGTACGTATCTTACTTTTACTTTATTTTTATAGCGATTTTTTATTTCATTGCCAATGGCTTGGATTAAATGAGTTTTTCCCAAACCAACTCCGCCGTGTATAAAAAGGGGATTGTATTTTTTGCCAATGTCGTCTATGACTGCCGAAGCGGCGGCATAAGTCATTTCATTTGAAGAACCTACCACGAAAGAATTTAAAGTGTAGCGAGGATTGAGATTGGTTTCCGGATCCAATTTAAATTCCGGGAAAATCAACTGACTATTGTTTTCCAGGTCGGTTTCTTTGTCCAAGAGGGCAGGAGATGGATTTTGATTAAGATTGACGATAAAATCAACTTTTTTGGTATTCTCATCTATTGATCTTAAGGCGCCAAGAATAATTTTGTGGTATTTTGTTTGGACCCAATTTTTCGCGAAGTTGTTTGGCAGCGCGACCAAAGCCACGCCATCTTTTTTTTCAATCAATTGGCTGTTCTTTAGCCAAGTAATAAAATTTGGCCTTGAAATTTGAAGTCCTATCTCTCCTAAAACTGATTGCCAAAGTTGATTAAGGTCCATTGTATTTCAATTCTACTACCACACCTCAACGATTCAAAATATGACAATCGGATAACCTGTTGATTTCTTGTGGAAAACTCATTTTTTAAAAATAACCCCGAATTGATAAAATTCTATATTAAGTTTATTATTGATTTATCGGAACCTGTTTCAATAATACTCCCTAAGCGTGTTGTTCGTCAAAATAATTAAGATAGGTTCTAAAGGTCAAATTTATGTCACGAACATATCAACCTAAAAAACGAAAAAGAAGGCGAACGCATGGTTTTTTGAAAAGAAGCCGTACGCACGGCGGCCGGCGCGTACTTAAAGCACGGCGCAGAAAAAGAAGATATCAACTCACGGTTTAATCGCTAGTCGCTGTTTACTATGTTAGCTAAAAGTTATCGGCTCCCGATCCAATTATTTTATAAAAAAACTGGTAAGGTTTTTCGGAGCCGGAATTTTCTATTGAAGATTTTTGTTCCGGAAACGGATCATAGCCGGCTTGGAGTCGTGATCAGCCGAAAAGTTTCTCCAAAAGCCGTTGAAAGGAATAGATTAAAAAGAATCGTTTTTAATGTCTTCCGAGAAAAGATAGGAACTTTGCCGACTAAAGATTATTTAGTCATTTTATCGCCTAACGCCTCTCGACTTGATAAACCAGAATTTATAAAAGAATTTTCCAAAATCCTAACACCTAACACCTAGTTTCATGTCCACTCTATTTAACGAAATTTTATATCGACCGCTTTTCAACGCCTTAATTTTTCTTTACGAGTATATTACTTTTGAAGATTTGGGCATAGCGATTATTTTGCTGACTATTGTTGTTCGCGTGATCCTTTTTCCTCTTTTTTACAAAAGTTTTAAAAATCAGACTTTACTTCAAAAGCTGCAGCCGGAGATTCAGAAAATTCAGCACGACCACAAAGATAATCGAGAAAAACAAGCCCAAGCGATGATGGAACTTTATAAGCAACATAAAGTTAATCCCTTCTCGGGGTTTTTAATGCTATTCCTTCAACTCCCTATCCTTATCGCGCTTTATAAAGTTTTTTTAAACGGATTTACCGAAATTGATGTCGGTAGTTTATACAGTTTCATCCCGCGTATTTCTCAAATAGACAGTTCTTTCTTGGGCTTGATCAATTTAGGGGAGAAGAGTATATTTATTGTTATCTTGGCAGCTGTTTCGCAGTATTTTCAAGGCAAGCTAAGTTTGCCAAAGATTGAAAAAGGGAAAGAATTGCCAAAAGCCGCTCAGATTGGCCGGCAAATGGTTTTCATCGGCCCGATCTTAACTGTCGTAATTCTATTTTCTTTGCCGGCGGCGGTGGGATTATACTGGCTAACTACTTCCGTTTTTTCGATCGGACAGCAAATAGTCATTAATCGGAAAATTTATGGATCTGGATCTAACAGCAACAATAAAAAATCTTCTGGAAATGATGGGTCTTAACGACCTTGCCGTCAATTTTGATTCCGAAAATAAAAAGCTGACCGTTTTTATAAATGAGGGTGAATGGCTGAAAAAATGGCTGCCGTATCTTGTGGCAGACCTTGAGCATATAGTCAGATTATTAACCAAGAAGCATAATCAGGAAAATGTTTTTGTTGACATTAATAATTACCGCAAAGAACGCGAAGAAATAATTTTGCAATTAGCCAAAGCGGCGGCGCAAAAAGCTTTATTAAATAAAGAGGAAATAAAACTGCCCGCCATGAATGCTTATGAGCGGCGATTAGTGCATGTGGAGTTAGCTACTAGGCCTGATGTAAAGACCGAAAGTATCGGGGAAGGAAAGGAACGTTATGTCATCGTAAAACCGATATAATTCTCGAATTGGAATCGTCAAGTTGATTCGCGCTGTATTCTTATAGCTCCAGAGAGTAAATTCTTTGATCGTAGCGATTTATAAAAAGCAGACGATTGCCTTCTATGGATAAATTGGTGGCGTCGATTTTAACGTCGCTGCCAAAAAATATCGGCGCGAAAAATCCTTCCGCCAGCTCCAGAACATAAAAATCATCTCTAGAATAAATTTTTTTGCTAAGATAATCGTCCGGCAAAATTGTTCTTGAAGGCATTGTTTCGGGCGCCGCGCAATAAATTTTATCGGTCACATATAGACATTTTGACGGTAAAGTCGTCGGCGTAATATTGGCAAGCAAATTATTATTTTTATCAATTAGATCCAGACGATTATTTATTGAATTGCCGGTGAATTTGAGAGCCGATTGTCCGTCGGGCGACCAATTAAGCATTAGGCCGGCCTCGTCTTTGATAATCGCTCGCAGCGTTTTTTTGTCTAAATCAAAACTCCATAACTGATTGCTGACCAGCGCTGATGGTTTTTGAATGAGATAAATTTCTTCAGGCGCAATCCATTTTAAATCCAAATCTTTTTGAGCCAGTTTTAGAATTTCTTTTGATTTTTTGTCGGCGAGATTAAGGATATTTAAGGCGCTGGCGCCCCCATTGGTTTTTAAATAAGCAATTTTGGTTGAACTTGAATCCCAAGTGGCGGCTGTAGCGCCTTCAGGCAACGGCATTGAAGAATTATCACTGCTGTCAAAAATAGTAAATACAGTTTGGTAGGGATACCCAAAAGCAATCAAAACTTTTGTTTGATCCGGCGAGGGATCGGCAAAATGGATATTTTTGAGATTCAAGGATATGACTTTTTCATCTTGGCCTTCTTGAGTGATTTTATAAACTTCGCCGGTATCGTTTATATAATAAATATTATTGGTTTGGCGATTTACCCAATAGTTGACTGCTCGTCCCGCGGAAACTGCTTTTAATTTTTCTTCGGGAATTTCGGTTGGCGCGGCTTTAGGGGTGGGGAAAACTACCGGCTTTAAGAAATATCGCCAGCCAAAATATAAGCCGATGACCGCCGATATTGCCGCCAGAACTTCCATTGATATAATAAACGATTTTCTCATCCCGTTAGAAGTGGAACCTGTTATGAAATTGACCTTTTAACATTGAGTTTCATTTTATCTCTCGTATAGCTATGACGGCCGAGCGTGGCGCCACTTCTAACGGGATTCATGCTATTGGTACCCGGCTATTTTAACATCTATCTGTATCTTTGTATTTTCTACATCTTGAGCCAAATCTTCTATTTGGTTCTGCAGACTTAATAATTGCATAAAATGCGCCTCGGCTGTATTTCTCAAAACATCCATATTATAAAAAGTGTCCTGGGGTATTGGTTTGCCCGTGTTGAGGGCGTCAATAGCGATGAATTGCTGATTTAGAGCGGCGTCGGCAAATTTTATCACTTCATCTCTTTTCGCTTCGGCTTGCGCAATCAAAGGTGGAAGGACAGTAAGGGCAATATGTCTAGCAGGTTGTTCTAAGGCAGTGAGTTCATTATAAAAGTCGCTGCCGTATATTACGGTACCAACGGTGACCGCAAGAGTGATAGAGTCATTGATTTCTTCGAGTGTAATATCCGCCCTGTTTCTCGCGCTTAAAATTTTGCCCGTTGCTTCAGCCGCTTTAGTTTTTATTGATTCAATGCCAGCGATTGTTTGCGGACTGGCTATATTTTCGGTTGGTAATGTGAGCGCTGGCGCCTTAACCGTCTCCAATTGCAATCCTCCGGGTTCGCGCAGAGTTACCAAACCCGGATCAATAGTGAAAAGAATTATGTAGGCGCCTAAAAGCAGAGCGAGCCCGACAATGGCTTGAGTTATTCTGTCCACTGCGTCTTGTCTGCGTGAGGCATTGCCGGCTGAAACCGTATATTCAATCGCTCCCCAGACAATCATCGCGAAAGCCACTAATCCGACTACCCCCAAGCCCCAGTTATATATCGCTTTAATGAATTGACCAAGACTGGTAACTTCGCCTGCCGGGAGGCCGGGTATTGACACGTTAAGTTGGTAACCTTCCGCGAAAGAGGAAAGAGGAAAGAGGAAAGAGGAAAGCAAAATAAAACTAGCCAAACCAAAAGCGATAAAACCAACTTTTTTCCTCGTTATTGTTTTCATTATTCTTAATTACCAATTACTAACTTTATTGATTCGTTTGCTTGCTCTATTTCGTTCGCGCGGTTTTTCGCGTTTACGCTTAAATTAATTTCGGCGCTACGTTTGCCTCCGGTTATATTCAGATCTAATATCTCCGGATTAGCGACCGCGCCGCTGGTTTTTTGGCCATTAGCCGACCACTCGACAATTAATTGGCTAAGATCGGCGATATTAAAGAAGTAGGGCAGGGCGCGAAAACTGTTCAATCCGCTTCGAATTCGATTATTGGCGTAGGGAGCGTCAATTACGACTTGGGGACTAACAATGGGTATTGTTATGGATTTTTCCAAGTCGCCCAAAGTTTTATATTTTATTACCGTCATTCTGATTTGATGAGTTTGGTCGGCAAAGTTGGCAACCGCAAAATTAAACTTTTTAATTCCCTTGCCCGTTTTTTGTAATTTATTATCGAGATACCAGCGAATTTCATTTTTCGAAAGATCGGCGATTTTATTTTTATCAACCAACTCGAAATTTACTTCTACGGGCGCGCCGCGCGAAGGAAGAATTCTGCCTAAATAATCAGAAGGCGCGTAGCTGCTTGCTTTCCAAGTAACCAGAAATTCCGGAGCGGCTTGCGAAAAAGAGGAAAGAGGAAAGAGGAAAGAGGAAAGCAGGAAAATTACGATCAATATTTTGTTCATGTTCATTGTTAAGATTTTGCCCTTGCCGCCAATGTTCCGCCCTTTGGCGTTTTAACTTTTGCCGCCATTTGAGCCATTTGACCGCTTTTTGCGAGCGCGCCCTCTGGATGCCGGTCAGCCCAAATGACTATAAGAACGCCAACGGTGCGTAATGGCAGAGCGCCGACATAAGGGACTAATTCAGCCACGTTGGCAATAAGATCCGCGGTGCCTTTCACCCCTTTCATTCTAAAATAAACCTGCGTGACCGGAAATGTTAGAGCATCAATGATGAAAAAATCATCAAACGCGAAAAGAACCAGAATTATCCCGACTAAATCAGTAAAGCCGAGGTACATTAGTAAAAACACCGCTTCTACTATTGAAATTTTAGGTTGATGTTCCATATTCCCAGTTCCCAGTTCCCAGTTCCCAGTTACTAATTACCAGTTACTAGCCCTTCCTTTTTTGTGGTAATAATTTTGTCTTCCAAATACGATGCGATTATTTGGATCGCTACATGATTTAATCCGGCAAAAAATAATCCTTGCCCGACGTTGACTTCCAGCAGAAGATTTTTTTCGCCTTCAGTTAAGTTAAAAGTTTTAGCGATTAGATCAATCATAGCCGGCGATTGTTTCAAAAGCAGCTGCAGCGATGAATTAGTGATAATCGGCCGGCCGTAGGGCGATCCTACGAAATCCTCAACGTCTTGAGTAATAGTCGTAACTCCCAGAAAGTATTTTCTGGCTCTTTTGACCAGACCGAATAGAAATGAAGCGCCGTCATGGTGTTTCATCAGCCACCAGGCCTCATCAATAATCATAACGCGTTTTTTAAGTTCGGCTTTTATCAAATTCCAGATGAAATTTAAAATAATGTACATCGCGGTTGGCCGAAGCTCTTCTTCCATATCGCGAATGGAAAAAACAATGAGCCGATTTTTGATGTCGATATTTGTCGGCCGGTTGGTAAAACCCGCGTAACTGCCCTTGGTGAAGCGATAAAGCCGTTGCGCCAAACCTTGTCCGCCCTCCATATTTTCCAGAACAGTCCGCAAATCTTCCAAAAGCGGCGGTTGAGTTTTGGAAAAATCCTTTCCCGGAATAATGTCGTGGGCCGCGTATGTTTCGGTGATTGCCCGATCAAGCAACGCCTCTTCGTCGGGAGTAATTTTCCCCAGCATTATTTTCAATAAACCGGTTAAATTAACGATGTGAGATTTTAACACATTGGCCGGATCTTCATCTTCCGGAATAATCGGAATTTCAAAGGGATTAATGTTATGTTCCGAACTTAAGGATATTTTAAAGAAACTGCCACCGACGGCGTTAGCCAAATTTTCGTATTCGTTTTCCGGGTCTATTATGATTACATCCGCGCCAAGCATCAGCTGCCGCAGGACTTCTAATTTAGTGGCGTAACTTTTGCCGGCTCCCGATTTGGCAAAGATTACCATATTGGCGTTTTCCAAAGAAAAACGATCAAAGATTACCAACGTGTTATTATGGCGGTTAACGCCATAGAGTATTCCTTCGTCGGAAGTTAAATTAGCGGAAGCAAACGGGAAAAATGACGACGCGGGGCTGGAATTAAGAGGAGTATGAATTGACAATTGATCCAAGCCGAGAGGCAGAGTTGAGCCGAATCCTTCAAGTTGCTGAAAAATCGCCGATTTGGCGTAAACCAGCCGGCTTTCCAAAAGATTATTAATTTGAGCTTCTATTTTATTGAGATTTTCCAAAGTGTCGGCGTAAATGGTTATGTAAACGCCGATATTAAATAAATTTTCGCGGGATTGCTGAAGCGTGTCTCGCAAAGATTCGATGTCTTGCAGAGCTGTTTCCAGGACTGGGTTTCGGACCAGCCCTTTTTCTTCTTGTTCGCTGATTTGCGCCTGAACTTGAGCGGATTTTTTGCGCAGATTTTTTAACGCTAAAGCCGTGTCTACCGGGTGGATAAAAATAGAAATATCCAAAAGCTCCGGCAAATTGATAAAGGGCGAAAACCAGCCGGTCGCTAAATAGCGGGGATAAGTGAAAATAAATAAAGTCTTGGCAAATTTGCCTCCTAACTTTAGATAGTTGGAGTTTATTTCCAAAGCCGGCGGCGCGATTAAATTTTTGATGTCTTCTTGCATACGCTTACGCTGATGTAATACCAATCAACAAATACATACTAATTATACCAATGAATACGAATATAAAATTTATTAGTTGCCATTCGTATCATTAGCATGAATTAGTATATTAGTATTACATTTATGTTTGTTTCGCGATTTCCAATTCCTTTTTTTCGATTGCTTCGGGATTGTAGAGGTTGTAGAAAAGTTCGATGATTTCCTCGCGGTTTAAGGGCGCGGCTCGCAGGCCGATTTGAGTCAGGCCGCTTATTATCAAATCAACTCTTTGGTTAAGCTGATCCAAGTTATGCTCTAGTTGTTTTTGTTTTTCGGGTTCTGATTGCTCAAGAATCGCCGGCGGCTTTTTCTTAAGGAGTCCGAAGATTTTTTGCGCCGCTCCGGCGGCCGCTTCAGAAATTTGAATCGGATCGTAAGGCACCACGACAAAAAATGTTTTATTCATAATGGCATTTTCGCTGATTAAAGATTTTATGAATTCTCTGTATTCTCCGATTTGATTTTTCAATAATTCGTTCGTTTCCTTGTTTTGAACCTGCTCTAATTTATTGAGATAGTTTTCAATGTTTAATTTTCGCGAATGGATAAATTGCTGAAGAGAAAAATTCAGCGAATTGAGAAATCCTTGATAAGCGTAAATAATCAATTGCTGTTCTTCTTCGGATTTGAGATCGAAATTGACGCCCGATACCATTAAAATTTTACGAAGGCCGCCGTTTTTTAAAATTACGGCGTCGTTTTGAATGGCTTCAATCTCTATAAATTGTTGAGTCGGCAAAGCTTCTTTAGGCATTGTAGTGTAATACCAATATACTAATGCATACTAATTATACTAATGAATACGAATTTTTATAATCGGGACTAGTATCTTTATCGATTCTGACTATTCTTAGTGGCTTGATATAATACGTTCTAAAATTGATCAATAAACCCAATCGTATCCTTGAACTTTGTAGGTAGCGCTGCAGTTGACGATAATCTTCGCGGATTACGGTTCGTTTTGCTTTTATTTCGAGAACAATCTTATTGTCTATTAAAAAATCAACTTTATCCCCGGCATCGCCGATTGAAAACTCTCTTTTATAAGGAATTTTTGCTTCCTTAAGTTTTTCTTCTATTGTGTCTGCGTATTGTTTTTCGCGAGCAAATCTACCTTTTTCATTATGGACAGCAAAACAAATGCCTACAATGGCATAAGAAAGTTCTGGATAAATTAATTTATTAGTATTCATTTGTATCATTAGTATGAATTCGTATATTAGTATTTCATTTATCTGTAATCAATTCGTCTGGCGGCTTCTCTTTCGCCGGTCAATTTTCTGAATAATTCAAATTTTTTCTCTAAACGTTCGGGCGGCCGGAAAGTTTTTTCTCTTTTAGTCAGCGCCTGGGTGCTGGTCGTCAGTCTTAGCCAGAGATTTTGAAGAGGACTCTTGGCTATCGGTTGGGCCTCAAGAAGAGGGCGCTGGGGAGCGGCTTCCGTTCGTTGCCAAAGATAAAATTTTGGCTGCCAAAGATAGGAAAACGCCGATTTAACCAATGTTGAAATCGGCCGGCCGTTATATTTGGCAAAAGCGAGGACCGCCGCCGTGGAACCGAAAAGAGCGGCGACAATAAACCAAAGCCAGGTTTGCAGTACGAAAAAAAGCAGAAAGCTTAAAATGCCGGCCGCGGCAAGGTAGAGAAATTGCCTTAAAGTCAGCGGGCCGACTATTTTATCTTCTATTTCAATAAATTGTGGAACCTGGAACTGTGCCATGTTTGTCTAAATTTTTTGAGCTCATGCGTAGCGAAGAAAATTTAGCTACAAACATGAGCATCCCGCCGAGGCGGGACGCCATACATTTATTATAATTTCGTTCTAAAATTGCTGTAATGCACCACCCTCCCCTTATTTTGTTTAGCAGTTTCCAACTTTACTTCAACCGGTTTTTCCGATGGTGGTTTTGCCGCCGCCGGCGCTCTAAAAACAAATGAGGGTCTTGGGATTTGTTTTTCCTCCGTTAATTTAGCGGTTGTCGGTTCCTCATGAAGGATAAATGGCGTTTCACTTGCCGGCTTTGGCGGTTGACTTTTGATTTCTGGGAATGGCATCGCCGTTGGTTTAGAAATTTCAGGAGTTTTAATTTCCGGAGTTTTTTCTATTTTCAGCGCGGGAGCGGTTGCGGCCCATCCTTTTTCCTTAGTCGCCGCGACTGGTCGTTTGCTTGCTTGCTCTTCTCCAAGATAAATTAGTTTCGCGTCAATGCCCAATTCGTTTTTTAACGTTGTTTCCACGGGATTTAAGATTTTTTCTTCGATTTCTCTCGCGATAATTTTTGCCGCCGAAAAACTTATGTCCAGTCGCGCGCTTAATTCCCGAGTAAAGTCCTGTGGCCGAATTTCCATTGTTGCCAAGTCGTAAATGATGCTTGGAAGAATTGATTGACGTTCGTTGACAAACCCCAGGCGGCGATTAATCGCCATAATAGCGTAAGTCAGCCGATTTGAAGCCAACCATTCCCGAATTAAGGGCGGCAGTGAGCTGAAATCTATTGTTGTTTTAGCGGGCGTTAAAGCGTCAAGCATATTTAAATATATAAGTTAAATATTATTTTTTCTTTTCTTCAGCTTCTTTTTTTTGAGCCGCTTGGGCCGTCGCGGCTTCGGCTGACATTTTTTCCGCCATTTTGTCGAAGTATTCGCCAAAATCCTTGAAGTCCTCCCGATTTTCTTTGACGGCTTCTTTCATAGCGCCCATAAAAGCGGAGTTGCCGAGTATCAGATTCGCCGCTTCGTTTTCCGGCTGTTCTTTATTCAGGGTAATCGCGACCTTAGCGATATTGATTACTTGGTCGCGCGAACCCTCTTTGGCAATAAATTCTCGATGGGCGGGCGTTAACTTTTCAAAGACGCGCCTGTCTTTAAGCGCTATGGCATCCACTTTTTCAATTAACGCTCTTGGCGACATTTTGCCCAAGATATCCGCGATTTCTTTGTCGCTTCCCAAATCAAGGCGATTTTCCAAGATGTCTTTTTGGGTGCCCATTTTGCGGGCCGCGTCCAGCATCGCTTTAGTCGCCGCGTCATTTGATTTTTTGACGCGATCTTTTTCTCTTTCATCCGTTATTTTTTCCGGATCCCCGTATAATTTGTCCGTGAGCTTGAATTTCGCCGCTTTTGAAGCAAGGGCGGCCGCCAATTCTGGATTTAATAACCCGCCCGGTTTTTTAATCGCGTTAGTTACCATCTCGGGAGTCCAGTTGTCCATTTCTTTCGCGTATCCCTCAACGCCTTTTTTACTCGTGGCAACCAGATTGCTAAGGCCGGTAGCGGCGCCTCGCAAGCCCGGAACGCGTATCAAATTATTAGCCACCCTTTGCGCCCAGCTGGGCGTTGCTTTGCCGGTTGCAGGATCAATTTTACTGCCGGCTCTTAACAAGGAGCGCCCGGCAAAACCGCCGGTAGCGGTGATTTGGCCGATAGCCCAGCCCTTAACTCCATTGGCCATACTCATAAAAGCGCCGGCGCCATAAATGCCGAAAGAATTAGCCGCTATCAAACCGCCAACCAAAAGTCCCAAAATAACAACCATTCGCGCGAAAGTTTCAAATGGATTGGCAATTGTTGTTAGAAGTATGGTTTCGGCTCCCCCGCCGGCGCCAACCATCTTGATGATATCTATCGGCGAAGAGGGATTTTCTGCTTGATTATGAACGAGCAGAATCGTCAGATAGAGGAAAAAGGTAGCCGCCGGCATGAAAAACACCCATTTCATAAAATTACTCCACCACTTGCTCCAATTACTGGCTAAATTGGGAAAAATCCAGAAAAGCCAGGCAAGCGGCATTAAAATCAGCAAAATTGTCAAGGCGATATAGCGAATAAATAACATTGCCGCCACGCCCAGGAGCGCGATTGCCCCCAAAACAGTAAAAAGACTGACAAAGGATAAACTGGCAATGGCGCCAAACATATTAGCTCCAAATTCCGGTAATCCTTCAAAACCTCTTAAGTCATCCGCGGTAATTTTCATAAGTTGTTGCGCGCCAAAACTGCTTGCCAGGGCATTGGCGAATTGATCAAGATTTCCCTGGGTGGCTTTTGAGATAAATAGATTGCTGATTACTCCGGAAAGATCTATAAAAACGCCGGCGATAACCAAGCTGAAATTAACCAAAAGAGCGACGACCACCAATTTCCAAAGAGTCTGTTTTAGGGCGTATGATTGCTGTCTTAAAATAGTGGCAAAAGCGATAACAATTATCGCCAAAACAAATCCGAGATTAGCCAAATCGCGGGTTACCACCCAACCGGCCGCCACTGTCGGGCTGTCAATAAGCTGGCTATTCATTGTCAGGCCAATTTTTATTAAAAATCCGCCAAGCGTGAATAGTACCGCGGCAATGTATCCGATGAAATAATTTATAACATAAGTGACAAAGCCGACTACTTTACCCAGCACTGCTAAAATGCCTTGACCGATTTCGCTGATAGCCCAGGCGCGTATGCCTCCTCCTTCTCCGGGTGTGCCAGACAGTTCAAATGCCGGGTCGCCAACGATTGGTCCGGCAGGCGCTTCAAATGCCGGGTCGCCAACGATTGTTCCGACTTCGGGCAGTTCTTGCGCAAAAACAATCGGCAGATTAACTATTAATCCGGCGATCAAGACAGCCAAGATTATTTTTAGATATTTACTCATGCGTTAAGGGGTTATTAGCGGAGATTGGCATTGAATCAAATCTTGCTGCGCCGTCAGCAATCTCGCGTCAACTTTTTGTTTAATCGTGTCGCGCTCTGCCACGGCATTGGCTTTAAAATCAATTGAAGCTTGGGTATTAAGCGCTTGAGAAATGTTATTAAATACGACAGTCAGGCTGGCCCAGTTGCCGGATGACACGCTCTGGATTTGCTGCTTGTTTATTTCTAAAGAATCAATGATTGTTTGATTTGCCGCCAATTCGCTTTGAAGTCCGAGTAAGATATTTTCTTCCGCGCTGATTTCATCGCTAACGGCGCCGGCTAGCGCGTTTATTGTCGGATTAGTCGAGCTTTGCCGGCAAGTAAGCAGTTTTTCAAGAGACGCGATAAGATTGTTTTCCAAATCTATTGATTCTTGAATCAAATTTTTTGCCTCAAGCCTGGGCTGGAGCGAAAGATCAACTTGAGCGAGCATGTTATTTTGGGCCGAATCAAAAGAATTGCCGTAAGTTTGGGTATAATTTAGACAGCTTGAAAGCGCCGAACCGGATAAGCCGACGCAGGGGCCGCCCCCGCCGGGCGGTCCGGCTACCGCCCCTCCGCTGGGCGCGTTGGGAGTGGACAATCCCTTAATGCCTTCCACGCCGGCCTTAACTAATCTGTTAATTAGAGCGTCTGCGATTGCCGATATGTAAGCCGCCAATTGGTCGGCATTAATAATATAATCAATATCCGAACCAACCGCTTTAGCCAGAGTGGCGCCGATCACCATTCCGGGCGTGGTGATTCTGCCTTGAGCGTCTTTAGTGGATAAGAATCCTTGGCCGGCGATAGCTTCATTTCTGGCGGCTTCGGTTCGCGCGGCAATTTCTTGTTCTTTGGCGTTCCAAGCTAGCAGAGTGGCTCCGTAGAAATTGTTTTGCGGCCGCCACATTTCTTGGTAAGCGATCCAACTGCCGTTTCTAAAGTCATCAAAGAAGTTTTCGATATTGCCGACAATTTGATCCAAGGTGCAAGTTACTTGGGTGCTGAATTTAGGCGGAGCAAACATTGTTAATTGAACCTGGAGATTAAACGGCGAGCATAAAAATCCCAATCCCAAAAATTGCGCCATATCGCCAACCACTGCTTGCCCGATGTCTTCCAAAAATCCTCGCCAATCAGTGATAAATTTGGGATCGCCGCCGCCTTGAATCCACGCGACTATTTGATCAACCATCAAATCCAAAACCCGTTTTTTTAACTCCGCCAAAATAAAACTTTGTCCCCATTCTAAAAGCGTTTGGGTAGTTTCGGCGACAGTTGAACCGGCAATGGCCGCTGTTGAGCCGGCAATGGCCGTGATTCCGGATATCACAATCGGGTTGATTTCAAATGCCGCTATCGCTTCCGCTTTCGGCGTTAACAAAGGCAATGGCGCGACCAGCGTAGCTATAGTAATTCCCGCGACAATGGCCGATAAATGTTTCAGTGTCATTTTATGAAATCATTGATTTTTTCTTTCAGCCGGGTGAATTCTTGGTCAATTTGGCCGTTGGCTTGGATTGACAGCAATGCCAACACCGGATCATTTTTATAATTTTTGATATTTTCAAAGATAGTTTTCTGCGCGCTTAAAAGCGCGATTTCTTTTTGATGAACCGCGGCTAATTCTTGGGGAGTTGCCAAGTTATAAAATTCCGCGATAGTTTTTTCGTAAGCCGCGATTAAACGGTTAAAGTCCGCGTAATCCGGATTTTTTGAGTTGAATGAAAGATCTAGAAAGTTATTTTTCAAAATAGACTGAAAATTCTTTAGATATTGTTTTGTTAATTGAGGATTTGGTTCGCTGGCGATTTTAAGCTCATTAAGATTTATGGACGGCATTAAATCTTTGTAGTTGAAATTTTCAATATCATCCGCCAGAAGTTTATTTATAACCTCTTCAGGATCAAGGGCTTTTACCCATTCATCGTTATTAATCAGGGCGGGTCCTTCCGGATTGCGGGCAATGATTTCTTTGCCGATTTTTTCGGAAAGGTCGCGCGTAATATTTTTAGAAATAGAAGAAGACGCGGGTAATGAAAACATTTCCGGCTTATCCAAAGATTTTTCCGGCGCGGCAATCTCCGACGGATTGCTTTGTAAACCAATGATTAAAACGCCTGCTGTCAGAGAGGCGGCAATTATTCCTAAGGCGATAATTTTTTTCATCCCGTTAGAAGTGGAACCAATTTTGACGCGAACCTTTAATCATTGTTTTATTGCCGGACATATCCCGTATAGTTATGG
>Ga0155777_111_pt4 | contig 30427 bp, 26 predicted proteins | sample RifCSPlowO2_01_FD_107431 | JGI IMG/M metagenome (GOLD analysis project Ga0155777, IMG submission 107431) | Candidatus Harrisonbacteria bacterium RIFCSPLOWO2_01_FULL_44_18
ATTTATTCCAGCTGAAATCCTGGTTTAAGCAATTCTTGCGAATAGCATTAAATTTCTTCTTGTCATAAAAATATTTAACAGCTAACTCCATAGCTTTTCTAAAGTCTGCCGCTGATTCATTTTTGAAAACAAAACCAGTCTTGAGATGTTTCACGGTGTCTTTTAAGCCTCCGGTGGCGCGAACTATGGGAACAGTGCCGTAATGCATGCTTATCATCTGCCCCAAACCGCTTGGTTCAAAACGCGACGGCATTAAAAAGAAATCGCACTCGCGATAAATATAATGCGCCAGCTTTTCATTAAAGCCGATCGTGGTAAAAACATTTTTGGGGTGCTTGCGCGCCAAATTTTCAAGAGCTGCTTCATTTTGCGGCTCACCTTGTCCCAAAAACCAAAATTGGGCATTGTATTTTTTTACAAACTCGCCAACCAGCGGCGCCACTAAATCAATGCCTTTCTGATAAGTTAAGCGGGATACTAAACCGAAGGTCGGAATATTATCTAGCCGCGCATGCTTTTTAGTCCAAAAACCGTAATCAACCCCATTGAGAATGCCGACAATAGCTTTTTCGCGCGTTCGCAAAAGCTTATCCAATCCGGCGCCGTATTTTTTAGTCAAAATTTCTTTGGCGTAAGTCGGGCTTACGGTCGTGATAATATCCGCGTTTTTAATCCCCTCTGCCATCAAATTCTCCCGCTTAGTCGCCCCTTGATTGGCTAAGTTGTGTATCGTAAAAACTGTTTTTGGTAATTGGTAATTAGTAATTGTCTCCCTGTCCCCCTTCGGGGGATGTCCCGTAGGGACACGGGAGATGTCCCGAAGGGACAGTAATTGGTCTTTTTTGGACTTACGACTAATTACTAATTTCCGATTACTAATTTCTTTAACAAGCTCTCCGGTGTGCCAATCATTACAATGCACTACATCGGGTTGCCACCCGATCGCGGACTCAAGTGGACTAAATGCGGACTCCGCGGACTTTAACGGACTTCGCAGACTTTTTCCGCGCGATCCGCCATCGTCCGTCTTAGTCTGCGCAAGTAGTCGAAAGACTGCTTGAGAGAAAAATATAAAACGATCAACTTCTTTTTTAGAGCCGGCGAAAGCGGTTTTTTCAAAATAAATCGGCCCGGTGCTTAAATATTTTTTATTGTAAACCAAAAAAACCTCTACTGAACTCCTTGGAAGTCTTGCACTGTAAATATCAATTTTCTCGCCCTTAATTCCTAATTCATAATTCTTAATTCGCAGCCTCGGCTTCCAAACTTTACGATCAATCACTTCGTAGAACGGCAGCACGATTTTCACATCAACACCCAGATCGGCCAACTCCTTCGGCAGACTGCCAATAACATCGCCCAAGCCCCCCACTTTAGCTAACGGCGTTAATTCTGATGCCACAAAAAGAACCTTCATAAAAATTTATTAAATTTTTTCCATCTCTTCTTTCAATTCGCGAATTCGGTCTTTAATCATCGCCGCGCGATGATACTCCTCGGCTTTAGCCGCAAGATGCATTTGTTCTTCCAAAGTTTTTATCATTTGCTGATATTCTTCTTTGGTGATAAATAGTTTTTCTTTTTCTTCAAGCCGCTCGCGGATTTCTTCGTCTTCTTTTCGGGAAAGCTCATCCACCAAACCGCTCCTTTGCCATTCAAAACCGGTATAAATAATTCCCTTGTATAATTCTTCAGCTCGCGATTTTTCCTCCGGCATTGCCGAAGACGATTTCAAAATAACGGATTTTAATTCGTAAGCCCCTCGTTCCATCATTTCCAAACTCCACCATGGCTTTGCTGACGCCCACCAATACTGATCAGAGTGCAATGCTTTATCCAAAAGATCTCTGATTTCTTTATCGGCCGGCGACCGGTTAACGACCGCGATCGCCAAATCAGTTAATTGCCATTGCTTTTGCTGAATTGAATTATCTTCGCTTTTCCATCTGGAAAAAGGAGTGTTTTCTTTAATATCGCGTTTAGTAACCGCCCAAGTTGAATCTCTGGGCTCTATCTTTTCAATGTCTCCAAACTTCACGAGTAAATCACTGACCATTGCCGGCTCAATTTTGGATTCATTCAATAAATCAAACAATAACATCTCCAGCCCCGGCCGATGATGACCGAAAGTTTCGCCATCCATTGCCGTAATGACATACTCGTTGCTCTCCAGCCGTGGCCCCAAATACCGCAAAATCGTCGGCACGGTTCCTATTTGAGCCGATAAAATCGTAAAAGATAGATTTCTTTCGCGGAAGAACACCGAAAAATCATCAATGTTTTTTATTTTATAAATTAAGTTAGGCGATAATTTTTTGCCGGCCGGAAATCCCAATTCATCCATAATAATCCATTTGTAACCCAGCTTAGCCGCCACTTTAACGACTTTGGAGGAATAAGCCATTTCAGGGGAAAAGAATCCTCCTTTTTTCCAGTCATTGCCAAAATACTTATTCAGAACTTCTTCATTGAGAAGAATTTGCCGCTCGATTTCGCTTTCGGGCAGAAACGGCAAAAAAGCGTGGTATTTAGCGCTGCCGGTTAATTCCAGATTTCCGTTTTCTAAAAGCCGCTTAATATTTTCCAAAACGTCCTTGCCGCCAAATTTGTCCAGCAATTCACATAAGATTCCATTGATATTAAGAGTGAGGCGAGCGCGTTTTATATTTAAAAGGCCGGAAAAAATCTTGCGGTAAGATTCGGCCGTAATGCGCCGCACCCAGATTTCTTTTTGCGTCGGCGGTTGATAAATATGAAGAAAATTCGCCCAAAGCATAAAATTAGCCACTAGCGACTAGGGTTTAGCCACTAGATTAGATTATCATTCTAGTTCGTGTTTACGAAAATCAATCGCCGCTCCGAATATCTTTTCATATTCTTCGGCTGATTTTTGCCAAGAAAAATCTTTCGTCATCGCGTTTTTTTGAATTTTTCGCCAGATCGCGGGATTTCTATAATTTTCAAACGCCCGAATTAAAGAAATGGTCATTGCCATGGAATCAAAATCTTTAAAAACAAAGCCGGTGCCCTTTTGAGTTTTCGGATCGAAATTCTGAACCGAGTCGGCCAAACCGCCGGTCTTGCGAACTATTGGAATCACGCCGTATCGCATTGCTTCCATTTGAGCCAACCCGCACGGCTCAAATTTGGAGGGAATCAAAATCATATCCGCGCCGCCGTAAATCGCGCGCGGCATAACCGGATCAAAAATTAAATGAGCGCCGACTTGAGCAGGAAAACGATCGGCTAAATCTTTAAAAAATCCCATATATTTTGCCTCGCCGGCGCCGGTAATAATCAATTGAAAACCCAATTCTTTCAAAAGCGATTCGGCGACCGGAAATAAAAGATCAAGTCCTTTTTGTTCCAGCAGCCGCGAAACTATTGCCACAATGGGCATGTCCTTATCTTTGGCCAAACCAAAACGCGATTGCAACTCAAGTTTATTGGCTGTTCTTTTTTCCAAGCTGTCGTCGTCATAATTTTCGGTTAAATGCTTGTCGGTCCGAGGATTAAAATCATCATAATCAATCCCGTTTAAAACGCCGTAAATCCGCGCCCGTCTTTCTTTCAATAAATCATCGAGAAACTCGCCGTAATCTTTGGTCATAATCTCTTTTGAATATGTTGATGAAACGGTGCTGATTATGTCGCTATACATAATGCCGCGCCGCATGCCGTTAACTTTCAGAAGGCGGGGGTTAAAAAACGACGGGATTGACGACTGGCCATCGTCAAAATCCATTTCTGGCACATAACGATGATCAAACATTCCCTGGAAAAATAAATTATGGATTATAAACACTGTCGCCGTTTTTTTGAGCTGGCGATCATTCTTATACGCGGTCCGCAAATAGTTCGGTAAAAATCCGGTCTGCCAATCAGAGGATACGATGATTTCCGGAGCCCACCGCGAAGAACGCAAAAATTCCAAAGTCCCTCGGCACAATAAAGCCCAGCGAACGGCGTCATCAATATAACCGTAGATATTAGATCGCTTCTCGTAATACTCGAGGTTCTCCAAAAAATAAGTAAAAACCGGAAGATTTTTTTCTTCCGCGTCTTCCGGAGGAACATATTTTCTGACATTACAAGTTAAATATCGCGGCTGATTTTCCTTCTCTTCTTCAACATCGGTCGGAACCTGCAAACCCTCCAGTTCCATTTCTAAATTGAATTTTTCCAAATCAATGCCGGCGTAACGAGGAATCATCACCCGAACATCATGGCCGTTCTTTTTTAGCGCTCGCGGCAAAGCGAACATCACCTCCGCCAAGCCGCCGGCTTTCGCGAATGGCGCCGCTTCCGGAGCCACGAAAAGAATTTTCAAACCGCCGTATTTTTTAAAAAAAGGTAAGTTAATCATGCGAGTAACTAGCGACTAGTCTTATTGTATCACTCTCGGGGCTGTTTATGAACCTATCTCAATATTTTGGGTTTCGGGAATCCAAAGGATTCCCGAAACCCCCAGATTAAATCCATCCAGTCATGGGTTCCCGAAATCCACTATCGGTTTCGGGAATCAGAGGTTTCGGGAATCTTTCTGAATGCGCCGAGAAAATACTCTCTTCAATAAATACTCGCCGCCGATAAAGACAACAATCATTATCAAAAGGAATAGTTCGAACCTCCGTAAAAGCCATCGAATGCCCTCAATGCCGATAATCAGGCCAAAAAAATAGCCGAAAATAAGATTAACGCCTGTCCAAAAAATCGCCGCCAAAAAATGAATTTTCAAAAATTTCTTAAATTCAAAATCATGCCAACCGGCGATAAGCGGCGTTAAGCGGTTAACATAGTAAAGAAATTTCGATAAAAAGGCCATCGCCCAATAGCGCCGAAGAAAATTTTTATCCAGCCATTCATGATAGGCGCTGAACCGGCTATTAAAGAAAAAACCGAGTTTGGTATTTTTAAGAAATTTACCGAGATAAAACCATGCGACATCGCCCAAAACTACTCCCGCAAAAGCCGCTCCCGCTATCCAACTCCAATCCAAATAGCCAAGCTTGGCAAAAACTGCCGCCGTCAGAAAAAAAACTTCACCCTCAATGAACATTCCTAAAAATAAAACCAGATAGGCCCAAAGTGGGTGATTCAAAACAAAATATTCAAGAACCGGCATTTTTTATTTGAGAAATACCCTGTCGAATTCCGCCATCGCGCCGTTAAATTTAGAATTAAGATTGTTAATAGTTTGCCTTTCGCCATTGATTTGGTTAATCAATGTGTCAACTTGACCGTCGGCATCGGCTAATTCACCGTTGAATTTTGATTCCAAAATTTCAAAAAGCCTGGTAAGAAAATAATTGTAGCCGATAAGCCGGCTCACTAATGCCACTTCATAACTAACCGCTTCGGTGGCTAATCTTTGGGCGCGAGCGGGCTTAATATCCAGCAGATTGCCCGCCATTTTTTCAAGCTCGGTGGAAAGGGCGATAGCTTCATCGCGCGTAGTCCGGTTTTGAATAAGTTGATTGGAAATCAAAATAAGCGCCTCGGGGGAATTCCCCTCCCTGTCATGTCTGGCGATTTGATCAAGAGTCTCCAAAGAAACGCTTGAAAGCCCGACAATCTTTTGAGCAATCTCGGCGCCCCTTATTCTGGCCTCAATAAATTCCGGTGGAATGACCTTAGGCCGAAAAATAAAGTAACTGCCGCCTAAAAAAATCAATATCCCCAAAACAACCGCCCAAAGCCAATTAAGATTTTTACCTCTGAATTTCATCTACTTTTACTTTATATATTTCGCCAAAATTAGCAAGTATTTGGATTTATATGATTCCGATTAGGGGCATACTTTTACCCTCAATGTTAGTTCTCTAATTCGCGCGAATTAGACCATAGAAAGCTGCTATCTCGCGGCCGAGGTTTTCTGACAAGAATTATAAAATAAATTAATCCACGGTTTTGACCGTGGATCATCATTGTCGCTAATCTTCTGCTTTAAATCCTTTTCCGCAAACCGTTTCTAAAATTGCCCTGCATGCCTCGTAAGGATCGACGTTGGCAGCCGGACGGCGATCTTCAAAATAGCCGCAGCCGGCTTTAGCCACTGGCGCCGGAATCCGAATAGAAGCGCCTCGATCGCCAATGCCATACCGAAAAGTTTTGATATCGCAAGTTTCGTGCCTGCCGGTTAACCGCTTATCATTATCTGCCCCGTAAACCTTTATGTGCTCCAAGTGGAATTTACCTAATCTCTCGCAAGCTTCCTTAATGTGTTTCAATCCTCCGGACCGACGCGTTTCCCTAGTGCTGAAATTAGTGTGGGCTCCGGCTCCGTTCCAATCGCCGGAAATGGGCTTGGGATCTAATTTCGCGCTGATCCCGTAATTCTCCCCCAATCTATACAGTAGCCAACGAGCCAACCAAAGCTCGTCAGCGACTTCTAGCGGCCCCAGCGGACCTATCTGAAACTCCCATTGAGCGGGCATAACTTCCGCATTAGTGCCGGCAACGGCTAAACCCGCTTTAAGACAGGCCGCGGTGTGAGCTTCAATCAATTCTCGTCCATAAACTTCATCGCTTCCGATCCCGCAATAATACGGACCTTGAGGCGCGGGAAAAGCCGTACTCACTTTAGGCCAACGAAACGGCCTTCCGCCATCGGCATCGTAAAGAGTGTATTCCTGTTCAATGCCAAAAAGCGGTTTATGTCGCGAGTATCTCTTGGCTGCGATTCTTAGTTTGGCGCGAGTGTTGCTTTCGTGCGGCGTAAAATCGGGGAGTAAAACTTCGCAAAGGACTAAAACATTTCCCCCGCCCCGTAGACAACTTGTTGTTGTACGAGGCTTGCCCCGCGTCGGATCGGGAACCATAAAAACCGGCTGCAAAATAAGATCGCTATTGGCGGTGCCCGCTTGGCAAGTGCTGGACCCGTCAAATGCCCACATGGGAATATCTGACAATCCATTTATCGGCCCGTCCAAAATTTTGGTTTTAGAACGCAACTTCTTAGTGGGCTTCTGCCCATCAATCCAGATGTATTCCGCCGCTGCTTTCATTTCCTGTCTCCTTCAACAATCAAAGTTCTAAAAATAGCATAGCCGCTTCCCGAATAAAATCAACCCCCACACCATAACGAGCATCATTTTTTTCAGCGCCAATGCTCGTTTGGTGTGGGGGTCAAGTTCCGAAAATCAATTTTTAAGCGGGTAAGGGGAATCGAACCCCTGTCTTTAGCTTGGAAAGCTAAGGTAATGCCATTATACGATACCCGCGAAACAAACGTCACTATATCATGAAGTCTTAATTCGCGCTACTTTTTTTGAAAAATACGCTCAACAAAAACAAAAGCGCCGCTACGCTGATAATCGTGGGGCCGAGTTCCAAATCAAAATTTGATGACAAAACAAATCCGATCGCGACTGAAAATAAGGCCGCCGCCGCGGAAAGGATTAAATCTGATCTAAAATTCCAAGACAAATTTTTGGAGACCGCTGCCGGAATTATAATAAGAGAGCCCATTAAAAGCACGCCTAAAAATTTCAAACCCAAAATTACGTTCAGGGCGAAGATCAAAAGAAAAAACAGATTCAACCGGCTATTATTAATGCCGACTGTTTTAGCCAAATCTTGAGATACCAACGACAAAGCTATCCGTTCTTTCAAAAATAAAATCGAACTGATAATAATCAGCGACATTATTATTCCTATCAGCCATTCGGCAGAATCAAAACCGTTAAAACCCCCAAACAAAACTTCAAGCAATTCTTCGCTGGGGGTTATTAAACTGCCTATTGCCAGCGAAGCGGAAAATACCACGCCGATAATTGTCTCAGTGGCAATCCGCGTCTTCCGTTCAACCGTCCAAATTAACAAAGCGCCTAACAATATGGCAGCGGCGCCGCCAATAATAGGATTGAACTTTAACAGCAGGGCGATTCCCAAACCGGGCAGGGCAATGTGAGAAATAGCGTCTGAAGCCAAAGTCATCTTCTTCATCAAAGCAAAAGCTCCCACCAAACCGGAGGCAATCGCCACCGCCATCATTAACGATAAAGAAAAAAATAATTCCATACGCTTACGCTGATGTAATACCAATCAACAAATACATACTAATTATACCAATGAATACGAATATAAAATTTATTAGTTGACATTCGTATCATTAGCATGAATTAGTATATTAGTATTACATTTTATTCAAAATGACGATGCGCGATCCGGGCGCCGTAAAGCTTATCCAGCAACTCCGGACTTAGGGCCGTCTGCGGACTGCCAAAACAAAACATCTCTCGATTTAAACAAATAACCTTGGTCGCGTAGCGATAAACTAAATTCAAATCGTGAGAAATAAAAATAACCGTCATCTGCTGCTTGTCTTGAAGATGATGCAGTGTTTCATAAATCTGTTCTTCTCTGGGCAGATCAACACCAGCCGTCGGTTCATCAAACAATAAAATATCCGGCGAGCCGATTAGGGCGAAAGCAATCAGGCCTCTTTGCAGCTGGCCGGCGGAAAGATTATTCAATGACGATTTCAGGGTTGCCGGCGGCAAATGCACCATCTTCAGCGCTTCATTGATAACGGCTCTCGGAAAATGCAAAACTTTCGTTTTCAACGACAAAAAATCTTCCAAAGTTAAAGATAAGTACCGATCCAAATCAATTCTCTGGGGAACATAGCCGATTCTGACGCCCGGAGCCCATTCTATTTTACCCGTATAATCCAAGCTTCCGATCAACGCCCTAAATAGCACTGTTTTGCCGGACCCATTGGGCCCGATAATCGCCAAACTTTCGCCTTTTCGCGCCTCAAAACTGATATTTTTGATAATCTGCGACTGGCCAAAAAAAACGCTTAATCCGTCAACTTTTAAAATACATCCTTGATTATTCATTGCGATATGGTTAAACTAATAATGATGTCCAAATACCGCTTAAACATACTTCTGATTATAGCATTATTTCTTATTGCCGCGGGGGTGGCAATTTACCGCGCCAATCGAACTGAAAATAATCCGGCGCCCGCCGCCACCGGCGCGACCGATCAGATTGAAACCATTGAAATCGAACTGGCCCAAGTTGCTCCGGTTAAGATTGCTCCGGTTGAACCGGAAAATCCGCAATCGGCATTACCCGCTGAAGATTCTTTTGACTTAGAATCTTTTAACGAGGGGCTGGATAAAGAATTGGACGCGCTTAGAAAAACTGATGATGTCAATCAATCATCAACTGACTCCCTTGAAGAATTGCTCCAAGAACTGGGGGAGTAATTAGTTGTTAGTTTTTAGTTACCCTGCGCGGGTAACTAAAAACTCCCCTATTCGTTCTACTATATGTTAACTGACGAAAATAACATAATAAAGCAAGCCCAAGCAGGCGAAGCCGGGGCTTTTGGCCAACTTTACGACCACTATATATCGCCGATTTACAGATTTATATTACTGAAGGTTGGCAATAAACATGAGGCGGAAGATCTTTGCCATGAAGTGTTTCTCAGCGCTTGGCAGAATATTTCCGGTTATATTCCCAGGGGTTTCCCTTTTTCCAGCTGGCTTTACCAGATTGCCCGCAACTCCGTCATTGATTATTACCGCACCAAGAAAAATAATTTGAGTCTTGAAGGATTAGATGAAGACTTTGTCAGAGTATCAAGCGCCGCTGAAGATAATTTGGATTTTTCTTTGAATATTGAAAAGGTTACTAAAGCAATATATGGGCTGGCCGAAGAACAACAAGAAGTTATCTTATTGAGATTTGTCGAAGATATGTCTCATAAAGAAATAGCCGCCGCTCTGAACAAAAGCGAAGGAGCGATCAGACTGGTTCAACATCGCGCTATAAAAAATTTAAAAGATATTTTAGCCAACAATGGACAATCAACTGCTTAAAATCTTAAAATCGCTGAAGGCAATCGAGCCGAATCCGGAATTCACTAAACGTTCTCGCGCCGTTATTTTAGCCGCCTCCCAAACAGATTCTCCTTTTGAAAACTACCTGATAAAAATCCTGCGGCCGCTGCGAGTTCTTTTCGCGCCTCATCCGGACTTCACTCAAAAATCCCGGGCCATAATTCTATCCACGCTCAAACCACAGCAATATCTCGCCGTTCTAAAAAACCGATTGTGGGACGGCGTAAAATACAGCGCCGCCTTAGGTTTGGCCGGTTTACTATTGCTTCTGGCGATAGGCGGTTTGTCGTATTTCAACATTAAAAACCTTTCACCGGTTATTTTGACCAGCTTCAATACTCAAAAACTTATGTCCGAGGTTGATAGTATGGATTTTCAAATAAAATTGGCCGAAGCGCGCTATTACTCCCAGTCGGCGAAAGAAGTCGCCGTAGCCCTCAACGAAGCTTCGCAAAACAGCTCGCTAATTCTGGAAAAAGAAATCAACGACTTGGAAACTCGCGAATCTCTTGATCAAGAAATTGATAAATTACTGAATGAAATCATTCTGTAGATGTCTTGTAAAATACTTTTTAAAACTTTGTTCGCCTCGTATGCGACTTGTTATCGTATGGGGCTCGCCGCGCTGTTCGCCGGCTTGATTCTGGCCGCGGCGACAGTCCAAGCCGAAGAAAAAACAGCCCTTCGTCCGCCAGCTGGCGGATCAGGGCAAGCCCCTTCAGAAGCCATTCAATCGGCCTTTCAAAACGTCGTTGAAAGCGTTGATCAATTGCTGACTATTAAAGATAGCGAATTGAGCGACGAAGAAAAAACTCTATTGGATATCGAGGTCAGAAAAACCGCTTTGTCCCGAATTTTAGATTTATCAATTCTTGAAGCGAATGACCTCAAAAATAAACTTAAAAAATTAAACATGAAAGACGCGCCCCTAAGTTCTGTCTTGGATTATTCAGAAATTCGAGATAACTTTTTAAACCGGCTTAACGGATTTCTCGCGTATTATGATTTAACGCAAGAAACCCTTAATGGAAGCCTTGATCTGGAGAAAATTAAAAACTTAGCCGTTGATTTTAAAGCTTGGCGGGAAACCGAATACAATCCTGAGGTCAAAAAAATTATGGATTTTGTTTTGGTTTTCCAGGGCAACGCGGTTATCAAAATTGCCGATAGACGGCTGGAGAAGATAACTGTTGATCTGAAAAAATTAGAGTCTTTAAAAATAATGGATGTCGCGAAACTGCGACCGCCTTTAGAAGAGGCAACGACTGCCATAAATATGGCGCGTGAAGCAAACAGCGCCGCCAATAAATTGCTGTTGGCCAATCTGTCGGGTCTTTACACGGCGGCCACTTCCAGCGCCACCACCACTCCGTCATTAACTCAAGAAGGAATTACCGCCACTTCCACGCTCGATACTCAAACTGTCTTAGGTATAACTGCCACCAGCACGGCCACGACAACGCAAACTGATCTTGTCGCGGCCGAAGAAACCACTATTCAAATGTTAATCGAAGAGGGTTTGGCCAAAATTAAAGAAGCCTATAAAAAATTCATTGAGATTAGTAATTTAGTAAAAGAGGGTCTCATCTGAGACCCTCTTTTACTAAATACTCCATTTACTTGACTGCCTCTTTTAAGGCCTTGCCTGCTTTGAATTTAGGTTTGATCGAAGCGGGAATCTGTATTTTCTGCCCGGTCTTGGGATTAACGCCTGCTCGAGCGGCGCTTTTTACGACTCGAAATGTGCCAAAACCGGTTAAGGCCACTTCTTCGCCGCGACTCAAAGATTTGGTAACAGTATCTAAAACCGCTTCCACGACGTCATGCGCCTGCTTCTTGGTTGCGAGACTGGCGGCCTTCATTACTGCTTCTACTAAGTTTTCTTTTTTCATTGTTCGCTATCGCTCACCGCCGACTTACGCTGACTTTACGCGGATTTACGCGGAAAAAATTTCTGCGTAGTTCTGCGTTCATTCTGCGCTGATCTGCGGTTTTACGAAGTAAAACAGATCGACCTTTTTATTAAAAGTTAATAATGCTTTTAGTATAGCAATTATTATTATTCCTGTTTACTGTTTACTGTTTACTAGTTACTAGTTACTAGTTACTAGTTACTTGGCGTACTCTACCGCTCGGCTTTCTCTAATCACATTAACTTTTATTTCCCCGGGGTATTTAAGCTCGCCTTGGATTTTGCCCGCGATATCCCGGGCCAATTGCAAGGCCCCGAAATCGTCAATTTTCTCCGGCACCACGAAAACTCGAATCTCGCGTCCGGCGGAAAGAGCATAGACGTTTTTCACTCCCTCAAACCCTGCCGCGATCTTTTCCAAATCTTCCAACCGCCTTAAATAATTTTCTATCGTATCGCGGCGAGCGCCCGGACGCGCGGCTGAAAGAACATCGGCCGCCGCCACAATAAATGATTCGGTGGTCGCGAAAGGATATTCCTCATGATGAGATTCCATCGCCTGAATCACGGCTTCGTCAATCGCGTATTTCTTTAAAATCTTTCTTCCTAATTCAACATGCGTGCCTTCTACTTCATGACTAATCGCCTTCCCAATATCATGAAGAAGGGCTCCCCTTTTGGCGACATCCGCGTTAGCGCGAAGTTCGGCGGCAATCATACCGGCAATATGAGCCATTTCCACCGAATGAACCAAAACATTTTGTCCGTAACTTGTCCGAAAATGAAGCCTGCCCAAAAGCTGGATAATTTCTTTGGGTAAATCCACTACGCCCACTTCAAAAGCCGCCTGCTCGCCGATTTCTTGTATTCTTTTGTTAATTTCCTGCTTGGCTTCTTCTACTTTTTCTTCAATTTTAGCCGGCTGAATACGGCCGTCTTTAATCAATTTCTCCAATGACAACTTGGCAATTTCCCGCCTTAAGGGATCAAAAGAAGAAACAACTATGGTTTCCGGCGTTTCATCTATTATTATTTCCACGCCGGTCAAACGCTCCAACGCTCTAATATTTCTCCCTTCCCGGCCGATAATTTTGCCCTTCATTTCTTCGTCTTTAAGATGAAAGACGCTGGTCGTCACTTCTGCCACGTGAGATCGGGCATAACGTTGAATAGCCGTGGTAATAATCTGCAGACTTCTCTTTTCAACTTCTTCTTTCTTCTGCTGTTCCAGTTTCTGGATGGCGGAAGCCAAGTCCTGACGATGCTGTTCCTCGACCCGCTTTAATAACAATGATTGGGCTTCGCCCTCGGATAATTTTGCCACTTTTTCTAATTCCTGATTGAATCTTTTTTGAAGATCTTCTAATCGCGCTTTCTCGGCTTTTAATTTATCCTGTTCCTGAACTAGCCGACTCTCTCCGGCGCGAAAATCCCGGACTTGATTTTCTATTGATTCTTCTCTTTTGAGCAAACGCTCCTCCGAACGATCAAGCTGGATTTTGCGGTTCCGTTCTTCATTTTTAATTTCGTCAAGAAGAGAAGCGGCCTTGTCTTTGGCTTCAAGAACAATTTCCCGAGCTTTATTTTTAGTTTCTTCAAGCTCGGTCTTTAAACGCCGCTCCAGCGAATTAGCGCTTCGCGCGGCAATCGCTAATCGAATAAAGTAACCAGCGACTAAACCTGCGATCAACAAACCGCCCCCCATCAATAGGCTTTGATAGCTCATATATTAAATTGTTCGCTAAATTATTCATACGGAGTGTTCGCTAACAACGCGAATTTCTAGCAAATAATGCAAATTTATATTTTATTCGCGTTATTTTGAAACGGATTCGAGTTGTTCGCGATTACTCTATGAGTTCCTTAGGAACCTTTTATTAATTTTTATATTTAAAGTATACCAGATTATTAAAATTTGTCCAATAAAAAAGCTCCGACGTGAATCGGAGCAAAAAACGGATTAGCTAATTATGCCTCTTAGTCTTTCGCGCGTGCCGCCTGTTGGCGGCTTCGTAATCATGCTTGATGGCGATCCGTGGCCATCTCCTCTACCCTCAAGACGGCAAGCGCCGAGAACCAATTTCTCTTCAGCGGGACTGCCCCAAACACTAGCTACTTCTAAAGCCTCATAGCTAGATTCCACAAGATGGACTCCGTGATGATGGATTACCTCCGGCTGCAGTCTTAGCAAAGCGAATCCCTCTACAACATTTAACCCCCATCTATTATCTTCGGTAAAACGCCTTCGGCAATCTTTCGGCGCGACATTTACGGTTGACGATCCGTCTTCAACGCCAAAAATTAAATAGACCAAGTTCGAAAAACGGAAATCATCGCGCCTTTCTTTTATTAAACCGGGTTTTAATCTAACAGCGCCGCGCAGGCCGTTGATTTTAAGCGATCTTAATTGTTTTAAAATGCCGACCGCTCTTTCGCCAATGACAATCAAAAATGGAATCAACGGCGGCCGATATCCCATGCCGCCTTCGATAGCCTCGCGTGCGAATAACTCAAGATAGTCAGAAAATTCTCGCTCATCCATTCCCATTGCTTCGGGTATACCAGTGCTGATCAAAATTTGTTCCTGCTTTTTCCACAAACCAAAAAGTTCTTGACGCTGTTTATCGTCGCTAAATTGCGGCAAAGGTCCCATATGCCACCTCCTTTCAAAGATCGTAACCTTAATAATAAACTTCTCAGCGAATCGCAGTCAAGGTACAATTAACAATAATGAAAAGACAAATAGTTTTACTTATTCTTGACGGCTGGGGAATAGGACTGAAAGATAATTCTAATCCGATCTATATCGCGGACCCTCAAAATCTCAATCGCGTAAAAAGTAATTATTTAGCCGGCGCTCTGCAAGCGTCGGGAATAGCCGTTGGCTTGCCTTGGGGCGAAGAAGGCAACAGCGAAGTCGGCCATTTAACCATCGGCGCGGGAAAAGTCATTTATCAACACTTTCCGCGCATTACTCTTTCCATTCGCGATGGCGGTTTTTTTAAAAACCCGTCCTTCTTAGGCGCGTGCGCTCACGCGAAAAAAAATAATTCCGCTCTTAATCTCGTTGGCCTTTTAACCGAGGGCAATGTCCACGCCTCATTAGAGCACGTTTTTGCGTTAATAGACTTGGCGAAAAATAACGAAGTTGCCAAACTTAATCTTCATTTCTTTACCGACGGGAAAGACAGTCCGCCAAAATCAGTTTTGAATCTGCTGGCTAAAATTGAAAAAAAAAATAAAACTGCCGGCCTAGGCAAAATCGCCAGTCTTTCCGGCCGCTATTACGCGCTGGATCGCGACGAACACTGGGATAGAACGCGGAAAACCTATGAAGCTCTTGCCGGCCGCGGGAAAGTCTTTGACGATATTGAGGCGGCAATTAAAAACCATTATCAAAAAAATCTAAGCGACGAATATCTGGAACCTTTTTCTGTCGGACCGGAAATCAGCCCGATAAAAGACAATGACGCGCTGATCTTTTTTGATTTTCGCGAAGACAGCATCCGCCAAATCGCCGAATCTTTCATTTCTCCGGACTTTAACAAATTTCCCAGCGCCGACTTGAAGAATTTGTACATCGCTACCATGACTAATTACTCCGATCTCTTTAAAACGCCGGTGGCTTATTCACCGGAAAAAGTGGAGAATCCGCTTGGAAAAATTTTGGCCGACAACGGAAAAACTCAATTAAGAGTGGCTGAAACGGAAAAATACGCCCATGTCAGTTATTTTTTTAACGGCCTCAAAGACGCGCCGTTTCCAAACGAATATCGAGTTTTAATACCCTCAAGAAACGTGCCGCGTCATGACGGATATCCGGAGATGATGGCTGGCGAAATAAGCAGCCGCGTGATTCAAGCGATCGAAGAAAAAAGTTTTGATTTTATCCTGGCAAACTTTGCCAACGCCGACGTAATCGCCCACACCGGCAATTACGACGCCGCCTTAAAAGCTATTCAAACAGTTGACGATGAAATTGGAAAAATTGTTAAAGTTTGCTTGCAACAAAATGCCGTCCTGATTATTACCGCCGACCACGGCAACGCGGAAAGAATGATTAATCCTTTTACCGGCATGATCGAAACTAAACATGATCCGTCGCCGGTGCCTATATATTTGATTGGATCGGAATTTCAGCGCGGCAAAAGCCAAGGACTAATTGAGCTTATGGAAAAAGAAACCGCGGGAATATTATCCGATGTCGCGCCTACGATTTTAGAATTGATGGAAATTCCCAAACATCCGGAAATGACCGGACAAAGTTTGTTGAAAATTCTCCGTTAATTAGAGCGCAGGATTCGAATCCCGCGCTCTTTGCCGAGAAACAAGCAAAAGCCGCCCTAACTACAGTCAGAGCGGCTGTCAAAACTATTCTGCGGCCTTTTTCTCATATTGTTCGACTTGTTCAGCTTTCATCGCGTCGCGTTTTTTAAAATATAGTTCGGTCATCGCGCCCAGCATCCCGCCGAAAATGAAAATAATAAATGCCGCCTTAGGCCCAATAATATAGCCGAGAACGACAAAAAATCCAAACACGAATAGAAGCGCCATAGTCAGCGCGACTCTGGACGCGATCATTTTCACGCGCTTCTCCGATAAATAGGCCGCCAAACAGCTGTCGAAATCATATATCGCTGGCGCAACGCGGTCAAGACAAAGCGCAATTTTGAATTTTATCCCCAAACTTACAATGGCCTCAATCTTAACCATTTTAATCAATTATACTTATATATTCATACTTCTATATTTCGATTGTGAAATGGAAGTATGGAATAAAACATTGAACACTGAGAATTACTTGGTATAATGAAAAAATGATTAAATTGCTAATTTTTCTCATCTCCAATTTGACGGCGGTGCTGGCGGCGGATTATTTTATAGAAGGATTTGAAGTGACTAATGACTTGGTGGGATTCGCGATAGTAGTGGCGCTGTTTACCATTGCTAATTCTTTTATCTTGCCGATGCTAAGATTCATCCTGAAGCCGTTTATTTGGCTGACAATGGGACTATTGGCAGTCGTCCTGAACGGCGCGCTAATCTATGTTGTTGACATCCTTTCTGAAAGCATTACAATAAATGGATTATTACCTCTAATTTTCGCGACTCTAATTTTTGGCTTTATAAACGCGGTTTTTGCGTTAGGGGCGAGGGCGTTTAAATGAATTTTCTAAATTTAGGTCAAATAATCGTTTCAATACTGGTGGTTGGCTTGATTCTTCTTCAGGAACGCGAATCAGGAGCGGGAGGGATTTTTGGCGGCGGCGAAGGCGGCGGTTTTTATCAAACTCGGCGCGGCTTAGAAAAAATTATTTTTATCGCGACAATAATTTTAGTAATCGCTTTTATTGTTCTGGCCTTGCTTAATTTGTTGATATAACTGACTTGGATAAAAGACCCTTTGCAAAATAATCCTTGAATCAATTTGGCGATTTCGGTCCCGCCATGGCGGGACCGAAATCAAATTAGCGCGTTAATTCCATGTTTTCAAAACTTTCTTCGGTTATAAAAAGCTTAACCAAAATAGAGCGTTATCTTCTAATCGGGGCGGCTGTGATTTTCGCCGTTTCCTTATTTTTCGCGGGAATCAACGGTTACTATAACGCGACGGCTGAAGCGCCTATGGCCGGGGGTGAATACATAGAAGGGATTATCGGACAGCCGATAGCCATTAACCCCTTGCTTGCTGGCGCCAACGACGCCGACCGAGACCTGATCGAATTAATTTTCAGCGATCTGCTGGAATTATCGGAAAACTACAAAATTAGCGATGATAAAAAAATCTGGTCCGTTGAATTGAAAAAAGGTCTTGCGTGGGATGACGGCGAACCGCTCACCAGCGATGATGTAATTTTTACCATTGAAACTATTCAAGACCCCGAAGCCCGCTCGCCACTCTATGCCACCTGGCAAGGAGTGATGGCCGAAAGACTTGGCGACCGAGAAATCCGTTTTACCCTGAAAAATCCTTACGCGTTTTTTGCCGACAATCTTAAAAGCTTGAAAATTGTCCCTAAACATATTTTCTCGAACATTCCTACGGCTAATCTTCGGCTTTCTAATTACAATCTAAAACCCGTCGGCAACGGCCCTTATAAATTCGTTAAATACGATAAACGCGATGATGGTTTTATAACTCAATACCATCTCAAGCTCAACCAGAACTACAGCGGCCCCAAGCCATTCATCGCGGAATTAATCATTAAATTTTTTTCAGACTATAAAGACGTTGTCAATGTCTTTAACAAAAAACAAGTCAGCGGACTGGGAGGATTGGACTTTAATCAGCTGAAGGATTTACAAATCGGCCATCAAGTTTTAGAAATGAACATTCCCCGCTACTACGCGATTTTTTTCAATCCGAATATAAATCTGGCCTTGAAAGAAAAAGCCGTCCGGGAAGCGCTGAATTACGCCACCGATAAAAACAAAATCATCGCCGCGGTGTTTGACGGCCGAGCTCTGGCTATCAACGGCCCAATCATTCCAAAAATACCCGGCTTTAATCCGACAGTTTATCAAGACGAGGTCTTTTCTTTGGAATCAGCCCAAGAAATTTTGGAATCGGCCAAGTGGAATTTAAATGACGCGGGCATAAGAATTAAGACTATAAAAGGCGCCCAGGTTAAATTAGAATTTGATATTATAGTTCCTCAAATTCAGTTTTTAATCGAAACGGTTAACATTCTTAAGGAAGATTGGCAAAAAATCGGGGTCAAACTTAATCCCATTGTCCTTACTCCGGCAGATATCAGCAATGAAATTATCAAAACAAGAAATTATCCAATGATAATTTTCGGGAATATCTTGAAAAACAATCCCGATGTCTTCGCTTTCTGGCATTCGTCGGAAAGATTCTATCCCGGATTGAATTTAGCCCTTTATGAAAATAAAGCCGTCGACGAAATCTTGGAAAACATTAAAAGGGGTTTTGATGACGATGCCAGAAATAAAAACCTTACCAAGCTTCAAGAAATTATCAAAGAAGATCGGCCGGCAATTTTCCTTTTTTCGCCCAATTATATTTATGCCGTCCCCAAAGATCTTCGCGGACTGGAATTAAAATTTATTGGAACACCGGCAAATCGCTTTGATGAAATCGCTAAATGGCACCTAAAAACAAACAGAGTATTTAAATAAATAGCCTTTATCAACGAATAACGAATTTGTTACGAATAAATGAATTCGTAAATTCGTACTAGATTCGTAATTCGTTGATAGAGCGAAGCGAATGGATATCTACGCGAAGAATATATTAAACATCAATAAACAGCTTTCTCTGAAAGAACTGGATTTTTACAACCTCGAAAAATTCGGCTCTCGCGAGCGTCCCGACGCCATTATTGTTTTCGGCATGGGCGGTTCCGGCGCCGTAGCTGACCTATTGAAAAATTTATCAGGGTATGTTAGTATAAAAATACCGGTAATTTCTTGGAAGGATTATGATTTGCCCTTGGTTGGGTTTAAAAATCCGCTGTTCTTGTTTATTTCTTTTTCGGGCAATACGCAAGAAACCATTTCCGGCTTTCTAAAAGCCCGGGGTCGGCTAAAAGCCGTTGTCAGCGGCGGGGGCCGATTAACGAAGTTAGCGCGAGAATCCGAGATACCGTTGGCGGCTTTTCATAAAAATGAGTTGGCGCCCAGACAAGCCAATGGACTGATGTTTTACGGCGTCCTGGGGATTATCAAGAAAATATTGCCGGAGACCCAAATCCCCGATCTTTCTAAAAAAATAAGACCAAAAGACTCGCGAAAAATCGGTAAAGCGTTAGCGGCCAAATTAAAAAGAAAAATAATTCTTATCTACACATCTAATCAAAACAGTCACCTGGGTTATCTTTGGAAAATTCATTTTAATGAAACTGCCAAAGCTCTTGCTTTTTGCAATGTATTGCCGGAAATGAATCACAATGAAATCGTTCCTTTTGAATCCAAACCAAAAAATATCGCGGCGATTCTGATAAAAGACAGAGATGATTCTCCGGAAATTAAAAAACGGTTCAGGATTACCGGCAAAATATTAAAAAATTTCGGCGTCCAAACCACAAATTTGGAAACTAAGGGCAACGCTCTTGAAAAAACTTTTAATTCATTGACGCTTGCCGAATGGACCAGCTATTACCTGGCCAAATCGCTAAAAATTAACCCTCTAAAAACCGAGATAATTGAGGAAATTAAAAGATTAATCTAGACTTGCCGAGGTGGTGAAATTGGCAGACACGCAGCGTTCAGGTCGCTGTGCTCGAAAGGGCTTGCGGGTTCAAATCCCGCCCTCGGCACAAATTTGATTTTTATTTTTTATGATTAAACAAATTAAATATCCAAAAATTACAAGAAATTTAAAATCCTCTGACGACAAAGACGTCTTAAAATTCGTTCCCTTGGGCGGCCTTGAGGAAATCGGCCGCAACATGATGTTCTTTGAATACGAAGATGAAATTGTAATCATTGATATCGGCATCCAATTCCCCGAGGAAGAAACGCCGGGGATAGACTACATTATTCCAAACGTCAATTATTTACAGCCAAAAAAACAAAATATAAAAGGCATAATTCTAACGCACGCCCACTACGATCATATTGGCGCGATTCCTTATTTAATCGAAAAATTAGGCAACCCGCCGATTTACTGCACCGAATTAACCAAACACATCGTCTTAAAACGGCAAGAAGATTTTCCCAACGCGCCCAAACTCAACATCGAGACGATAAAAAGCGGCGACGAAGTCAAAATTTCAAAACATTTCTCCGCCAAATTTTTTGGCGTTGAACACAACATTCCCGATACTACCGGAGTAGTTTTGAAAACGCCAATCGGCAATATCGTCCATTTCGCCGATTTCAAAATCGGTTATGACGCCAAAGGGAATCCCGAACGGCTGGAAGAATTTGAAAAAGTCGGCAAGGAAAAAATTCTGGCTTTATTAATAGACAGCACCAATGCCGAAGAACCGGGGCACTCGCTTTCCGAACGGGTAGTGGAAAAAAACCTTGAGGAACTTTTCAAAAAATCCGAAAACAGAATAATAGTGGCTATTTTTGCTTCTCTTCTTACGAGAATCGCCGAAATCTTAAAAATCGCCGAAAGATTGGGGCGAAGAGTCGCTCTAAGCGGCAGAACGATGAAAACCAACATCCAAATCTCTCAAAATTTGGGCTACATCAAAGTGAAAAAAGGAACCATTATGCCGCTTGAAGAAATAAACAAGTATCGCGATGATAAAATTTTAATTCTTACCACCGGCGCCCAGGGCGAACCCAATGCCAGTTTGATGAAAATAGTGAACGGCGAACATCGTCATGTAAATATCAAAAGGGGAGATACGGTGATCTTCTCTTCTTCGGCTATTCCCGGCAACGAACGAAGCATCCAGGTGCTGAGAGATAATCTGACGCGCCAAGGAGCCAAAGTTTATTATTCAAAAATTGTTGATGTCCATTCCAGCGGGCACGCTCCTCAAGAAGAACTTAAATTAGTCGCCAAACTTATTAAGCCGAAATTTGTCATACCCGTTCACGGCTATTACTTCATGCGCGCGACAAATTGCGAAGTGATGGAAGAAGCCGGAATACCAAAAGAAAATTGCATCCTGATAGACAATGGACAAGTTGTCGAAATGACAAAAGACGACGTTAGAGTGACTAATAAAACAATTGACGCTTTTTATGTCTTGGTTGACGGCTTGGGCGTAGGCGATGTTGAAGAAATCGTATTAAGAGACCGCCGGGTTTTGGCCGAGGAAGGAATGCTGGTTTTAATTACGACCCTGGAAAGAGAAACCGGCCGCATCATGAAAAATCCCGACATTATCTCCCGCGGCTTTATCTATCTCAAAGAAAATAAAGAGGTTTTGGATGAAATTAGGCGCCGCATCCGCAACATTATCGGCCGCATTCCCCGTCAGCAAACCCCGAATGCCGACTACCTTAAATCTTTGATAAGAGACCAGATCGGACAATATTTGTATAATAAAACCAATAGGCGCCCAATGGTGCTGCCAGTCATTATTGAAGTATAATTTTAAGTAGTTAGCGACTAGTGATTAGCGACTAGAAAAACTAGTGGCTAGTGGCTAGTGGCTAGTGGCTAAATGAAACCAATACTAATTTCCGGGATTCAACCTACTGGAAGATTGCACCTTGGCAACTATTTAGGGGCGCTGAAAAATTTCGTTGACCTGCAAAATTCCGGCAAATATGAATGTTATTTTTTTGTTGCCGACCTGCATGCTTTAACCGAAAATCCGGACGCGAAAGATTTAAGCAGGAATATCATAAACCTTGCGGCTGATTTTTTAGCAGCCGGGCTGAATCCTAAAAAATCAGCCATTTTCCAGCAGTCCAAGATCGAACCCCTTCAAGAACTTAAATGGATTTTAAGCACGCTTACTCCCATAAGCGAATTGATACGCATGACAGCTTTCAAGGAAAAGGTTCTGCAAGCCATTAAACCTGCCGAGGCAAAAAAAATTACCAAAGAGAAGTTTGAAAAAATTGCAGAAGGAACTAATTTCGGGTTGGCGGAATATCCTGTGCTTATGGCCGCCGATATTTTAATATTCGGCGGACAATTCATTCCCGTCGGTCACGACCAATTACAGCATCTTGAATTTACCCGCACACTAGTTCGTAAATTCAATAAAAAATTCGGCAAAACATTCATTGAACCCCAAGCGCTTCTCGCTAAAACTCCGCGCTTAATGTCACTGGACGATCCGACGAAAAAAATGTCCAAGTCTCGCCCCGCCGGCTGTCTTTTTATAGATGATTCTCCAGAAGATATTGAACGAAAAATAAAAACTGCCATTACTGATTCTGGCAGTGAAATTAAATATGACCCGAAAGAAAAGCCTGGTATTTCCAATTTACTCTCTATTATTGCCGGCTTATCCGGGAAATCTCTAGAGGAAGTAGAACGAGGGTTTTCTGGAATGAACTACGGAGAAACGAAACATTCAATTTCCGATTACGTTTCCGACTATTTCAGCTCTTTCCGAAAGAAAAAAACCGCCCTTCTTAAAAATCCGGCCGGTCTCAAAAAAATCCTTCAACTCGGCTCAGGACGAGCCGCCAAAATCGCTTCAAAAAAACTTTTGGAAATCAAAAATAAAGTTGGGCTTCTGTAACTGCCCCAACATCCTTACATTCTCAAGTTTATAAGGATGTTGTTTTTTATTTTCTAACTCCTAGCCAAATAGGACGATTATCTAATTTCGTGATAAGTTCCGCGTCGAATTTAGTGGTTTTTCTAAATTCAACGTCTTTGCTGTTAGTTTCTTTTTTAAAGTCCGCCAATTTAAACCGCGCGATTTTCAAAAGTTCTTCCGGCGCCTCTATCATTAAAATTATCTTGTCTTTCGGCTGATAATTCGCGTCGTGCCGCAAGCCCTGAACCATTCTTACTAATTCTCGCATTATTCCTTCATTGCGCAACTCCGGAGTTAACTTAGTATCTAATTCCGCCTCGCCGGAAATTTTGCTGTCGAAAACAACTTCCTTAACATTCACTTCATCGGCCAACAAATTTAGCAATGTCTTATCTAAAACTTTAAACTTTATTCCGCTTTTGGCGGGATTCCGCCTTCCAAAATCCTGTTGGATAGGTGGCGGGAAACTTTTAACTTTTAACTTTTGTAGCGGCTGCCTTACCTTAATTCCCGCTTTCTCGCGTTCCGCCAAAGCCAACGCCGTTAATCTTCTTACTTCCGCCATTTGATCCAAAAGCTCTTTGTCAATTAATCCCTTTTCCGCCTTAGGCCAATCCATCAAATGAACTGAGCTTTCCTCTCCCAAAGATTGGTGAAGCGCTTCCGCGAAAAACGGCGCAAAAGGCGCGAGCAACTTGCTTAACTCAGCCAAAACATAATAAAGCGTGGCTGAAGCCGACTGCCATTGTTTTTTAGAAGCGCTACCCCCTTTGGCAACATCTTGAAAAATGCCGCGCGACCGCCGAATGTACCAACGGGATAAATCGTCAATAAAAGATTCGATCAATCTGCCGGCATCGCCAACCTCGTATTTATCCAAAAGTTGAGTGGCGCCCAAAATTGTCTGATTCAACCGCGACGATATCCAGCGGTCCAACACGCCTCGAACTTCTCTCCCCGCGGGGACAGAACTTTTCTCCCTTCGGGAGATGTCCCGCAGGGAGAGAACTTTTTTCTCGGCGTAAGTGGACCAAAAAACGAATGAATTGTATAAAATCAGAAAAACTCTGCGCAGTGTCTTGGCTAAATCCTGCTCGTCAAATTTTTTCGGCTCTCCCGGATCGTTAATCGTGTAAAAGTGCCACCGAATCACATCGGCCCCGTATTTTTGAATCATTGCCCACGGATCCACGACATTGCCTTTAGATTTGGACATTTTCAATCCGTATTTATCCAACAAAAGCCCGAAGGAAATCACATTATGATAAGGAGCGCCGCGTTTCAATAAAACCGATATTGCCAGCAGAGTATAAAACCAGCCGCGAGTTTGATCCATCCCTTCGGCAATATAATCAGCCGGGAATTGCAGTCTTTTATCCACTAATTCCTTATTTTCAAACGGATAGTGCCATTGAGCAAAAGGCATGGCGCCAGAATCAAACCAAACGTCAGCCACTTCCTTGACGCGTTTCATTTGTCCGCCGCACTTTTGGCATTTCAAAATTATTTCATCGATAAACGGCCGATGTAAATCTAATTCTCCGTAATTATTATATGACCAGTTCTCCAAAGACATTTCCCGAAAATCGCCAATTTCCGGATAAGATAATTTTAAAATTTCTTCATTTGCCAATCCTTTGACTGCCCCCTCTAAAACCCACAAGGGATCGCCATGGCTTACAATAAGAATATTTTTGCCGTTATGCCGCTGATTAATATCGCGAAGAAAGGCAAACATCCGCCGTTTCACATCGGCAAGGTTCTCCCCTCCGGGCGGCGTTTTGGTAAATTTCTCTAAAGAATCGGCAAAATATGCTTTATACTCTTTAACCGGCCGGCCATTGAAAATTCCGGTATTAAGTTCGCCGATCCGTTTATCAAAAATTATTTTCGCGCCAATAATCTTGGCAATAATCCTAGCGGTTTGCTTTGTCCGCAAATACGGCGAACAATAAATGACGTCGATTTTCCGTTTTTTGAGCGCCGCGCCCATTTTTCCGGCTTGCTCAATGCCCTTTTTGGTAACCCGAGACGCACTTTTGCCTCGTTCCGCGCCAGAAGCGATAATATCGTCTAAATTATGCGTTGATTCGGTATGACGAGTAATAAAAAATTTATTTTGCGAATATCTATGCTTATTAAGATCGGCCAAACTTCCAGCCACTAAAATGTTATCACAGCCCTTCTCCGCTAAAGCTTCGGAGGACGAGCCATCCGCCCTATCGCCTCCATCCATTTGTTCTTTGTTCTTTGTTCTTTGTTCTAAATTTTCTGTATGCGCCCATATCGGCAATGGCGTTCCCCAATAACGCTCTCGTGAAATTGACCAATCTTTCAGTTCTTTTAACCATTCACCAAACCGTCCCTCTTTAATGTGAGGGGGTATCCAGTTTATTTTTTTATTAACCGCCATTAACTCATCTCGAAGCTTACTCATCTCTATAAACCAGGAATCGCGGGCAAAATAAATTAAAGGATTAGAACAACGCCAGCAAAACGGATATTCATGTTCAATGACGCCGCTGTTATAAAGCAGGCCGCGTTTTTGTAGGTCGGCAATAATATCCTTGTCGGCTTCTTTGATAAACTTTCCAGCCCCCGGTAATCCTTTATTTACTATGCCCCGATCATCAATTGTGATTGGGATATTGGTAATTGGTAATTGCTTGCCTGCCGGTAGGCATGGGTAATTGGTAATTAATTTGAGGTCGTCTTCTCCAAAAGCCGGCGCAATATGAACCAGCCCGGTGCCTTCTTCAGTTGAAACAAAATCAGCAGCCAGTACTTTATAGTTCTTAGTTCTAAGTTCTTGGTTCTTAGTTCTATAAAGCGGCTCATATTCTAATCCCACCAGTTTTTTCCCTGACATTTTTTCAACAACTTCAATTTCCGCGCCTTCAACTTTCGGAGGCGGATTATAAGACCAGACATATTCAACTTTTCCGCCCGAGGCTTTGGCGGAATACTTTGTATAGGTGAGTTGCGGATTAACCGCTACGGCGACATTTGCCGGCAAAGTCCACGGCGTTGTGGTCCAAACAAGCAAAAACTCGTTAGTTTTTGCCCGTTTGCCCTGGGCCTGCCGAAGGGCAAACTTTACGTAAACAGACGGATCTTTAGTTTTTTTGTAAGCCCCCGGTTGTCCCAGTTCATGGCTTGAAAGCGGAGTTTGACACCTTGGGCACCAAGGGACAACTTTATATAATTTTTTTAACAAACCTCTTTTGAAGATTTGGCTAAAAATCCACCAAACGCTTTCAATATATTTGTTGTTATAGGTAACATAAGGATCGCTAAAATCGAGCCAAAAACCGATCCGTTCAGTCAATTTTTCCCATTCGCTCTTATATTTCCAAACAGAAGCCTTAGCGCGAGCGTTAAATTCCGCGATGCCGAATTTTTCGATCTCTTGCTTATTCTTAATGCCCAATGCTTTTTCAACTTCAATTTCCACTGGCAAGCCATGCGTGTCCCAACCGGCTTTCCGCAAAACATAATAGCCGCGCATCGTTTTATACCGCAAGATAATATCTTTGAATGCTCTGGCTAAAACGTGGTGCATGCCCGGCATACCATTGGCCGTCGGCGGCCCCTCAAAAAACTTGAAAGATTTGCCGTTGCCTTTTTGCCTTAATAATAATGACTTTCTAAAAACCTGATTCTCTTTCCAGAATTTCAATATCTTCTCTTCAATTTCCGACAAATTAAATTGTTTTAAATCGTGCAACATGCTGATATACGAATTCTAAAACAAAAAAGGCGCTCTGTTAAGAGACGCTTTTTGTAAAATTCCGGCATGCAATTACTTTTATTACATCTTTTTCGGTTTGTCAATTCCAAGAATATCAAAAACTCTGCCTAATACATTTTGAGTTGCGCTGACTAAGACTAAACGAGCTTCCATAATTTCTTTCGGCTCTCCAATAACCCGCTCTTTCTCATAAAAATTATGAAAAGCCCGGGCAATTTCTCCGACATAACGGGTCAAACGGTTCACTTGATAATCCTCGGCGGTCTGTTGGATCATATACGGCAGTTTTATCAATTCTCTTATTAAATTTAATTCGCTCTCGCTATTTAGATTTTGGAATTTAGCATTTGAAATTGTTTTGGATTTTGAGCTTTGGATTTTGGATTTTCGTAAGATGCTTAGGCATCTTACATACGCGTATTGCGCGTAATAAACCGGATTCTTCATCGATCTTTCTTTCGCCAACTCCAGATCAAAATCCATGTGCGTATCCGGCGATTGCATCAAAAAGAAAAACCTGGCGGCATCCGCTCCGACTTCTCTAATAAGATCGTCTAGAGTCACGAATTCTCCTTTGCGCTTGGACATCCGCGCTTCTTCTCCTTTTTTAACCAGCCGGACTAATTGAGTAATAATAATACGCAGCTTTTCCGGGGCAATCCCTATCGCCTTAAGACCCGATTTCAATCTAGCTACATAGCCATGATGATCCGCTCCCCAAATCACAATCGCTTTATCAAACTTTCTTTTTATAAACTTGTCATAATGATAAGCGATGTCGGCCAAAAAATAGGTCGGTTCGCCGTTTGATTTTACCAGCACTCGATCTTTTTCGTCCGCAATGTCAGAAGTTTTTAACCATACCGCGCCCTCTTTTTTTTCTATTAGGCCTTTTTTCTCCAGTAATTCCAAAACATTTTGTATTTTACTGCCTTTTTGTATCGCTTCCGCGTCAGTCCGCGTTTTTTCTGCGTTAGTCCGCGATGAAGAACGAAGTTCTTCATATTCTGAAAACCAAACATCAAATTTAATGCCGGCATTTTTAACTGATTTTTTAATTTGTTTCAACAATTCCGCCGCCGCCAGCCGCCCAAGTTTTTCAATTTTTTGAACATCCAACTCATTATGCTTACCATTCAATAATGTAAAGTATTGAATGTTAACAAGTCTAAAAAATTTTGGGGCCAGCTTACGAATATAATCGCCTTGATAGTATTCGGGTTTGACCGGAATCTTTCCCAAAACAGCTAAAATACTTTCTCCTAGTAACCGAATCTGGTTGCCGGCGTCATTAATATAATATTCTCTGGTTACTTTCGTTCCAACGTTCTCAAGAACGTTAGCAATAACATCTCCCAAGAAACCGCCGCGGCCGTTAGCCATTGTCAATGGTCCGGTGGGATTCGCGGAAATAAATTCGATGTTTATTTTTGCTTTTTTCGTATATTCGTATTTTTTTCGCCTGCCTGCCGGCAGGCAGGTATTTCGTAGCACATTAACCAACTCTTTCTGTAATGCCGCCGGCGATAACCAAAAATTTACAAACCCCGGCGGCGCCGCTTCCACTTTAGAAAATAATCTTTCCTCTTTCTTCTTTCCTCTTTCCTCTTTCTCAATCTTTGCTACTAATTCTTTGGCAATTTCCAGCGGCGGTTTTTTTAAATCTTTTGCCAGCAAAAAGGCCGCGTTAGTGGAATAATTCCCAAACTCCGGCCGCTCGGAAATAAAAACCTGCCCCGCCTCTTTTCCAACGGCTTTTTCTAAAATTTTCCTTATTTCAGCAACCATAAATCGAGCTGATTTTTTCTTTTCTAATTATAACACCTTGAAAGCTCTGTGACCTTGCCCACTATTTTAAAAGTATTCCCATGCTTCAAAAGTCCCAAGTAAGAATTAAACGTTTCCGGCGTTAAATGTCTTTGTATTCTCCTCAACATTCTTCTCTTGGTCGCCGTCCGCAAAATTCTATGATCAGGAAAATGAATCCAGCCCAGAAAATCCACTCCTGAAGCCAGAGTTTTTATAAAAAGCTTATCAGGGTGAAGAAATAATTTGAGGTTGTTTTTCAAAAAAGCGTCTATTCGGGAAATTAAACCAACTTGTGGTGAGCTTGTCGAACCAATAAGAGGTGCTCTCATTGATGAGAGCGCTATAAAATCATCGGCGTAGCGAATATAATTTTTGATCTTAAGACGATGTTTAACAAACTGATCAAATTGATTCATGTAGATATTAACAAATAGCTGGGAAGTGAGATTGCCCAGGGGAAGACCTATGTCTAGTTTTAAAGTTGAGAAGCTATGAATGACTTTTTCCAAGAGCCACATTATTTCTGTATCTGGGATATAGCTTTTCAAAATATCAATCAGGATATTTTGATCTATGCTGGCAAAGAATTTCTTGATGTCGCATTTTAAGACCCAGCAGGTTTTAGTGTTGTTTTTACTGACTTGATAAGCCAAAGATCTGAAACGGTTGATGGCTTTGTGAGTGCCTTTATTTTCGCGACTGGAAAAGGAATCGGCGATGAAGATTTTTTCAAAGAAAAGATATAGTTTTCTATGAATGGCGTGATGAAGTAATCTGTCTCGGACGCTGGCTTTGTGGATTCTTCTAGGTTTTGGGTCGCAGATATTGAAAGCTTGATAGCCGCCGTGTTGATAGATATGATTTACAAGGTCATAATGCAAAGATAAGATGTTATCCATCAGATTAAGAGCGAATTCTTGGACATCGCGCTTCTGGCGCTTGCCTTTAACGAATTCTTTCCACGCTTCCAGGAGATTTTCCAAACTGATAATATCTTCAAACTTATGGAGCAATTGAATTTTCATAACAATACTTATAAAGCCCCCCCCCTCAGGAGTTTTATTAATTATCCAAAAACTTACCGCAACATACAAATTATGGGATGGTCTCAGGAATAATTTTCCAAAAAAATGTCGCACGTTGACTATAAAAATCGATTCTTTGTTGATAGATACATTATCCTTGTTTTTCACAGCCAGCCGATTAAACAAGAACCGAAAACTACCTTTATTGAATAGTGCTAGTGAAAAAATAGATCTCCTAAAATTTTTCTTGCAATTCATCTGGGAATTAAAAGTATTAGACAATAAAAAATATATTCTTCTATCAAAAGATGTCATTGTAGTTGGTAAAATGCTGGGCAATTGGATAAAAAGCGTTGAAAAACAAACTCTCCCGAAATAATCGGGAGAGAATGAAGCGAATAGCGGAGACACAGGAGACGATCGTTGGAGTTCCAATCGTTCTCGAGCCAGTTGAAGTTCAGATACCACCGCTCGCCGCTCCAGTTGAGGTACGGGATGTTGCGGTTGCCGTCCCTGTCCTGCCAGACCAATGTACGACATGCCATCCACACCACTGCTCGTTGAATACTCTTCGAGCCGTATCTCATTCGGGGTCTTTAAACCCACCAGCATATCGCACCAAGTAGCTTCATTTTTATTTTCTGGAATTCGGTCGCTCAAAGCCTTAGCCGTGAACATATATTAACCTAATATCCGATAATTATTTTATCACAAAAAGAAAGCTCCTGTACAGCAGTGCTGTACAGGAGCTGGGATTCCAGGGAACAGGAATCCGGGAATCCGAAGCTACTTGCGGAGACACAGGAGACGATCGCCGGAGTCCCAATCGCTCTCGAGCCAGCCGAAGCGCAGATACCACCGCCCGCCGCTCCAGAGGAGGTACGGGATGTGGCGGCTGCCGCCCCCGACCTGCCAGACCG
>Ga0155777_101_pt1 | contig 25858 bp, 26 predicted proteins | sample RifCSPlowO2_01_FD_107431 | JGI IMG/M metagenome (GOLD analysis project Ga0155777, IMG submission 107431) | Candidatus Harrisonbacteria bacterium RIFCSPLOWO2_01_FULL_44_18
TTCTTTAATTTTTTCGGATTTTTGATCCGGCAAAACTTTTGCCATTACTTTATCTATGCCCAATTTTTTACCGATCGCTTGCGCCGTTCGTTCATTATCTCCGGTGATCATCCAAACTTCTAACCCTATTTTTTTAAGCAATTCTACCGACTTGGCGGCGCTTTCTTTTAGAGTATCGGCAACGGCAATTATACCCAAAAGCTCCTTTTGGGCGGAGGTATCTTTGAGATAGGTTCTAGCCAAAAAAAGCAGGGTTTTCCCTTCAGATTCTAAAGTAACGGCCCGATCTTCGATTTCCGATGCCAGAGATATTCCGACATCCTCAATTAAAGAACGATTTCCTAAAAACATGCGAGTTCCTTCGACAAGACCTTCAATGCCTTTCCCGGGATGAGCCAAAAAATTTTTCACTTCATAGAGCGGCATTTTTAACTCCTCGGCCTGCTTCCTGACGGCGGTATCTAAAGGATGCGACGACTGTTTTCCCAAGCTGGCGGCATAGGCCACGACTGCCTTAGCAATAGGATGTTCGGAAAGCTTTTCTAAACTCGCGGCAATTTGAATAATTTCATTGCTTGTCGCTTGTCGCTTGTCACTTGTCACCATAACATCAGTTACAGCCGGCTCTCCCTTAGTTAATGTTCCGGTTTTATCCAACACTAAGGCATTAATTTTCCCCGCGAATTCAAGCGCTTCGGCATCGCGAATAATAATCCCCCGCTCGGCCGCTTTGCCGGTGCCGACCATTATGGCCGTGGGCGTAGCCAATCCCAAAGCGCACGGGCAGGCGATCACTAAAACCGCCACCGCGTTAACCATGGCAAAAGTTAACGCGGGCTCTGGTCCGAAAATAAACCAAATGCCGAAAGAAAGTATGGCGACTAATAAAACAACCGGCACAAAATAAGAGGTAATGGCATCGGCTAATTTTTGAATTGGCGCCTTTGACGCCTGCGCCTCTTCAACCAGTTTTACCACTTGCGCCAGAAAGGTTTCTTTGCCCACTTTTGTCGCGCGGAATTTGAAGGCGCCGGTTTTATTGATGGTCGCGCCAATAACGCCATCGCCGACTTTCTTATCAACGGGCATTGACTCGCCGGTGACCATTGATTCATCAATTGTTGAAGCGCCGTCAATAATAATGCCATCCACCGGCACTTTTTCTCCAGGCTTTACAAGAATAATATCGCCGGTTTGCACTTGTTCAATCGGCACCTCCATCTCATGCACTTGTGGTGAGCCCGTCGAACCACCTGTGGTGAGCCGCGTCGAACCACCTGTGGTGAGCCGCGTCGAACCATTGCCTTCGCGCAGAACATGGGCGGTTTTTGCCTGAAGTTTTAAAAGTTTTTTAATTGCTTCAGAGGCCGCGCCTTTAGCTTTTGCCTCCAAATACTTTCCCAGAATAACCAGGGTCGTAACTACCGCGGCTACGTCAAAATATACTTCGAGGGTATAGGGCGCGGGGGTTAGCCAATAGAGAAATGTCACGGCCACGCTGAAAATAAACGCCGCCCCGGTGCCAAGCGCCACTAAAGTATCCATATTGGCTGTAAAGTTTTTAAGGCCATACCACGCGCCGCGCCAGAATTGGTAACCAATCCAAAACTCCACCGGCGCGGTAAAGATTAAAAGCAATAAATAACGCCAGGAAGTCGCCATCATATCCTTGGCGAACGGGAGGTAATCCGGAAGACTCAACAATATAACGATGGACGAGAGAATCGCGCCGACAATAAATTTTTTCCATAATAACTTTATTTCCGCTTCTTTAAGCATTCGGTGGTGGTCATGCGTGTCCGCCGGAGCTTGAGCGGAGGCGGATTCGGCTGTTTTGTGCGCGCCGTGAACGCCTTCAACTGATATGCCATCCTGAGAAAGAATAAGTTTGTAGCCGGTTTGCGCGACCGCTTCCCGCAAAATCTCCGGCGTCACGCTATCTTCATACTCGACCATTGCTTTTTCGGTCGCGAAATTTACAGACGCGGATTTAACGCCAGGCACTTTTTTTAACGCATGCTCAATAGTAAGCACGCAAGAAACACAATGCATGCCCTGAATTAAAAATTGTTCTTTTTTCATATCTTTATATTTTGTAACTTTAACTTTATAACTTTCGACTTTATAAACTTAGCATATCATTACTCATACCTTAAGGCTTCAGCCGGCTCCATTGACGCGGCTTGTTTAGCGGGCAAAACGCCGGCTAATATGCCGGTAATAAAAGTAACGGTTAAAATCGCCGCGAACCCCAAGAAATCCAGCGAGGCGAATGAAAATAAACCCCGAATTCCCAATCCTGCGGCAATCAAACTAACTATATACGCCGCGGCTATTCCCATAACAATTCCAATTATTCCGCCGACCGCGCCAATCATTCCCGATTCAATCAAAAATAATGACAATATAGCGCTGCTGGAGGCGCCGATCGCTTTCATAATGCCGATTTGTTTAGTACGCTCCAGCACTGACGTATACATCGTATTCATAATCCCCACCGCGCCGACAATCAAAGATATTAAAGCAATTATGATTAAGACGAGCTCAATTATTGAAAGCACGTCTCCAACGACTTTATTGGCTTTTTCGGGCGTGAGTACGGAAAAATCAGAAACAACTTCCTGTTTTGAAAGTTGAAATTTAATCTGTTTGGCCACTAAATCGATATTGGATCCCTTTTCAGCGGTGATGACCGCCGCAGACGCAAAACCGGGGCGCGAAATTAATTCTTCAAAATTCCTGTGAGATAAATACATTTGATTATCCTCGTCTTGTAAACCAACTTCAGAAAAAATTCCCGCCACCCTAAACCGTCTTCCCTTAATAATAATATCATCGCCGACTTTGGGCTTATTCTTAAACAATTTGTAGGCGGCCCGATAGCCCAAAACCACTTCCCGCGTTTCATCATTTCCCGGCCAATATCCCTCAATAAGACTTACGCCTTTGGATTCTTCGGAAATAATTCGCATTTCACGCCATGGCTGACTATGAAACATAACTGATTTTTTCTCGCCTAGAAATTCCGTGTTTAAAATCGCGATACTCATCGGCATCACTAAATTTACGCCGCTTATCGCTTTAAGATCTAAAATGTCGTCTTTTTTGAATTTCTGTCCACCGGCAAATCCCAAAAATGGATTTGTTTCTTTGCCCGGGAAAATAACAATTAAATCGGAGCCGAAACTTTGAAGAACGCGCGCCACTGCGTTTTGAATGCCTGACCCCAACGACAAAATAATAACTACCAGCATTATCCCAATGATAATGCCTAAAATGGTTAGCCAGCTTCTTATGGGCCGGTAACGGATGCTTTTTAGGGTCAAAAAAAGGAGATTTTTCAACATCTTACTCGGTGTATATTTTTTTATGTACTCGATGATCCCGCACTGCCCGGCCGTCTTTAACCACGATAATTTGATCGGATTTATTCGCTATATCAGCATCGTGCGTAACTACAACAAGCGTTTTGCCGTAATTTTTATTTAAATTAATAAGCATCTCCAAAATTTTGTTGCCGGTTGTCGAATCTAAATTTCCGGTTGGTTCGTCGCCTAAAATTATTTCCGGATCATTAATTAACGCCCGCAAAAGCGCCGTCCGCTGTTGTTCTCCTCCCGAAAGTTCAAAAGAGCGATGCCTCATCCGCTCTTTCAGCCCTATTTCCTGAAAACGTGATTCGAGTTCGCCTTCTTTAATTTTTTTTCCCGCGAAAATCGCCGGCAGCGCCACATTCTCATCGGCCGCCAGCCATGGAATCAAATTGTATTGCTGAAATACGAATCCAAAAGTTTTTGAACGCATTTCGGCCCTTGCCTCATCATCTAGCAGAGCAATGTTTTGCCCTCGCAAAAAAATCGCTCCGGAAGTCGGCTGATCAAGCATCCCTATCATATTTAAAACCGTGCTCTTGCCCGAGCCGCTGGCGCCAATAATAACAACGAAATCGCCTTCCCAAATATGGAGATCGAAACCGTTTAACGCCCTAGTCTCGACTTCGCCTATTTTAAAAACTTTCTGAACCTTGCTTAATTTAATAAGCGGGGCTTTCTGAAATTTTTCTGGATTATTTTGGAATCGTTCAAGACATTTATCTCCGCAAAAGAAAAATGTCTTGCCTAAATAAGAACTTTTTGCGAGGCCGGGAAGTTCGATTAAATCCATTCCGCAAACCGGATCAATTTTCCCGTCATTTGAAATTGGTTCCGTCATTCTTGTGAAACAATAACAATTTGTCCCTCGACAAGTCCGCTTATTACTTCGACATTTTCCCCGTCAGAAATTCCGGTTTCAACTTCAATCTCTTTTTGCTGATTATCTTTTAATATTTTTACGAATTTTTTACCGCCCTTATCATAAATCGCCAATTCAGGAATTTTTAACGCTTCATCTTTAAAAGAAATAAGAATTATTAAATCCGCGCTCATGCCGGGACGAAGCGATTCCGTGAATTTGTCCAAATAAACATTTACCCGGTAATACTTGTCTCCCTCTTTTATGATTTCTTTTGGTTCAATAAAAATCACTTTTCCTTTAAATTCTTGACCCGGCAAAGCGTCAAAACGCGCCAAAACATCATTGCCATTAATATCCCGAACTTTAACAATTTCTAATTCGGACACATCAGCTTGGATTTTATAATCCGAGGCCGATAAGGAAACGGCGACCTGGCCGGCGGTATAAAATTCTTGTTTTTCGAAATTAACTTTTAAAATTTTTGCCCCGCCGGGAGCGTAAATAAAAGATTTTTTAATTTTTTCTTCAGTGATTGCAATCTGATTTTCTATTTCTCTGATTTGAGCTTTAGCGATTTCGACATCTTCAATTCTGGCCGCCGCCTTTTTCGCGGCCAATTCTTTTTGGGCAAGAAAAACACCGGATTCGGCGGTTCGCAACTTTTCTTCAGCGGCCGAAAGATTCGTTATTGCCGTATTGATATTGGCGCGCGCCGTTGAAATATCAGACCTATAAGTATCAATCGTCGTTTGCGAAAGATTTGAACTGGCTGTAATGACGCTTAATATTAGCGCCGCCTTATCTAAAAATGATTTTATTTGAGCGAGGTTTTTCTTGGCCGCGTCAGTAAATGACGCGAGATTGTCAGAAGCCGTCAACCTATCTGTTTCTAATTTCCAAGAAACAAGAAGGATCTCGATAAGCGTTCGCTCGCGTTCAAAATCCGTTTTTAACTGCGAATCGGCCAGTGAAAAATTAAGTTTAGGATCGGAGCTTCGCGGATTATTGAAAAATTGATCAACTTTGCTTCTTGTGGCGTCATCGGATTTAACAAAAGCGTCTCGCAATTTATCCACTAAATTATTCTTGGATTCTTCTAGGGCAACTTCCGCGTTGGATACTTTAATTTCCGAAACCTGAATATCTTCCGGCGCGGCGCCGGCAATCAGTTTCTCCAAAACAGCGCGCTTTTGGTCAAAAACCGCCTCCAGTTTCTTAATTTCCAATTCAAAATCCGTCGTCTCCAACTTCATTAAAGGCGCGTTCCGATTTACTGTTTGCCCCTCCTTTACAAAAACTCCTTCAATAGTCCCTGAAAATGGAAAACCCAAATCGAATTCTTGCCTAGCAACCACTTCGCCTCTCACCTTAACGACTTCTTGAACAGCCCCGCGTTCAACATTGAACAGTAAAAAATTTGGCTCCTCTTCTTTAATATACTTCTGATATATCCAGAAAAATACAAAAACGCTCCCCGCGATAACGATCAAAACTAAATAATAAGAGTTTTTTTTCATGTTTAATTCTTATCTTTTAATAATAACCGAAGCGAAACTAACATCAAAAGAATAAAAATGGCCAAAGGAATCCACACCGGCCCGATCCACGGCCAAGGAATCAAAAAGTAAACATCCGGGGTCGCAAGCGACGAAGGCCAACGTATAAAGACATAAAGAAATAAATAATACGCCAAATCCCAAACGGAAAATGCCAGGACAAACGCCCAAAATTTTTTCCGCCAATCGCTAAAAGCGAGAAATCCGACAATAGCAAGCATAATGATGGTTGCGGCTTCGCGCCAAAGTTCCACGCGTAAAATTCGCGCGGGCATAACAACTAAATCTTTAGCAGATTGGATAAAAAATCCTGAAGGATAATAAAGTTCCCTTAAGTAGACAACCGCGGCCGCTTCAACCATGGCCATTGCTACCGCGAATACCGAAAGCGCGAAGATAATTTTGATTGATTTATTCATTTTGGTTTAATCTATTTTTTTATGCAGTAAGCTGTAATACAACGAAGTAGCAACCGATCCTAGCATTATCCAAAAAATAAATTCTTCCAGCGGAAAACGCGCCGCGCCAAAACTTACGTAACTGACGAATTGATGTTCCGCCGGAAATGTCCATTGGCCCAACAATAAAGCGGTGACTTCGTAGATTAAGGAGAAAAATAAAAAATAAATGCCGGTCCAGAAAAATTTTAGATAAAAATTAGGAGATTTAAATAAAGAAAAAATAATTATCGGTAGCACTAACAAAAAACCAATTTTAAGATAGAAATAATGAATTTCTAAAAGTTTTGGATCTATCAATAAAACCGTCAGAAATAAACCAAAAAGGATAAAAAGAATAACGGCGAAGTATTTCACTGCCGGCCTATATAATTGGTGGGCGCAACTTTGGTCCAAAAAATTTTCATAAAACATCGCCACAAAATAAAGATACAGAAAAAGCCAGATTAGCTGCTCTATAGTCACATATCCAAAAAGCCGGAAATCCCCGAAAACCGAATATGGAAGAAACCAGCCGCCAGTCACCTCCATAACATAATCAATGATTATAGCGAGCGGAATGCTGGCAATGACTGAAAAGATTGCCGCCATCTTCACGCAGGACGGTTTACGGATAGAAAGATAAACCGCCGGCACTCCAAAAAAAAGTAGCATGGAAACCATAACGTCGGCGCGAATCAAAAAAGAAATCAGCGAAGCCGCGATCGGCCAAATTAGAATAATTATCAGATCCTTTTTAGCGGGTTTCATAGAACCTTATTAATAGGTCATTTAAAGAAGTAAGGCCAATAAAATCGCGCCGGCGATGAGGAAGCTAATCCCCCAAATCAAATTTCTTTTTCCTGAAACCGCAGTTCTATTTGAGCTATGTTCTGTTTTAGTTTTGTTATTATCGCAACAATGCATATTACAAAATTATTTATTATTGGTTCGACTCGCCCCGTTATAAATTTACTCTACGGCATTTCTAACGGGGCCCGCAGAATTTGTTATGAAGCCAAGTTATAAGCCATACGCCGATGTAGGTGTAAACAACTGCCTGAATAAAACCCAAAAGAAATCCGCCAAAAGTTATCGCGACATCGCCGGCGAATTTTTCCACATTCACCAAATGCACAAGCCAACCGAAAAGCTGAAGAGCAAATCCTGGCCATAAAGTGACAAAGATAGCGCAGAGGATATAAATTGCTCCCATCACGCCGCTAGCTGCCAACGCAAATCCATTTTTATTGATTTGGCAATAATGTCCATTTTCCATATTTTTCAATTTTTAATATTAATTTTTAACTTTTCGACCTTTATTAATTTTTGTTGTCTATTATTATTTCCTCTTTGACAATTTATAAATTTCCAAAATCTCTTTTGTTGATTTTAATTCCTTGCCGGCTTTGATTTGGTCAATCACATGGGTGGAAAGATGATTTTCCAAAAGTAAATCCTCGATGCCCGATAGGGCTTTTTTGATGGCGAGCGATTGATAAAGAATATCAATGCAGTATTCTTCTTTCTCAATCATTTTCTGAAGTCCTCGAATTTGCCCTTCCAAAATTTTCAGACGGCGGATTAGTTTCTTTTTGATGATGGTCTTCATATAAACAATAATACCCCCTAGGGGTATTATTGACAAAGTTGCGTTGTGGATAAGTTCTGTTTTTAAACTCCGCAGCCGCCGCCTCCGCCTTTTTTCTCTTGCGGCTGAATCTCGCTAAGAACCCGCCTGTAGCCGCTGGCGCTGGAAAAATTCGCCCCCAGTAATTCTTTGGGATCGGCTTTTGCCCAGCTAGTGCCCTTAGAATCCAGATATGTCGCGATAGCGAGATAAGTATCCGGGAACCAATAAGAATTGACCTGAAGCGCGACTTTATACATTTCTTTTTCACTAACTCCTTGAGCGGCCATTAATTCCAAAAGTCCCAACATTGCCATGCCGTGATTGCAATCCGGGAAATAAGTGGAATTGCCGCAACAGGGGCGATAGATATTCTTGGAAACGCGCTCAACTAACGCTTGCTGTTCCGCGTTAAGCGCCACAAAAGAATGTTCGGAATAATGATCCATCGCGTCCCCTTTTGCCAATGTCCATCCGCCGGTAGAAGCAAAATTCCCGGCGCCGCCATAACTGGGATCGCTCATCGGACCCTTTTCAAGAATTTCATTTTTATTTCCGAGACCAAGCGCCCATAAAAGATTTAATAAAGTTCCGGCATTTTCCTGATTAATAACTAAATTTCCGTTTTTTGAGCCGTATAAAAGCTGTTTTGTTTCGTCGGTGAGTCCCCCGCGATTGGCGTATAGGGCCTCGAATTGTTCAGCGTCAATAACCCCGGCTTCCGTCATCTTCGCGCCAAGATCTCCCCAACGCGCCGGCAAAACAAGACCCTCTGCCGGCAAAACTTTCTCTTCCAAATTAGCTGTTAAATTAGCCGCCCCTTGCGCGCCATTATCCACGCTCCCAACTTGATCGCCTGCCTTTAACCCGGTTGTGTAAATCCAGGCGCCGGCAAGAATAATCGCCGAAACCAAAATGCTCGCTGGCAAAAGACGATCCTTTTTAGTCCGTGGTTCGCTTGCTGTTTCAATGGTCGACCCCTGATCTTTTAATTCCTCCATAGACTTATCTCCTTAATTCGCCGATATTATTCGGACTTTCCGAATAATACCCGACTTCACTAAAGATTTTGTTAGTTGTTAGTTTCTAATAAACATCCGCTTTCTCGCGATAGCTTTTCTACGCCCTGTTCTCCTTCAAGTTTCCGGCCATCGGAAAAAATCCAGGTTGGATAGCCGTTGACTCCCGCGTCTAAACATTTTTTTGGATCTTGCGGACATTCGACATAAGAAATAAATTGGAATGCTTCGCCAAAAGCTTTCTTCTCATTTTGACAATGCGGACACCAATCAGCGCCATACATAACAATATTTTTTTCCGTTAAACATCGCGCGAAAGAATCAAGCGCCAACGCCGGCAACTTCTCGTCTTGCCCGCCAAACAACAAAAACAGTAGAACCGCGGCCGCGCCAACAACCAAAACCGAAAAAATAATTTTTGACTTATTTAACAGCATTTTTTCATTTTCTCTTCTAATTTCTCGACTGCTTCTGAAGCCGGCTGATGGCGACTTGAACGCCGTCCAAATATCAAAGCCAAAACTATTAAAACTAAAAGCGCCGGAATTGCCAAGGCCCAGTAAAAATTCACGGCCGAATAAACCGTCAAAAACCCAAGCGGGATAAAAAGCGCTTTCCAAAGCAAATGATATTTCTCATTCTTCAGCAAATGCCGTTCAAACTGATACGCAAGACCCACCACCGATCCGCCCATTAAAATAGCGGTCGGGAGTTGGAAATTGGAAGTTGGAAGTTGACCGAATAGCATACCAATAAGCATCCACAGCCATGTGCCGCTTACTCCGGCGCAAATCGGACAAATCTTAAATCCGGTTACTTTGCCAAACGTCCAAACTATTCCCGTAATTGTCAATATCGAAATTGTGGCAATAAGAATTCCCATGGCTACTATAAAAAGAATATTATCACGCCCAAAGCTATCATCGCAATCCCTCCCCAAAATCTCATCGGATGACTCTCCTTTTGCTGCCACGCCTGAACTTTCTGCAAAACAGCGGAATTACTGGCAATGGTAAGTATAAGGACAAGCGGCAATATAAAAATGAGATTATAAAGAAGGAGATAGCCAAATCCTGTCAGATAAGTTGCTTGATCGTGCAAAAGTCCCAACACCATCAAGTACGGCCCCCCGGTGCAAGGAAATTCGCAGAGCCCCACCAAACCTCCCAAGATAAACGCGGCAGGCATAGATCCTCTTTCCATAAATTCAGCCATCTTATGATGCGCGAAGTGCGGAATGCGGAGTTTTAACGGAAACGCCGGGAAAAATTCGTTAATCAAATTGATGGCGCCGAGCAAAATAAGAAGCGACGCGCCCACCCTTGCCATGAAGTGCGGCGTGTTGAAAATATGGAGCGTCTGCAAAATTCCTAATCCAATCAATATATACACCAGGAAAATACCCAAAATGTACGATCCGCCGATCTGAAGAATTTTAGCTCTAAGTTTCCCGATGCTAAGCAAAAACGCGATGGTTAAAAGAAGAATCGAAAACGCGCAGGGATTAATGCTGTCAATCAACGCCGAGATTCCAATCAGCGGCAAAAGCCATCTTCCACTATCGCTGATTTTCCAGATAAAAGATGTCCCAACGCCGCTAAATTGCAAGAATGCCACGAAGCCGAAGAGCAAAACTGCGACCGCGATTAAAATGATTAATTTTTTGTTCATCCCGTTAGAAGTGAAACCTGTTATGGAATTGACCTTTTGACATTGAGTTTCATTTTATCTCCCGCATAGCTGTGGCGGCCGAACGTGGCGCCACTTCTAACGGGATTCATCATTTTGGAATACTACGGAGTTACGTTAGCCATAATCTCCAGCTCAAGCGCGCCTTTATCTTTAGTTTCCAAACGGACAACCCGTTCAATCTTCCCGACTCCGGCAGGTCCATGCGCCGCCGGATCAAAAGTTACGGAAATTACCACTTCCTCGCCTGACGCGATGCTCTTTTTAAGCGGCGACGTAAAGCCATGTCCCGGCATGCCAAAAGGGCCGCTACTCTTTCCGTTCTGAATAAAAACAGCGACTGTGCACATGCAGGAACTATACAACTTCTCCGTTGTCACCGGTTCGGCGCTGGTATTTTTAACTTTGAAATCATGTGTGACCTTTCCGGCGGCCATGGAAATCGTTCCGAAATCAAACAAAGTCTCATCGGCGCCAAATACTTCACTTGTCGTAGAAACAAGATTGGCTTGCCCCGATCCGCCAGATGGCGGATGGGAGGCTTGTCCGGCGCTTGAATTATCACTTGGGGAGGGCTTGCCCAGCCAAAAAAGGCCGCCCGCCGCTAAAACGACTGCTACGATCAATAAAACTGATTTTTTATTCATGGTTGTGAAATTAATAATTAAAAATAAATAAACCCATTGGGAAATTAAAAACGCTTAACGAAAGCCGCCGACTAGGCAGTTTTACGTTAGCGTCTCAAAAACAAAGCAGGGCTGTTTTCATGAAGCGCGTGCCATCGCGCGAATTTTCTTTCGGACAAAAAAGGCGGCTTTTCCAAAAATTGTCTGCCCCGGAAATAATAAATAAATGGCCGGGCCGCCGCGCGGCGTCCAAGAATCGCGACTAAAGCCGCGGCCGACACTAAAACCAAAATAATAGCAACGGCATTTAACAATGAAAGTGGCCCGAAAACGGCCGCTGAAAAACTCCTAAAAGCATTAAGGTGAAAATTGATATAAGAAAACAAGTTATTTGTTAACGGACAACTCGTCCTTTGGGCTAATGCCGCCAGACAGCCGCTGTGGTGGCCGCTTCCATTCCCCATCATCGCGAAACCAAAAACCGCGACCCCGACAAAACTAAAAACCAACAAAATTTTAAACACTAATTTCATCCCGTTAGAAGTGGAACCTATTTTGATACGAACCTTTAATCATTGTTTTATTGCCGGACATATCCCGTATAGTTATGGCGGCCGCGTTGGGCGCCGCTTCTAACGGGACATATTATAATTAACAAACTGTATTTTAACTATATATTTCTAAATTATTGATGTCAACATCCGGCGCGCAATAGCGGAAATGTTGTCAATCAAATGAGAACTAACACATTTCTTGTTATTCGCTCATTCGTGCGAATGGGCCTATAATCATTTGAACCCATAATTACTTATAGAATTCCTGCTTATTTTTCAAAACACCCTAGAGTGCGGGATTCGAACCAGAATCAGCTTTAGAAGCTAAAAAATGAGATGATTTCGCGGCACGACGACGAAGGTGTATGTTTACATACACCGAGGAGGAGCAACAAAAGAAATCAGCCATTTTTTAGCTTCCCCAGAGGGCGGGACAATTTTGACTATCTTCTGCGTTGCTTGTCGCTCGCGTATCTAAAGATACGCTTCGCTCCTCGCGCCTTGAATATAGTCAAAATTGTCTCCGCTAAATTGATACTGGTTCGAATCCCGCACTCTTTATCACTTTTCTAGCTAGAGGCGGCTTATCTCTAACGGGGTCAATTTGCGAGTTTGTCCGGGACGTAAATCGCCAATTAATATATGACCGATACGAACGCGTTTTATATCAGTAATCGTATAATGAAGCTCGCTTAACATAACGCGGATTTGGTGGCGCTTTCCTTCAAGAAGAACAACACGAAGCGTGTGTCTGTCTACAATACGAGCTTTGGCCGGAAGAAGTTTGCCGAATGTTTTTGTTTGCATTCCTTTCTCAAAGATTGCGGGGACGCCTTTGCTTAACCCTTCTTTCACATTCACTATATATTCTTTATTTGTTTTAGATTCCGGGCCGGTGATTTTGGCAGTCAATCTGCCATCGTTAGTTAGGATGAGAAGGCCCTCCGATTCTTTGTCGAGCCGTCCAACGGGAAACACTCCTCGTTCTCGCCACTCCGTAATGACGCTTTCAAAATTTCCCGTTGCTTGCGTCGCAAGGCCTCTCGGTTTGTAATACGCGAGATATATGTATTCTTTTTCTTGTTTTTGATGGAGAACAACCTTGTCGCCTTCATAAATAAGCATTCCCATTTCCGCGCGCCTTCCGTCCACTAAAACCTCCCCGGCAGAAATAAGCTTATCGGCTTCCCGCCGCGACACAAGGCCCTTATCTCGCAGATATTTATTTATGCGAATTGGGTAATCCATTGTTCCCAAAAAAACAACTACCCGAAAACAACAAAAATATTAATAAAGGCGTTGCCGATGTATTAAGCCAAGATGCTAAGTAGCCAACCATCCGCCGTCCACATATAAAGTAGCGCCGGTGACATAGCTCGCTTCGTCAGAAGCAAGAAAAACAACAGCGGCGGATATTTCTTCCGGTTTGCCGATTCTTTTTAACGGCACGCGAGTCCTGATTTCTTCCAATAATTCTTGAGTTACCGGCCCGACCATCGGAGTTTCTATGGCTCCCGGTCCAATAGCGTTTACCGTAATTCCGTATTCCGCCCATTCAGCGGCTAATGTTTCTGTCATGCCGATGATTCCTCCTTTTGACGCCGCGTAATGCGCCGCGCCGGCAAAACCGATCCCCGCTCCGCCGGAAGCGATGGAGCTGATGTTGATAATCCGGCCCCACTTATTTTTTATCATTTCTTTCGCCGCTCTTTGAGCGCACAAAAATTCACCTTTTAAATTTATGGCGAGCATTTTATCCCATTCATCTTCAGTTAATTCAAGCGCTGGCTTTGGGAAAAAAATGCCAGCGTTATTTACAAGAATGTCCAGCCGGCCAAACCGCTTAATTACCGCGTCGAAAACTTGATTCACTGTCCCCGCATTTGACACATCCATTTTAAAACATACCGCTTCTCCTCCGCCGGCTTTTATCTCGTCTGCCACCAACTGACACTCGGCCAGATCAATATCGGTAACAACGACTTTCGCGCCTTGCTTTGCCAGCGCCAAAGCGTGGGCTTTCCCCATGCCGCGCCGCGCGCCGGTAACCAACGCGATTTTGTTTGTAAGTTCAAACATATTTTTCTAAACATTACATTACTGCCGCTCGGTTGTTATCCCATCAAAATGCTCATCATCGGCTTCAGCTTGAGCTTTTGTTTGATGCGCTATCCCATCGCGATGATTAGGCGGAGAATATAAAGTATAAAGCTTCAAAGCTTTTTCCGAAGATGTATTAATGATGTTGTGTTTCGTGCCGGCCGGAACAACAACTACAAAACCGTCGCTAATCTGGTGTTCAGCGCTATCTAAAATCGCTTTTCCCCGTCCTGTTTCACAACGTATAAACTGATCGAGTTCATGCACTTCTTCGCCAATATCTTCGTTTGGTCTAAGACTCATTACAACCAATTGGCTGTTTTTAGCGGTATATAAAACTTTTCTAAAATTTTCATTCTCAAACGAAAGTTTTTCTATGTTTGTTATAAAACCCTTCATATTAATATCATAACAAATTAAAAACTCTAATTCTATGTTGTATATGACCGCGCCCGATTCTGAATTCCAGGACAAAATAGCAGCGATTTGCTCCGTAGCGCGCGCTGAGGAGTAAACGGACATGGTATTCAGAGAGGACATATAAAAAATCCCCGGTTAGGAGGATTTTTTATTGTCTCACTCTTATGGTGAGCCCATCAAATCATTAGTAACGATCTCGGCCGCCGCCAAACCCTCCTCGGCCGCCGCGGTCAAAACCGCCTTGTCGAGGACGAGCTTCCATGGGACGGGCTTCGTTCACTGTAAGGCTTCGTCCGTCAAGCTCTTTGCCATTGAGCATTTCAATCGCTTTTTGAGCTTCCTCATCGGATGACATTTCAACAAAACCGAATCCCTTTGAGCGACCGGACATCTTATCCTTGATGATAGTCGCCGATTCAACAGTCCCGGCTCCCGAGAAAGTTTCTCGCAAAGTATCTTCGGTGGTGTCGTAAGACAATCCGCCAACATACAATTTCTTCGCCATATTGTTCTTTTTATGTTTAATAATAAATGTAAGCCGACCTATCTTTTCATCCTTGGGCCTACATAATTAAATATGAAGGAAAGGGAATCAAGAAACTTACTGTTCTATACTAGCTGATGATTTATAAAAAGTCAATAGCCTGTATAATGCCGCCCAATTCTGGACTCCTGAAATAAATTAGCCCGATAAGTCGGGCTAACGGTTTCGATAAAGAACTGATTTTACTCTCACATCTCCAAGTACGGCGTCACGGGCGGCGGCTTCACTCATGTCAATCACTTCGATATTGGGATGCTCTCTAAGCCATTGATTCACTTCATTATCAAACGCCGCGATATTATCAATGTTATAAGTCTTGAAAGTCTGAACCGTGTAGACGTTCGGAGGCAGTTCGACGGACTGCGCTCCTGCCGCGCCGCTGAAACCAATGACTAAAACAAAAAAGAGGACGACGCTTAACAAAAAAAACAAAATGCCCAACCGCGTAATTAATCCTTTCAACATCAGCCACCTCCTTTCTGATCCGTCTCAAAGCGCTATCAAATACTATACAGGTAAATGTTTCCTTGGTAAAGACGCCGCTTTAGTTATACGCGGCAATGTTTACATTTACAGCTCGTAAATAACGTCTTTGCGTTCAACAACTACTTTCCAGCCTGCTTTTTTAGCATGCTGGTATAATCGCGCGTTTGGATTAAAACAAACTGGTTTCTCCACTAGCCGCAAAAAACGGATATCGCTTTCCGTGTCGCCTACTCCCACCGAGCCGCGCAAGATCAAGCCCTCTTTTTCAACGGCGCGAAGTAAAATTTTCGCTTTGTCGGAAATAAGATCAAGATGCGTCGTCTCGCCGGTCAATTTGCCGGCGGCGTTTATTTCGTAGAACCGGCCGTAAACCTTGTTAAAACCGAGCTTTTTGCAAAAATTCTTCAAGGTCGAAAGCGGGGAATTAGAAATCGCCAAAATATAATAGCCCTTCCTTTTTAATTCTTTAATCAAATCGCGAGTGTAACAATAGACCCGATTTTTATGAAAATCCGCTACTTGTTCGGAAATTTTAAAAAAATTATCCGCCGAGACGCCTTTGATGTTTTTTTCAAAAGCTTTTACCACCGCGCCGATGTATTCTTCATACGGCCCTCTCCGCTCCAACCATTTTTTGTACGCGCGAACATAAATATCTTTCACTTTCGGTTTAAAAATCCTCACTTGAATCAACGCCTCGGTCAACTCAATAAGCAAGCTGGATCGGAAAATCGTTCCGTCAATATCAAAAACCGCGACTTTGCGTTGAGCTCGCCGAAACGCCTTATGCTGAGCTCGCCGAAACGTTTTTTTCATAATCTTCGCCATTATTGCCATTTTAACTCAATAACTTTTTGCCGCGAAGTCACGCCGCGTATAATTTTTATTCTTGATGGCGCGGTATCGAAATAGCCGGCGATTGCTTTTATAATTGCCGCGTTCGCATTTCCTTCCGTACTCCTCGCTCTCACTGAAATAATAAAATGAGAGTCATCAATTTTTTGTATACCCTCTTTTTTTGATCCGGGCTTCGCTTTTACAAAAATTGTCATGTTTATGTCAATTCCCTAATTCGCGCGCCTGCCCGCCTCTGGCGGGAATTAGACCCTAAACAAAGATTAAACCATATTTAAAATATTAACTAAAAGAATTGACTGTAGGGCGCGCGCGGCTTATAATTCCTATTGAAATAAGTTCTAGCACTTTGAAGGGAGGCGCCGTGAAACCCGAGATAGAATTGCATCTTGTGTCCTTGGCTGAAGAACTGCAGAAAATCCTGCGAGAAAATCTTATTCGCGATCCTTCGCAAACCGACGCGGCTATGGCCCGCGCCCGAGCGATCCGCGAAGAAATCGAATCTTACGGCTGGACGATTAGCTGGGATGTCAAAATTGACTTGCAAAATCCGGAAGATATCAAAGTTAGAATAGTTCTCTGGAAGCCGAAACCCAATCTTTCGCCTGAAGATCAAAAACTTTACGACGATTGGTTCACTGGAAGAAACAATCCCGCCGCGAGGTAGCAATTATGCCGAAAAATTCGGGCTACGATCTATATTGCCCCGAGTGCGATAAAAAGGCGGGCGTTGCTATGCCTATGTTTATACGAGGCGCGCGACGCATTCAACTTCCTATTTTTCTTTGCAGTGAATGCCGAACGATTTACATAGATAAGCCAGCTGTCCGCCGCGTGATTAGTGAGTGGAAGGAAAAAAGCGAATTTTCAAGAAACTGGGCGCCATTTCAACAGCTATACAAAGATTTATTTAGAAAACTTGAAGAAATGGTTGCAACAGATTGGGCGCCTCGGCTCGGTTATAAAATAGCTCGTTTTCAAAAACATCCCGCAAAACCAAACCCCCGATGATGAATCGGGAAATTTTTATATGCTCCGCAATGATTATTTTTTAGGTTTGCAGCAAACAGAACTGACTTGGGTTGAGCATTCACGCCTTCTTAAAAAACCACATGAGTAGGTTTGGGTTACGGGCGGACAAGTAACCCTATTTTCCGCCACTTCATCACTTCCACATTTTGCCACCCAATTAGGAGTCCTCCTAAAACCTCGCCTTTCCATTGTTGCTGACCTACAAGTATAGGGGCAGGCGGTTGGGTTAAGAGTCGGATTGACAGTCAATAAGGCGGTTTGTTGAGAACCGTTTAATTTAGCCGTAATTATCACTTCTTCGGGAAAAATCACTGTTTTAGTTTGGATATTTAACCTGCCTGATGTCGCGCCAGCTTTAATTGTCATAATTGACGGAAGCGCGACAAAATCACCGGGTGCCGCGGATAATCGCACAGTCTGACCGCCAGCAGGCGCGGCGCCACTCAAGGTCACCGTGCCGACCAAAGAATTTCCATTGGTCACGGAGGACGGTGATAAGGTGAGCGCGGAGACTGCCAACGATGGGTTAATCCTCAGCGTGGCCGTCTTCTGCGACAAAGCGGTATTCCTGGATTTGAACAGCACAGCTTTAATAGTCACATCCATTGGAACAGATACTCTTTTGCTTTGGAAATTAAAAATGCCCAAGCGCGCCCCCTCTTCCACTCTCATGTATGTTGGGAGAAAGACAGTAGTAGGATAATTTGCGGATAATCGCACCCTTAGGCCGCCAGCAGGCGCGGCGCCGCTCAAGGTCACCGTGCCGACCGAAGATTCCCCAATAGCTATGGAGGCGGGCGACAAAGCGAGCGCGGAGATTTCCAAAGGCGGAGGTGGCGGAGGAGGAGGATTGATTGTTAATACGGCAGTTTTCGACAAGTTGTTTAATCTTGCCGTTATGGTCGCCTTGACAGGCGATTTTACCTTGTATGTTTTGATGTCGAAAGCGCGCGAAGTTTCACCGGCATTCACTTTCACATTCAAAGAAAACTTCAGGGAAGCGCTGGAGGGGGCGTTCAGCCACACGATACTGCCGCCAGCAGGCGCGGGCTTACTCAAAATTACCGTGCCAACTGAAGAATCGCCACCGGTCAACGAAGCAGGAGATATTGTAAATGAAAAAATTTTAAGCTCCATGGCGGGAATCAATTGAGGCATCGAATCTGAAGAATATTTTATCGTTCCGATCTCACGAGTCCTAGGAAGGCTAAAATCTCCCGAGGGACCAGACGGCTCCGCGGGCGCAGAGGGTTCACTCGGCTTTGATGGTTCTGAAGGTTTAGTTGGTTCAGGCGGTTTTAACGGTTCAGTAGGTTTGGCGGGTTTTGACTGTTCGGAAGTTCCCGATGGCCCAGAAGCATCTGTGGGTTTTGTCGGCTCCGCGGGTTTTGTTGGTTCGGAGGGCTTTGTAGGCGCCGACGGTTTAATGGGTTCAGACGGTTTAGATGGAGCAGACGGCTTAATCATTTCTATTTTATTAAGCTCTTCAATTATTGTATATTCGCCTGACTGGCTTTCACTTGGGAATTGTAATGATACTACCTTTGAAGTTTCATAAGACTCCCCTTTCTTTTGCGGAAAAGGCTTGATATTTAGAATGTATCCCGAATTCAAAACTTGCTGTTCTCCGCTAGATTTATTTTTTGCTAGAATTCTAAAAGTGTAATTAGCTCCGCCAGAAGGTCTTGGAAGATCTTGAATGGAAACGCCCCTGCTTTTGAGCGTTACGGTAAAAACCTCGCCATTAGTAATATCAGTTTTACTAAACAGCGCCGGCTCAAAAGTTGTTTTAATAAATTCTTCGGGACTTTGAGCCTTAACAATTACCCCAAAAACGAACAGGCTCAAAAAAATCAACCCGACTAAGACTAGTACATTACGAAAAAAAAATTTTGATTTCATATAATTAATTTAATAATTCTATGACTACATTTAATTATCGCTCTTTTTAAAGTTTCTTACAATTTCTATATTTACCCCGTTAGAAATCGCGGACGCTTAAGTCCGCGTCCTATTTCTAACGGGGTTTACATCCCAGATTTGAGACCAACGTGTTGAATTATTCAAAGCCCCATCCGCCTTTCTCGTGAATTAGAAAATGGATTCACAATGATCATCGTATTTCGAGGATACGATATTTTCGAGAACCGCTTCCTCCGCCGGTTGGCGGATGAATTGTAATAGTATCCCCTTTCGCGCGGTTCATAAGGGCGGCGCCGAGCGGCGACTGATTAGAGACGCGCCCCCTAGCGGGGTCGGTTTCGCGCGAACCGACAATCTGGAATGTCTTGCGCCCTCCATCTGCTTGTAGTGGATTTGCCGGATCTACTTCCAACACAACAGTAGAACCAAGTTGGACTGTGCCCGAGACATTCGGACCCAACCTGATTACCACCACCCGTTTAATTTGATCCTGAATGCTTAAAATTTGCCAAGACGCGCGACGCAAAATTGATTTCGCTTCTTTGTATTCGGCGTTGTCCGACCGGTCGCCATACTCGGCCGTCCGCCGCGCTTCGGCGCTAAGATCTGGCAAGGCGCTCTTGAGGCGCGCAAGCTTTTCCCGCAGATACCTAAAACCCTCCTCGGTAAGATAAACCGGGCCATCGTCCCATTTCCTGAACTCGTCTGATTTGCGTCTGGATATTCGCATGATTAAATCGTCAACCTTAGGAGAGCAGGATTCGAACTTGGCTCAAATTCTCTCTTCTAAACTTGACGCTAGTTCGAATCCTGCTCTCCCAGCCAATTTGTAAAGTTTGCGTTTTCCGCCTCGCTCGGGCGGGCAAAAAGGAAGGGGGTTGGGGGGAAGGAATTTTTGCCCGCCCTCGCTTTTCCGCCGCCGCCGAATTTCGTGCCAGCATTAGCTGGCGCGCCGCCGAATTTTTTCTACTTCTCCTTTCAACGAAAGAATAGGAATTTTTATTTTTTTATTATTTAAGTCGTTCTCCCAACAAATTATTAAATCACAATCATTTTGATTATGGCCATGCTGAATAAATGTTGATGCTTTAAATTCAAATTCTGCTCTTACGGGTTGCCAACGATTTTTAGAGTTTCGTCTTTTCAAAAGCGCATCCGGGAATGAACTACGAATGCTTTCTATCATGAAGCTTAAATCTTCTGCCATTGCGGCAAATAACAAAATTACTCCTTGTTCGTTTATGGGTTCGTATACTATGCCTTTAAACCCCAGAAGATCACCGTGTTCGTAAATCGGTGGTACTTTTAAATCAACTTTCTCCGGATCCTGCGTTTCCTCGATTTCAGTAATCCCATGAAATATTTCCAAGCCCTGATCTGGATCGGCGCCTGTCTTACGCCAATTTTCTAATCTATCTTTACCGACAGCGGTCATTTTCCATATGCCTCGCGAAGGAAATTCTAATTGCCCTTTTCTTTTCATGTACTCCCGTGCAAATCTTATTTTATTCTGCCAAATAATTTGTCCTTTTCCCTCTTTATACCGACCAAGTAATTCTGGGTCCTCTTTAAAAAAATCTTTTTTATTTTTCTGAATCCAATCATAAACAAACTCAATTGTTGCCTCGCCATTTTTAACATCTATGGCCTCCAAAACTGGAATTTCAAATTTGTAAAATGGAATAGACATTAGTTTTTTGAGATAAAATTTTTATAACAATCTTGGCAAAATTTCTTATTGTGAAGTGAATGAAGAAATTTATCAGCATCCTCTTCTCTAAAATAAGTTTCTTTAATCTGGATAACTTTCCCACATCTTAAACAATTGTGAGTAGATCTAGCTTTTGTTTCTTTAAAAATTTTTCCGCGTTTCATATTTAATACGATATTCCCTCAAAAATTAAATCACTATTTCTTACTTCAAACTCTACATATTTAAGTTTGCCGCATCGCGATTTATTCGTTTTATTGAAATGATTGAAACTATCAATTAATCGTTGATGGGCGTCTGATTGTTTGTTGGTCATTTTTTTTGCTACTAAAACTGGCTGAATATCACATTGTCGGTTCGAAATATAATATTGTTCAATCCAATCAACATATCTTTGAATTTGTATGATATTCCTTTCGTCCGCTTCAACCGCCTTCAATTCAATCGGAATTAGTACTCTCTGTTCGTCTTTAATTGCTGACGGCATAACATCAATTCTCTGCATGCCAACCCCACACGATACCTCATTACCAAGCCATTCAATCTGCGCGCCGTTTAATATTAAATCGTCTAAACCCGAGTTTGTTCCTTTGCCAAGATTTTTTGTTATATACGCTTGCAAATGTGATTCAAACGAGTTTCCAGCTTGATATTTTGCTATCAATCGCGGCACTAAATTTATCTCCTCTTGTCGTCCGGCATAAGTCCTCTGCCTCTCATTTAGGCAAACGATTTTCTGTTCTACTGCATCAAATGAAAGCACTTTATTCGGACAATTTAATTCAGTTCTATTATTTTTATTCCTAATAAGTTGGGTTAATCGTTCTGCCTCATAAATCGTTATCATTGTATTGCCGCGATTACCTTTCAGTTTTCGATAAATCAAACTCCATAGCATTTGATTTGGCGAAGTCATGTTTTTTATTTCATCCAAAGCTTCCCATTCGGTTACGCCTTCCGCATAAACCTTATATGGTTCAATAAGTGTTCTGAATGTCAACGACTTCTCCAGTTCGTCTTTGAGATATTGCTGGCGGTCGTTGTTATCCAAAAACGACCAGTCATTTTTGGCCTTGAAAATTCCAAAAAATTTACCCTCAAAAATTTTCTTTGAAAATTCTTGTTGTAAGTAAAAAATGATTTGATCTCCACGCCTAATCCTGCTCCCATCGGCAATCATGCCAATAAGCATATTTTCTGTCGTTGCGTGGAGTGAAGTATTTGGATTATTGTTGAAATCAATTCTATTGTCTTTTGCGCCGGTGCCAGCGAAAAGATACTCCAAGTGGAGTTTGAATGTCGTTGAATCAACAATGAAAACATGTGTTGTCATACTTTTTTGAAAACTAAAATATATTCGTGTTTGAAAATATAAAAACCTCCAACAAGTGCGCGGTATCGCCACAAATTCTCTTGATTCAATTTTGCGCGATTGTTTGCCATATTTTTTACCAAAATACTTTTTAATTTCAAGTTCTTTCCGCGCTTTAGCGTTTCTTGCATAAGATAAAAGCCAAGCGGTACCCATTCGCTATTTGTGTACTTGTCGCCGATAACAATAGCTAAATATCTATTATGATCAAGTAAGTCGGTAAAGTTTTCTATCACATCACCAAATTTTGTAGTAAATTCTTCGACCGTTGCGGCATTACACAAATCCTCTTTTTTGTTGCTGAATTTTATTATGTCGTGATATGGAGGATGTAAGATTATCATATGAACGTTTTTTTGACCTATTTTTTTAAGCGTTTCCAAAACTTTCTCTCGTGCTTCTTTTGTTGTGCTATCGGCAACGATCACTTCCGAGAAAACCTTACCACCATTTGGAAGCTCACTATTGATATTTTTCATCGCTACACGCGCGACTTCCGGCATAAGCTCAATACCTATTCCGTGTCGCCCTAATCTTTTTGATTCAATAAGTGTCGTTCCGTGGCCCAAGAAAGCGTCCAAAATAACATCTCCTTTTTTAGTAAACCTCCGCATCATTTGATTTGGAATTTGCGGAATGAAATTACCATGATAAACATTGTTGTGCGCGCCGGATTTATCACGCTCGCCGATGAGCCACAAGCTATCGGTCAAAATGTCTTTATATTCTTTCCAGTCGTCTAAATTTAGATCGTTGATTTTTGCCATAGTTAGTTTATTAAATCATCCATTTTAATCTCTAAAGCTTTAGCGATCTTCTGTAATGTTTCAAAAGTCGGATTTTGATTAACGCCATTCTCTATCTTAACAATTGTATTAAGAGATAAACCAGCGAGTCGGGCTATCTTTTCCAACGAGTAGCCTTTTTCGGCTCTAATTTTTTTGATATTTGAACTAATCTTGTTGCTTGCCATTTGATTATATTATAATATATAGAGTATAATCTAAATATATCTATCTTTCAACTTTAATGATAACAATTTTTAAAAATTTGAGCAAGCAAAATATAGGGAGTTCCTTATCGTTGCCCGCGCACGGGAGGGCTGGGGCAGGGGCAACATCTTCTTTGGCGGCGCATTTCGCAAAGCGAAATACGAAATTCGGCGGCGGCGGAAAAGCGAGGGCGGGCAAAAATTCCTTCCCCCCAACCCCCTTCCTTTTTGCCCGCCCGAGCGAGGCGGAAAACGCAAACTTTACAAATTGGCTGGGAGAGCAGGATTCGAACTTGGCTCAAATTCTCTTTTCTAAACTTGACGCTAGTTCGAATCCTGCTCTCTTATACTACTCCCCGCCACGAAGCCGGTCGTCCAGCAAAGCTGGAGACTATAGCCCCCCGAAGGACGATTAATGTTTAAAGCATCGCCAACGATATATAGATTGGGCGCCAGGCGCGACTGCATTGTTTTAAAATTTACTTCTTCAAGCGCTACGCCGCCCGAGGATACAACCGCTTTATCCGCGCCGAGTAAACCTTTGACGTTAAGCGGGATGGCCTTAATCAGCGCGACTAATTTTATTCGGTCATCATGCCGCACGCTATGATTAGCCGTTTCGCCATTTACATTGGCAAGTTTGAGTATCGCCGAAACAAGCGCCGCGGGAATGATTTTACTAAGCGTGTTTTTTAACTTTTTATTACTCTCGGCCACGAGAATCTCTTGGAGTTTTTGCTTAAGCGCGCCATAATCAAGTTTTGGAAATAAATCGAGCGCGATAACAACTTCGCCGTATTGCATCAGCTCACCGATCTCTTTGCTCATATTTAAGACTGCCGGCCCGCTAATGCCAAAATGCGTAAAAAGCAGTTTGCCTTTTTGAACTTCTTGCTTCTGCTTATTTTGAAACGAAGTAAGTTTAATATCTTTAACCGTTACTCCGCCAAGTTTTTTTGCCCAAGCATCCTTGAGCGCGATGGGTACGAGCGCGACATTGTTATTGATAATCGTATGGCCTATTTTTTTGAGCCACGTGAATCCCTCGCCAGTTGAACCGGTCTCCGGACGTGAAGTGCCCCCGGTGGCAATAATACATGATTTGGCAATTATTTCTGTTTTACCTGCCTGCCGGCCGCCAGGCAGATCTTTAAGCCGGATATTAATATGCTTTTTAGCCGCGTCAACAGAAAGGCCGGTAACCGCGGCGCCGGTTTGTATCTCTACGCCGCCCTCCTTCATATAGCGAGTTAGTGCGTCCCAAACCGATTGCGCGTTATTTGAAATGGGGAAAACCCTCCCCTCTGCTTCTTCTTTGGTCGCCATCCCGCGCTGATTGAAAAAATTGAGCGTATCCTGAACGCCAAACTGTGAAAAAGCGGAAAAAAGAAATTGATCGTTGCCTTTATACTTCGCAAGCATCGCGCGGATTTCGGGCTTATTATTAGTTACATTACAGCGGCCGCCGCCGGTAATGAGAAGTTTTTTGCCAAGAGTTAGATTTTTTTCTAATAACAAAACCGAGCGGCCAAGTTCAGCCGCCCTGCCCGCCGCCATCATTCCAGCCGGTCCGCCGCCCACAATTACCACATCATAAAGCATATTTGTATTGGGCGAGCCTCGCCTTTCTGGGCGGGCCGCCGATAACAACGAGTTCCGCTTCATATTTTTTTCGCAAGCGCCGCAAGGTCTAGAATTTCGTCAATCCGTATTTTTTTAACGAATTCCGGAGCGTGACTTACGAGTATCATAACCCCTTCGTACTTATTCAACGCTTCGGCAATAACAGGCAAATGTCGAAAATTAATATGGTTGGTCGGCTCATCTAAAATGAGGGCGCCCGGCCGCTGTAGTACAAGCCGCGCGAACATCACAAGACCCTTCTGTCCTTCAGAAAGACTGCCAACGGCGCTTTTCAACACCTCCGCGTTCAGGAGAAATCCCGCCGCTACCGAACGAAGTGTCTGATCTGACGCGTCTTCTCGCGCAACTTCCGCAAGCGAACGGTATACTGTCTCCTTCGGATCCAACGTAGAAAAATCTTGACGATAATATCCAACGCGGATACCCGACTCTATTTTTGTTCCGGAGGCTTTGCCGATAGCGATACTTTCTAAAAGCGTGGTCTTGCCAATGCCGTTTGGTCCCGCAAGAAGTAAATGACCTTTGCGCTTTAGCGAGATATTCGCCTTCACAGTCGCGGGCTTGCCATGGCGCATTATGGAAACGGATTTTATGCTAAGTATTTCTCCCGAAATGTCTTTCTGGCAAGGTATGAAGAACTTGCGGATGGTTTTGTCCTCCTGGCGGACATCCACTTTTTCTTCTTCCAATTCCTCAATCTTCTCGCGCATCTTTCGCGCGACATCGCGCATATGCCCGCCTTTTTGAGCGAAGAAGCTCGCCTGCTCCTTGCGGTTAGCGATGTCTTTTTCTAAACGGACATTTTTCATCTGCTCCCGTTCAATACGAGCGACGATTTCCTTTACCACATCGTGGTAATTGCCAACGTATTGCTCCACTTGATGGGTAAAAACATCTAGGTAAAGGACGCCCGCCGTAAACGAATTTAAAAATTCCGCGTCGTGAGAAATAACGATACAGGTATTTTTGTAGTCCTTGAGGAATTGCGCGAGGTGGGCAAGGCCTTCGGGATCAAGGTTGTTGGTTGGTTCAT
>Ga0155777_113_pt2 | contig 20409 bp, 25 predicted proteins | sample RifCSPlowO2_01_FD_107431 | JGI IMG/M metagenome (GOLD analysis project Ga0155777, IMG submission 107431) | Candidatus Harrisonbacteria bacterium RIFCSPLOWO2_01_FULL_44_18
AAAGATACCGAATATTATTGAAAGTAGTGGTGGGGCCGGCTACATATAAATCGCCGCTAAGGGCTAATTGCGCGGAAGGCGAAGTAGTGCCTAAACCGACTCTGCCTAAACCGCTAACTAAAAGATGCGGCGTGGAAGTTCCTTGATCCGAAACAACAAAGACCGGAGCGTTGCCATCTTGTTCAATGGAAAATTTTCCCCAGGGAGTGGATGAGCCGACACCGACAAGGCCGCTATTGAGCATTAAACTGGCTCCGCCCGCGGATTGAAGAGAAAAATCGCCGCTTAGACTTTGTAATGTGCTGGCGGTGAGAATGGCCGTACCGGCTCCGATTTGGAAATTGCCTCTGACAATCAAATTATTCTCAATCGTGGAAGTGCCTGTTCCGCCGACATAAAGTCTTCCGGCAGTGGCTAATCTTTCCGCAGGAGTGGAAGTGCCGACTCCTAGGGCTCCTAATAAAGTGGTGGTAGCAGTAGTGGAAGTGGCGGTATAAACCTCGGCCACTACGCCGCTAGCGCCAACTACTGAAAGTTTGGCGTATGGAGAAGTGGTGCCAATGCCAAGATTGCCAGCATTTGTAATCCGGAATCTTTCGGTATATGTGGAAAGAGCGTCATTGAGTGCGCCAAAAGCTAAATCTCCGGCTGAAGAAGAAGCGTAGAAATGTTTGAGGTTAGCGCCGCCATTGTAATCGGTGAGAACTAATTGAGGTCCGGTGGTGCTAGCTACTTGAAGCGCGACAGCAGGCGTCGTAGTGCCAATCCCCACTCTGCCCGAAGAATCAATACGAACTTTTTCTGTCTGATTAGTTACGATACCCAGTACATTCGATGAGGGCTCATAAAAACCAATGGTTGAGCCGGCGCCAAAACGCACTGCCGGGACTGAAGCACTACCAGCAGAATTGACTGAAAGACCCGTTGAACTAAGAGTAGCGCCAGACGCGCCTCCAATAATAAAATCCAATATATTATCTCCGCCAGAAGTAAGACCGCTATTGGTATCTGTTGAAAAACTATATGAGGGGACGGCGGCGGAACCCCAGGGCGCCTGTATTTGTCCACCAAACTTGGAAGCAGTTGTAGAGGTGGCGGTAAAATATTCAGCTACAACTTGGCCGACGACGGCAAAAGTCGCATATGGAGTTGTAGTGCCCACTCCGACGTTACCAGTTTGATTATCAACCACCAATTTGTTGGTTTGTACAGCGAGGCCTCCGGCAAAAGTAGAAGTGGAAACATTGGTAACGATTAAATTGGTAACGGTCGTAGTGCCGCCGGTAAACCCTCCTCCGCCGCCGCAGTTGAAACAAAGCGCGCCGACACTCAAACTGCCAAGAATACCCAGATTGTTTTCAATGGTGGAAGTCCCTGTGCCGCCGACATAGAGACGGTTGGATATGGCAAGTTGTTCAGACGGAGAAGTAGTCCCAACACCCACATTCCCTCCATAAGGATTCAAAAGCAGTCTGCCGGTAGTAGTGGCGCCATGAAGAATAAGGACGCCGTCAGAGGCGCTGGAAGCAATCGGCCCCGCAAAAGTGGAAGTAGCCGTGGTGGTGGCGCTCAAGAACGAAGTGGTTAATGCATTGCCGGCTGATGGCTGAAGAGTCAATCCACCGGAACTGGAAATAATGTTAGTGGTGCCGTTAACTGTGATAGTGTTCGTGCCGACGGTGAGGGTGCCGGTAATAGCAACGTTGCCGCCGAAACTGCCACCAGCCGAACTGGCAACTGTAATGTCATCGGAAATATCATCATCGGCTAAACCAGTTGCCGTTCCGCTAAAATTGGGATTGTTAAGAGTTGGAGAGCTAATTAGAAGCGCGCTGGTATTTCCGGCATAACCCAATGAATTAATCCTGCCGCTTTGGCCAATTATTTTTAGTAAATTATCGTATTGAGATTGCTGGTCTTTTTCAATTTTAGAAATGGTGAGTTTGAGATTTTCAAATTGCTGATTTTGCGGCGTTAACAAAGAAGGAGATTGAACAACTACCCCCGGACTTTCGGCCGGGATCTCGGCTGGCTTGTCTTGGGCGGAGTCGAAGGGCGCGGGCAGATTAGTGATGGTTTGAATGGCGGAAGCGACTTGAGGTTTAACAGGCGGTTCATCCCCGAGCGAAGTCGAGGGGCTTGACGGCGGGGGTTCGGTTTCAATCGCCGGTTCACGTTGACCGTCCGCGTTAGTCAGCGTTAAGTCCGCGTTAGTCTGCGTCCTTGCTGGAATCGGCCTGGCTAAAATTTCTTTTATTTTTTGAAAACTGCCGGCAATAAATTCCCGCGATTTAGAAATAAAATTAAGCAGGGGGCCGATGAGATCCGGTGGTTGCTTTTCTGTCCCCCGTCCTTTGTCCTCTATCCTCTGTTCTCTGTCCTCTTGGATAAAGCGCGGCACTGGCAGCTCTTGGACAGACGGAATTTCCGGAAGTTTTATTTCCGGAACATAAATTTGCGCCAAGTACGGAGCTTTAATCTGCTGATGCGCCAGGGTTAACAAAAGAGGCAAGGGTGGTTCGACTTTGCTTGTCACAAGAATTGGAAAAAATGCGTGAGCTGAAGAAATAAAAACTAAACTTAGCAAACTAAAAAAGCTTGCCAATTTTAAAAATCGCCTTAGGATTTTTAAAAATGATTTCATCTCATAAAAATGGCCAAATAACGGGGATTTATGACTCCTATTATTATATCAAATTAAGAGGGAGGGGTTGAGAAGGTTATCCCCAGGGCACCAGATCCGCCAGCCAGCGGAACGGTGTCCAGTAATAATACAAATCTACAAATACACACAAATGCTACAAATTTATTATTTGTGGCATTCGTATTTCATTCGTTGATTTGTATTATGTTGCGCCGAATCCTCAAATAATCAAAAAAGTTAGGGGCTCTAGGACTCAAACCAGAATCAATTTAGTTTCGATACCCAGTGGAATAAGTGTTGCGATTGGTCATTCTGCTATGTTAAGATAATTTTATGGCCAAACAACAATTCAAAATCATCGTAGAACAAGACGAAGATGGATATTTTATTGCTTCAGTTCCAGCCCTGCCTGGTTGCCACACGCAGGCGAAAACCCTCCCTGAATTAAAGGAAAGAATTAAGGAAGCGATTTCTTTGTGTCTCGAAGAAGCAAAAGAAAATCCGAAGTATCGCGAGAGAATAAGGGCATTGGCCTATGAGCCAAGTTTTGTGGGTCTGGAAATGATTGAAGTATGACTCATTTACCCGTATTAAAGGCCAAAGATTTAATAAGAGTCTTAGAGAAACTTGGCTTTCAAAAGATGCGACAAAATGGATCGCATCTTTTCTTTCAGCACGCGGACGGAAGAACAACCTTGGTGTCCGTTCATGCTCGTGAAGATATCGGCCGCGGGCTCTTGCATCAAATACTGCGGGAAATCAAGTTGTCGCCTGAGGAATTTTTGAAGTTGTTGTAAAATCGCCCTTTTAGTCCGGGCTTCAAGAACTCAATTTTTTAAGGTTTGTTTCTACATTCAATAATGTAAAATATTGAATGATAAATCTGATAATTCCGCTATATCCAGCTATCAAGCTCCAGCTAAATAACTGGCTAAATAAATAAAATAATCAACTAATCTGCTCGAGCAGATTAGTTGATTATTGGGGTTTTCCAGCAGAAATTATAAAAATCCCCGACTTTTAGTCGGGGAGAAATGCTTCAATCACCGGTTTTCCGTCCCAATTGGGAGGCACTCTCGCGTCCAGAATACGCACAATGGTTGCCGGAGTGTCGCAAATCGAAACTGGACCAGTGATTCTATAGTTGCGACGGACATTCGGTCCGACAAAAATCCAAGGGATAGTCATATCTTCCGGCTGATCGGTACCGTGGGTTTTGTCGTGGCCGCCATGATCGGAAGTAACGATCAAATAAGTATTTCCAAAATCCAGAGATTCGCCCAAGGCGTCGGCAATCATGCCAACAGCCAAATCAATCTCTCGCAATTCAGCCATCTGCTCGGAGGAAAGCCAACCAAACTCATGGCCGGCAAGATCAACCGCGGAAAAATAAATGAAAATGAAAGCCGGTTTGTTTTCGTTGATGATCTCCGCGGCGCTCTCGGCAATTTCAATCGCGCCGCCATCAACTTCAACTACCTGATCCAAATTCCGAACCGAAAGAAACGGATAGCTACGAAATGGCTTGGATGATTTTCCTATAATCGCCGTGGTTGAAAGTCCTCGCGCTTTCGCGAAATCAAGAATCGTCGGGAGTCTCCCGCTTTGATTAAGAAAATAAGCCCGCAAATAATCATTAGACAAAATGCCGTGTTTATCAGGAACTACGCCCGTTCCCAATGAAACGTGCGCAGGCACAGTCCAGCTGGGATTTACGGTTCGCGCGTTAAGAGTTGAACTGCCATGACGCATTAAAGCGGCGAGGTTTGCTGCTCCGGCTTTTTCAATCGCGTCGCCACGAAGACCGTCAATGCTAATAAGAACAATCGTAGTTTTCAAAGGACGGGGATCGCCAATGAGTTTTTTATCCGCTTGACGGGCGGATATACGAAGATAAATAAAAAAACTCGCGATGGCGATAAATAACAACAGCAAAAACCACAACAGAACACGGACAGCGCGTCTTGCCAGCTTCACCGGTTATCTCCTTTCTATCAAAGCGCTTATTTTAGCTTAAATGGATGATTACGAAGCGTCAACCAATCTGGCCAATAATTAATCGCCAATGCCAAAGCGGCCGACAATAAACCAATATCACGAATGGTGATGGCGGTAATGCCCGTAGTCGCAAGGACAAGCATTATGTGAAAAGCCCCGACGCTAGCCGCCAGCCAAACAAAACGATTGATTAAAAGAAAAAATCCCACTGTTATGTCCAAAGCGGCAGTGGCAAGCATCGCGGCTTTTAATGGGATTGGCAAAAGACTGGCGGCCCAGGGCTGCAAAAAAGCGCCCCACAAAGTCGGCTCTTGAAAAATCATAATGCCAATCCATACAAAAGTTATCCCAAGACCAACTCGTAAAATATGATAAGCGATTTTTTCTTTACTCATACCGGATCTCAATCTTGTCGCCGTCTTTCATCAAATAATTTTCAAATTCCGTGTTGGACTCGCCATTTACCGACATCGTCACCGAGCCCTCCGAGCCATTACAAAACTCAAAAACACAGTTGGCGTTAAACTGTTTATTCCAAACATTGAAAAACTGGCCAAGTTTTAAATTATCCTCCGCGACCAATCCCTCAAATTCCATGTGAATCACGCCGCTTGAATCGTGAGTATGAATAGGATTATGAACAACTCCGAGCCCGATATTGGCTGGGATGTCTTGGGATTCGCCTTCAATACGGATAACTAAACTCGCATGCCAATGCAAGCCGTTTTTAGAAATAATCTCCTCCTCCGGAATTGAGGGCGCGGTAGCCAATAGCCAGCCGAATCCGCCAACAACTAAAAATCCTGCCAGGCCGTAGATTAAATAACGTTTCATTTAAGTTTAAGAGCCGCGTCAATAACTTGCTTCACGGCCGCGAGCGGCTGCGCTCCGGAAACAACAAACTTCTGGCCGTTTGGGGCGATCACTATGCTGTAAGGCGTGCCGCTACCGCCGGAATTAGTCGCGTCTTCAAGGTCGGCCCGAACTCGATCGGCGTACTTGCCGCTATTCAAGCATTGTTCAAATTTAACGCGATCCAAACCAACAAATTCCGCGATTCTCGGAAGCTCGGCTAAATCTAAACCATTGTTTGACGGCGTAATTTCAAAAAGACGATCAATGTATACCCAAAATTTTTCATTGCCGCCAAGTTCATTGGCGCACTCGGTTGCCTCGGCTTCTTTTCTGGCTTTTGAATGAAGTTGATCAAGCGGGAAATGCCGATAAATCCAGGCAACCTTATCGCCGTATTCATTAACGACTTGATGCATCGTATCATGAAATCTCTTGCAAAATGGGCACTCGGTATCGGAAAATTCTACCAATTTAACCGGAGCTTTTGGATCGCCCAAAAGATGATCTTTTGAACTTACGGCTTTTATTTTATCAACAGAACCGGATTCCGCGGCGGCGGCGGCGCCATCATCTGTCGGCGGAACGGCTTTCCGGCCGGTGGAATAAACTATGGCGACCGCGATTATAGCGCCGGCAATAATTATCGCGATCGGCACTGTTAAAAATCCTTTTTTCATATAAATTTCCTATTTTAGCTTAATATCTGTAACTCCGACTTCCGTAAAATGCTGCCTATGCCCCTTCTTTTTTCTATATCTTGTCTTTGAATGATACTTAAAAACTATTTTCTTTTCGTCCCGACCCTGTTTTAAAACTTTGGCTTCCACTTTCGCGTCCTCAAGATACGGTTGCCCAATTTTGACATCCGGTTCTTGTCCGCGCTGATCGGCTTTAAGTCCGCGATAATCCGCGGTCAGCAAAACTTTGTCGAAGCTGACAGTCTCGCCTTCTTTGACATCTAATTTTTCCACTTTTAATTTTTTCCCGGGATAAACACGATATTGTTTGCCTCCGGTTTCAATGATTGCGAACATAGTGCTGCATACGAATACCTAGTGCTAATATTTGCGAATTATGGTGCGAATTCGAGATTGCTTCACCGTTCGCAACGACATTCCCCGTCATTACGAGGGTAAAGCCCGAAACAATCTGCGCTATTTCTAATATTCGCATATCATTCGCAAAGATTCGCAAATTTATTCGTGTATCATTTCAATTAACTTTTATGATAACAACAACCGCGATTAAAATCAATAATGACAAAAAAACGCTGGAGAACGCCAAGATATAAGATAGAAATTTTTCTCGCCGATAAAATACTTCGGTCAAAAATAAATTAACAAAATTTATAGCCAATGCCGCTATTAAAATTCCCAAAACATCTCCCTTGCTTCCTAAAAAATCAATACCTCGATAACTGTCAAAATGAATAATCAGCAGATGACTGATATCGCTTAAACCAACATATATCACGGCCAGTCCCAAAAAGACCGAAAGAAAACTTGCTATAAAGGCCGTTCTTAAATAGATGTCTTTGAACATACGTTTAAATGGTTTTTCGGATTCGCTCCATTAATTTTTCCATAAAATGTAAATTATGAATAGTCGCCAAAATAGGACCCAGCATTTCCTGGGCTTTAAATAAATGGCAAATATAGGCCCTGCTGAAATTCTGGCAAGCATAGCAGCCGCATTTTTTATCAATCGGTTTTTTATCTTTCGCATAGCGTCCGGATTTGACATCAAGAGCCACGCCGCTTGCGGTGAGTAGCGTCGAACCGTGCCGCCCCAGACGCGTTGGAAGCACGCAATCAAAAGTGTCAATCCCTCGCTCCACTGCCTCAAGAATGTCCTCAGCCGAGCCGATTCCCAATAAATGTTTCGGCTTCTCCTCCGGCAAAAGCGGGACAGTCCAATCCAAAATTTTATACATTTCCTTTTTTGATTTCCCCAACGAACCGCCGATGCCAAATCCGTCAAAATCGAGCGCGCCGATGAACTTCGCGCTTTTTACTCGCAAATCTTTGAAGACTCCGCCCTGAACAATGCCAAATAGCCCCTGACGTTCGAGGTTCGAGGTTCGATGTTCAAATGTTCGTAAACAGCGGGTTGCCCAGCGATGCGTGCGCTCCAAAGACTTTTTGGTATATTGATAATCGTGGAGAGGCGAAGTACATTCATCAAAAGCAAAAATAATATCGGCGCCAAGATTTTTTTGTATCGCCATCGATTTTTCCGGAGTCAGCAAATGTTTAGAGCCATCAAGATGTGAACGAAATTCCACGCCCTCTTCCATGATTCGCGCAAACTTTTCGTGATGATGATCAGTTATAGGCTCATTCGCACGAATAGGCCTATGACTTTTCTGATTTCCTATTTTAGGAAAAATACTGGCAACTTTACCGACTCTATGTTCTATCGCCGCGCCCAAACTAAAAACCTGAAAACCGCCGCTATCGGTCCAAATCGGCCGATCCCAATTCATAAACTCGTGAAGCCCGCCAAGTTTTTTAATAATCTTGTCGCCCGGCCGCAAATAAAGATGGTAAGTATTGCACAATAGCGATTCGACGCCGATATTTTTCAATTGATCAACTGTCAAACCCTTAACGGTCGCTTGGGTGCCGACCGGAACAAAAGCCGGCGTATGAATAACGCCGTGAGGGGTTTCAATAATCCCAAGGCGGGCACGGCTTTTTTTAGATTTTTTGAGGACCTTGAAATTCATACCACTATAAGGTACTATTTAAGAAAGTTCTTTGTCAAAGGAGGCTCGGCGATGAAACTCTTCTTAGCTGGAGTAGTCCTATGCGCCTTTGCGTTTGTTGTTTTTGGACGTTTCTTTTTGAAGTTTATGCGCGCTCTCAGTTTCACTGTCGGCTTTTGCAGTCTAGCGCTTTGGACGTATAGTAGTTATTCAGCAAAAATTACCGGAACGAGCGCTAATATATTGCTTTTCGGCTATGACCCCCTAGTATTTGCTCTGCTGGGATTGCCGATCGGCATTTTCTGCGCGCTAGTTCTGAAATTCTTTTTCTCAAAAAAATAACCCTCCTTCGTGAGGGTTTTTTATGTCGTGGATTCATCCCGCTCATAACTTGTTTATGCGCGGGATAGATTAAATCCGCACTTCTGTGACGCCAGAAATAATGAGCGGGGCAAAAATAGCTGCGTTCAAAAGAGCATGAGTAGTTACGCTAGCGCAGTAGGCCTTAAAATATCTTCTATTCATTCCTCCGCATTTGAGGAAAACCGCGCAAAGTATTAATCCGCTAACGCCTTGAATAAAAATACGCATCCAACCTATATTTAAACCGCCAGAAATATTATGGGCATAAGCAAAGGCCAATGAAGAAACAGCGGCTGTTGCCAATAAATGATAAGGATTTCGTTTAAAAATTTCCCCTACCAGACATAACGGGATAAAACGGAAAAATAATTCCTCAAATACCGGCGCGATGGTTATTCCCAAAAGAAAAATCCACCACAAGGGCACTACTATACCGGAATCAAGATTTTCTAAATCGACATTATTGATATATACCAATTCGACCGCCAAATTATACACATACGCCAACGCGACGCTGAACAGAATGAAACGGAGCGTTTTCCAAAATCCGATCGGTTCTTTCCGCAGCCAGACAGCAAGCCGTCGCATCCGCCACCTCCATAAATTTGGCTGTTAAGGATCTTTAAACAGTATACAAAAAATAAAAGCGGCGTCTAGTTTAATTGAATTGACTGACGCCGCTCGCGCAGTTCCATGGGATCCGCGGGGAAATTTTTCAAGAACTCTGCCATTTCTTCAAAAGTAACCACCGACTTATCAAGATTGTAGAAAAATGCTCTCATAAATGCCGCGTCAATTTCGTCCCATTCGGCCATACTGGCGCCCATCAAAAACTCAACTGCTGTATTCGGATCATCTTTAAATAAATCCGGAAAAATCCGCCGACGAAAATCCCAATCGCTTTCACCCGACTCGCGGCGATAATTATATCTTTCAAAGCGGAGATCAAGGCTTTCGCCTTTAAACATATAGCCGGTCGTAGAAAATCTTCCCGTATTCTTGCCTGTAAGAATTTCTTTTGCTCGCTCCAACATTGGCTCCGGTATTCCCCGAGCTGATTCGTAAAAATGCTTATGCAATGTAAAATGCCCGGGGCTTTCGCGATAAATAACTGTTTTGCATTGCCGGCCAAGCACGTAATCCATTCGCACAACCGTTTGTCCCGCGACAGTGAAATCGCCAAAAATAATAAAAATATCAGCCTGCTCTTCTGTTAACGCATGACCAATATCAAACTGATTCCAACCCAAACCGGCCGGACGAGCCAGTTCAAACGAAGCCTTAACAATCGCGCGAAGCGCTTGTTGCTCGGTTTCACCTTCTTCAACGTAAATATGCGCGATGCCATCAATCTTTTCATGACGCATCAGCTCCTCTGAAATGTATTTTCAAAGAATATCTTAACTATAACTAAATTTAATTTTTTGTATATATGCTCCCATCGGGATTCGAACCCGAGTTTTAGCCTTGAGAAGGCCACGTCCTAGACCAGCTAGACGATAGGAGCCGCTAGCATAACTTATAACTTATAACTTACAACTTACAACTTACAACTGAATCAGGCCCGTCTTATCTCTTCAACTATTTTGTCTAATTCCATCGCGCGCGATCCTTTTATTAAAATCAAATCGCCTTTTTTTATAAGTTCTTGAACTTTCAACTTGGCTTCATCGGCCGTATCAAAACTGAAAATATTTTTCTTTGCCAAACCGTGTTTGTTAGCTGCTTCGGCGATAAATTTTGCTCTAGCGCCGATCGTAATCAAAATGTCAAATGTTCTGCCGGCCAGCTTGCCAATCTCCTCATGAGCCCCGATCGCATATTTGCCGATTTCCAACATATCGCCCAAAACTCCAATTTTTCGCTTCACCTCCCAGCTCTTGATCGTATCAATAGCGGCATGCATAGAAAGTGGTGAAGCGTTATAACTATCATCCAAAATATAACTCTGCTTAATGCCCGACAATAGCTTCATTCTTCTGGGCGGCGACTGGTAATAAAGCAGGGCTTCGGAAATTTTAACTAAATTAAGGCCGAAAACCAACCCCGCGCAAGCGGCTGCCGCGACGGCGTAACATTGCCCCTTTCCAAAACAACCATCCAATCTGACCGGCACGAAACTGCCGCCATATTCCAATTTAAAAGAGAGGCCCAACGGACGATTATTTTCAAATCGGTATTCTAAATTAGAAACCTTCACTTCGGCGCCTTCTTGAAAACCGAAAGTCATAATATGCGACCGAGTTCGATCTTTCATTTTTAAAACGGCCTCATCGTCGTAATTTAAAATCGCGAATCCCGTAACCGGCAGCGCTTCCGCGATCTTTGATTTTTCTCTGGCAACGGCGTCCGGGTCGTCGTAGAATTCCACGTGGACCGGAATTTCACCGATCGCGGTCACCACTCCAATCTGCGGCCTGGCTATTTCCAGCAAATACTTGATATCGCCCGGGCGATCGGCCGCGTATTCCAAAATCAAAACATCAGGATACGGCAATTTAAAAATCAATTTGAGAATTGAAACTAAAATAACCTTGGGCCAAAATAACGAGCCGCCTATTTTTTGCCAACCGCCTAAAATTGTCAAAGGCAAACCGATTTCATTGTTAAAATTCCCGCTGCTGGATCTCACTCGGCGCGTATCTCTTAAAACGGCGTAAATAGCTTCTTTGGTAGAAGTCTTCCCGACGCTCCCGGTGACGCCGACAATGCCAGGATGATATTTCCGAATTGTCCAAATTGCTAATATTCGCAGAATCAATTTTAATATATTTTTTAACTTGTTTTTCATTTTCCTGTTTCCTGTTTCCTGTTTCCTGTTTACTGTTTACTGTTTCCTGTTTACTGTTTACTGTTTACTAGTTCCTAAATTATCCGGCCCTATATTATAATAATTCAAAAGAAATTGCGCAAGTTCGCGGAAGGCAGGCACAACGGTTAGTCCCGCCAACGGAGCGCCTTTTGGTTTATCAAGTTTTATTAAAATTACAAATCTGGCGTCAAAGGCCGGAGCAAACCCGATGTAAGTGTTGATCACTTGATCGGTATAGCCGCCGTTTTTAAAATCCGGAACCTGGGCGGTACCGGTTTTGCCCGCCACCTGATACTGCGGAATCTGGGCAATCTGCGCCTTGCTAACCGCCGAGGCCATCATTTTAATAACTTGGTTGGCGGCTTCCGGAGAAATAATTCGCCTCACGACTTCTGGCTCGGCGCCCGAAATAAGATACGGCTTCATTAATAATCCCTTATTGGCGATGGCTGAAATCGCGTTTATAAGTCCCATGGGCGTGACAGAAATTCCTTGGCCGAATGAAGCTGTCGCGAAATTAATATCCTTGGCGCTGGTTACAAGATTTCTCAAATTGCCCGCCACTTCCCCGGGCAGACCCGCGTCAGTAACTTTATTAAACCCAAATTTAACCAGATAATCATAAAAAATGTCCGGGCCGATTTTACGCTGAGCAAAAACCGCGCCGGTATTTATAGATTGTTCGATAACTTGGGTCATAGTAACCTTGCCATGGGCTTTAAGATCCCAATTCTGAATTGTCCGGCCATTCAAAGTCACGGAACCGTTATCAAAAAACGCGGTGTTCGGAGTAATTTTCCCGCTATCAATGCCGGCCGCCATAGTTATAACTTTAAAAATCGATCCGGGCTCGTAGATCGCCTGAACCGCCGGATTTAAAAATAAATTTATTTTATAGTCCGCGTAATCGTTGGGGTCAAAACCGGGACTGCTGGTCATCGCCAGAATTTTCCCGGTGACGGGCTCTTGAACAATAACCGTTCCTCCTTGCGCCTCATAATCCTTAATCAAACTGCCTAAAATCTCTTCGGCCCTGGCCTGAATATTTCTGTCAATTGTCAAAACAACGTCTTCGCCCGCCATCGGATCAATTAATTTATCATTTTCGATTACGCCGGGCCTGCCTTTTAAATCATCTTCATAATAAAGTTCCAAACCGTAGCGGCCGACTAAACCGGAATCTTTATCGCTTGACCCGACAAACCCCAGTAAATGAGCCGCTAAGTTCCCAAAGGGATAAAATCTCATTTCTTGACTGTCAATATAAATCCCTCGCAGATTTGCTTCTTTAATTTTGGCGATTTGCTCGCGGTTAGCCTTGGTTGCCAAAAGCTCGTAAAGATCATTTTCTTTAATCAAGGAATTTTTAATTTTGTCTTTGTTGAGAAGAAAAATCTCGCTAAGAATGGCGGCCGCTTCTTCAGGATCTTCCACTTCCGTCGGAACCGCGAAAACCACCGGATATTCTTTATTAATCGCCGCCGGAATCAAATTATTGTTTTTATCGGTAAAATAAATATTCCCTCGCCGAGGCTCTAAAAACCCGGCGAGGCGATATTGGGATTCGGCCCGCGCGGAATAATATTGCCCTTTTTCTATTTGGAGCCGATAGATATTAAAACCTATTGAAAAAAAAGCAAAAAATATTCCGATTATTAAAATTCCTATTCTCATTGGTAAGCAAGCGGATCTGTTGATTCGCCATCAAAATATCGCGGCTGCCTTTCTTCTCTTAATCCAAGCTGTTTCGCTAAGGCGTTTAAGTTTCTCGAATCAACGGTTTGATAAAAATTATTTTTGAACTCGGCGTTGGCCACCTCTAATTCTTCCAATTTTTTATTATCGGCGTTTAATAAATCCTTGAGGTTCACGTTCTGATTATAGATATAGATATTTAAAAGCGCTATGGCGATTAAACAAAATACGGCCGCGATTAAAAATGGATTTAGACGGATTTTATTTTTGTTTGGTTCAATTATAGTCATAAACGTGAATAATGAATAACGAATTATGAATTATGAAAATGGGTTGGTTCAAAATTTTTAATTCATGATTCATACTTCATAATTCATCATGGCTACGGCTCTTAACTTCGCTGACCTTGATCTCGGATTGACGGCGATTTCTTCTTTAGCGGCCGTGACGGGTTTTTTAGTTAAAATTTTCAACTTGCCGACCTTTGCCATCTGCCGAAAATGATTTTTTACCAAGCGGTCTTCCAAAGAATGGAAAGAAATTATCGCCGCCCGGCCGCCGGGTTTTAAAATCAATTCCAGATTTTTTAAAAGTTTTTCCAAATTTTCCAATTCTTGATTCGCGTATATCCGCAAAGCCATGAAAGTTCTTGTGGCGGGATGAATTCGGCTTGCCCCGCCATGGCGGTGGCCGCGTTCGTAATTCTTGGGAACTGCCGATTTTATAATCTCCGCCAATTCTTTACTGGTTTCTATCGGCTTTCTTTTCAAGTACTCTTTAATCTCTTTAGCAATTCTATTCGCGAATCTTTCATCGCTTAAATCTTTAATAATCTTCGCTAATTCCTCTTCGGAAACTTCTTTAAGAATTTCTTTAACCGGCTTCATGTCACGACTATAGGTCATTAAGAGCGGCTCGTCTTTTCCAAAACTGAATCCCCTGCCGCCACTTAGCTGTTCTGAAGAAAATCCCAAATCAATTATCAATCCATCTGCTTTCGGCAATCCTCTTTTTTTTAAAATTTCCGGCAGGTCGGCGTAGTTACCGGCATAACTAGCAAATCGCAAATCGCCAATCGCGAATCGTTTAAAATTCGTTTCGTCCCAATCTATCGCCAATAATTTTCCTGTCGCGCCGATTTTTTCTTGAATCGCTCTAGAATGGCCGCCGCTTCCAAAAGTGCCGTCAATAAAGAATTCACCCGGTTTAGGATCCAATACTTGTATTGCTTCGTTTAAAAGAACAGGAATGTGACTCATTTTACTGTTTACTGTTTACTGTTTACTGTTTACTAAATCCCCAGTTCTCCGAGTTTTTCCGCTATCTCATCAGACGCTGATTCGGTTTTGAATTTATAATTTTTCCAAATCTCGGCGTCCCAAACTTCAATCCGTTTATAGAGGCCGGCGACCACGGCCGCTTTTTTTAAATCCGCGTATTTTCTTAAATAATCAGGAATCAAAATTCTCCCTTGCTGATCAATCTCCACATCCACGGCGCCGGCAAGCATCAAACGGGTGAAAGCTCGGGAATTCGCTTGCGATATTGGCAAAACAACCAGTTTTGCTACAAATAATTCCCATTCGCTTTTCGTAAAAACGAAAAGGCAGTGATCCAACCCCCTTGTCACAATTGCTCCTCCGTCCAAAAATTTCCGAAATTTAACCGGTACTGCCAAGCGTCCTTTAGTATCAAGATTGTGCGTATATTCGCCGATGAACATGCCGATTTTATCTACGAGCGTAGCGAGGAGCTATAAAATCGCGCGCCCCGCTGTGGCGGGGTCTCGTTTTTGGGAGTTATCCCCAAAAACTCGAGTTATCCCCATACTTATCCACAATTCCCCACTACTCTTTTAGATTACCCCAATTTCCAACAAAATAAAGCCACTAGCTGTGGAAAACTAAAAACCGACGTTATTTAACGTCGGCTCTAAAAATTTTAAGGCGCTGCCGCTTTTCTATTCACGCCCTTCCTTTTCCTGAATCAGCATATCAATCCGCTCAACTATACAATCGCGAAAGACTTTTCTAAACTTTTTATTATCTTTTATAAAGTCGCGATAGCGCCGTAATTGCTCAATTGTAATGTCGCGCAAGTATTCATCTTTACGCGTCATTTCAAGATCCATTCCCTCGCTCATACAAAAACTGCAAAGCGGCGCTTTATAACCGGCCTTTCGATACCCAGCAAGATCTTTCGCGCTAAACTGTTTTTCAATCAGACAGATGCGGCAGATGTACCACATCGACGCCCTCCATTTTCAAAAAACAAAGTATAAAATAAGTATACCAAATTAATCTCTGATGTATTCCATATCAACGAAGCATTGATGTTAGTTCGAATCCTGCTCTCCTGCCGCTGGATTGAATTGCAGCTCCGCTCGCGACGAAATTTCACCTTTATTTTTTATCAGTTCCGCGAATTTTTGAATACGAGCAAAACAAGCATCTACCTCATCTGGAGGCAATAATTCCAAAAGCTGTCCGCGAAGAATCTGCCAACGCCCCCGTTCCAAAAACGTATTAATCTTTTCCTTAATTTCCGCGGGAATCGACCAATGCGAATAAATCTCCGGAGGGGGCGGCGAATAAGATTTTTCACTATCGCCGCCAAGTGAAACTCCCTCTCTTTCAAAAGGCAAAAACTTGTCGGGTCCAAACGTTAATCCATTATCAATGGCGTAAATTCTGTTATTTTTAATCAAAAGATTTTCCGGTCCCCTGTCTGAACTCCAGAGTATATAATCGAGCGCGAATAGTTTCATTAACTCTTTCTCGGGCAATTTATGCCAAGGAACCTCAAAACCAAAATTATCGTAATCAACAATTTGCTGCAAACTGCCTATTTCACCGTCTATCTCCCGAATTACTGTCGGCGGCACAAGATTAAAATCTAAAAATCGGTCCACTAAATAAGTGGCTCGCTCTCTTTTATAATAAGTGCCGGCCCTCACTTCTAGGCGAACTTCCTGTTGACCAAAATTTTTCCCTATATGATTCTCGCCCTCTCCGCTTGCCGGCTTAAAAATCCCCGAGCCATCGTCTTTTAACTTGACCAAGACACATCTATTCGCGCCGCCGGAAATAACTTCACTGTTTTCAATTTCTCGAGTTTCTAAAATACGCTCCTGAATGGTTGGATTAAGAAATTCGGCCATCGCCGAGTCTGACTTGGCATCGCCGGATTGTATAGCTTTCTTTTCAAAATTATTTTCCATAGCTTTTTTAAAGTTGGTGGGCGCACTTGGAATTGAACCAAGGGTCTTTGCAACCGCGCCCCGCACTAAATCTTTGTGGACGCTGCTGGAATCGAACCAGCGGCCTTTCGCATGCTTGCCCCGTTACAAATATTTTATGCGCCCTGTAGGGATCGGACCTACGACCTTTCGAATGTGAATCGAACGCTCTACCACTGAGCTAAGGGCGCATTGTTAATTTGTAACGGGGCGAAAAGCGAACGTTCTGCCACTGAACTAAGCGTCCATTCTAAAATTTTAGTGCGGGGTGTGAACCCCGAAGATTAGCAAAGCTATCTACGGGGCGCGGTGCAACGTTTTGCCGTTAAACTATGCGCCCCACTCATTTATAAAAATAAATAAAAAAGACGCTTTAGGCAAGCGCCTTTTTGTTCGCTTTTCTTTTAGCCCGTGACGGGTTGTCTGGCGCGGATCCTTAGCTTCCGCCATATGCGATATCTCATCTCTCCGGGAATTGCCGAATAGCTTTTAATGTTTGGGTCAAAATCTTTAGCTGCTTTGATAATACACCGCATGCAAACATCAAAACCATGGTAAATGCTCAACTTGGTCGCCTTGCAACGCTTACAAAATTGATGTTCGGAATAAACAGAAGGACTGTCCTCGGGATTAACTGGCTTAACGCGCCTAATACTCTGCAATTCATGCGGCCCTAAACTCTCCAAGCTCTTAATCTCGGCCATCCCGCCACCTCCTTTCATATAAATCTCTGTCTGACTTCCGATGTCCCCAATATTGATAATTTTCCGAAGGGCAATCGGCTGGAAGCCGATCGGACATCGGAAGTCTCAATATTAGGACATCCGATATCCGTCCCGATGTTCATCGGGATCGCCTGCGGCGAGAATATAATATTTGGGATATCGGATGTCTACCAGCAGCGCGACCGAGAGCTTATATGAAAGGAAGTGGCTACACTTCCATACAAAAAACAACGAACTGCTAGCTATTATAATATAAAGCAATAATAAAAGCAAATTCTCGTTTATTTCAATTCCACAACAGCACCCGCTGCCTCCAGTTTTTTCTTTAACTCTTCGGCCTCTTCTTTCTTAAGTCCGGATTTCACCGCCTTGGGAACGCCGTCCACAACTGCCTTGGCCTCTTGCAGGCCCACTCCGGTAACTTCTTTTATTACTTTTATTACTTGAATCTTCTGCGCGCCGCCGTCTTTCAACACTACATCCCAAGCGGTTTTTTCTTCCTCGGCCGCGCCGCCAGCCGCGGAGCCGACGCCAGCCGCCATCGGCATAGCCGCCGAAACGCCAAATTTTTCTTCCATCTTTTTAACTAAGTCGGCTAATTCGGCAACTTTGAGCTCGCTTATTTTTGTTATAATGTCTTCAAATTTATCCATGGTTTTTTCGTGATTCGACCTTATATCCCCGCTTCGACTTTTGTTTCAGCCGGGGTTTTCTTTGAAATTTCAGTTAGCAAGTACATAAACGCTCTTAATGGCCCAGTCATTCCTCCTAAAACCATCGCCAAGAGAATTTCACGAGAAGGCAATTTGGCGATTGCGATAAACTCATCAATGCTGACTGGCATTTTATTCGCCAAATCATAACCTCCCAAAATCTTGAATTCTTTTTTGCTTTTTGCCAAATCTTTTGAAAATTTATAAATCTGGCTCGCGATCGAAGAAATATCCCCGGAAGCGAAAACAGTCCCCGCTTGCGCTTCAAACTGAGTCGGATCAAAATCTATGCCGGCATTTTTAAATGCCAATTTCAATAGCCGCTTTTTTATTACCTTAAATTTCGCGCCTGATTTTTTAAGCTCTTCTTTTAATTTCCGGATCTCCTCAACGCCAACTCCGGTAAAATCGGCAAAAACCAACGCCTTGCTTTTTCTGACTAGATCGGCGCCCAAATCAATGTGTTGACTTTTTTGCTGTTTTGTAAGCATGATTTTGTTAAATGTTTAATGTGATAAGTAAAAAACGGCTCTTCAGCCGCAGATGCACATTAGTCGCTAGTCGTCCCGTAATGCGGGATTGCTAGTCGCTAATTTTATCCTCGGCAGGACTTATACCTTGCGGTGGCCTTCCCGACGCTTCAGTCAGGATCCCGACTTTACGTCGAGAGCTATCTGCGGACTATTTATTTTGAGTGTAGCCGAATAAAAATTTGTGTCAAGATCTTATCTAACAGTGACGGAAACCTTTTGTTGACCGCTTGAAATTTGAAAACGATCTTTAGGAGATACTTTTTGGGAATAGTCCAAAATTTCTACGCCGACAACAGAGCCGCCCTCATCGAAATCCTCGATAATGTCCTTCCCCTTCTCAACGGTCATATGAATTTTGGCTTTCTTAAAACTTATATAGAGGGCGTCGGCCTCCTTGTCATATTCTATCTTCATAATAAGCAGTAATTATTTTATATATTTCCTTTTGCTGTTTGTATATAATAACTAATTTGTCTTTACCTTTTATGTAACTGCATTTTATTTTGTCCTCCTGCTGTTCACGTTTTTGTCCATGAATTAGCGCTTCCTTAACAAGACGTTTCGTAATATTGCGGCACTTCATTCTTTTCAGGGCGTGTCTTGTATATCTTAGTTCTATTATACTTAAATTATAACTTCTAGCATATTCTCCTGTTGTGGATAAGTCAAATTTCTGAATTAGATCGAGTGCTGGGGTTTTTCCGCCATTCTTCGATTTTTTATGACTTGCCCCGTCACTAAAAGAGCATTTATTTTCCTCTGGGGCGGTTAGCCCGTTGAGCAATGCTCTTTTTAGCGCGGGGTCGCCCTTATTCGCGCAGCTCTCTCCACTTTTGAATTTCTTTGTGATTGCCGCTCAATAACACTTTCGGCACTTTCCAAATTTTTGATTTTTGATTTTTGACTTTTGACTTAAATATCTCCGGCCGCGTATAAACCGGATAACTTCCTTTTATCTCTTCAAGCGATTCTCGTTTGCCCAAAACTCCCGGAATATGCCGCGACACCGCTTCAACCAAAACCATTGCCGGCAGTTCTCCTCCCGACAAAACATAATCCCCGATTGAAATTTCTTCATCGGCAATATATTTTGCCACCCGCTCATCTACGCCCTCATATCGTCCGCAAATTAGAATAAGTTGGTCATATTTAGAAAGCCTTTTGGCCATTTTTGCATCCAACTTTTTACCGCGCGTCGAAAATAAAATGACCCGATTTTTTTTATGCTTACTTCTTACTTCATACTTCTTAATTCTTTCTACCGCCCGATAAATCGGTTCAACCTTAAAAACCATCCCCGGTCCCCCGCCATAAGGCGAATCATCTACTTTATGATGTTTGTCGGTTGTGAAGTCCCGAAGATTATGAACTGCTATTTTAACCAGCCTCCTTTTTTGCGCGCGTTTTAAGATGGACTCGTTAAAATATGAATCAAAAATGCTGGGAAAAATGGTCAAAATATCAAATCTCATATTGACTATTGGCAGTTGATCTGACAACAATAGACGTCATCATTGTCGGGATTGAAACCGCGTATAACTTCATTTGCCGCATTGCACACAGAATTTATATTGCTAACATTCTTCCAATAGCATCCGCTTGCGCTAATTGTACATGTTCCCGTATTATCCACGCCATCAGCAAATCCCGCCGGAACATTTGCGAGTTCCTGCCATGTTATTACGCCATCAACAAATCTGAAGGGAACACTTTTAAGCCTTGTCCAATCGATTGGATCTGTTCCTTGATTAACAACTCCGTCATTAACGCCGACATTTTGTCCGCCGATAATAAGCGCTGAAACGCTCACGGCTGGCGCAGTTAAATTGCCAGTCATCGTATCTCCAGCCGCATTTACCCAAACATCTTGAATTTTTATCGCCGAAATCGCTGCCGCGGCGGAAATATCTGCGTTGATAATCGTCCCGTCAGCAATATGAGCAGAAGTTACTCCGCCAGCAAGGATTGAAATCGTTCCGCTGGTTGTAATCGGCCCGCCAGTCAATCCAGAACCAGTACCAACGCTAACGCTTGGCCAAGCTGTCCGGCAATCACTGCCGATGCAAAGGCCAGTTTGTCCTTTAACATAACCCGCGACATCTAACTTTTCGCTTGGCGGATTCGCT
>Ga0155777_107_pt1 | contig 20008 bp, 19 predicted proteins | sample RifCSPlowO2_01_FD_107431 | JGI IMG/M metagenome (GOLD analysis project Ga0155777, IMG submission 107431) | Candidatus Harrisonbacteria bacterium RIFCSPLOWO2_01_FULL_44_18
GAACGTGCGATGTCGGTTGGAAAGAATGAAAAGATGGAAGTTCTCTACTCTTATTTGACTGGCGTGGAATTCAAACAGCGAGTGGAAGCAATTGTGGAAGCATTTACTAATATGGATGTGGGCCTAAGAAAGGAAAGGTTGGCGTACGAAAAGATTTGGTCTGAGCGAGAAAAACAGATTAAAAAGGTCATTACAAACACCGTTGGTATGTACGGTGATTTGAGCGGGTATGTCGCTTTGCCACAGATAAAAACATTGGAATTACCGGAGAGTGAAAACTATAATGAAAAATAAACTTTAAATATAAATATGATAAAGAAGATAAAAATTACAAAACTGCATAAAACTATTCAAAAAGATTTTGAATTAGAGCTTGAACAAATGACGGTTATTACCGGGGAAAACAATTCGGGGAAAACTAATTTTATTCAAGCTGTAAATAGTAGAAAAGATACAAAATTTACTAATGCAGAATTCTTGGATGAAAAGGGTGTACCATTAACTCCAGGCATTGTTTATATAGCAGCCGAAAATATAAATCCATCCGATAGCGAGTCTAAATCTTCTGCAAAAACAACTGGCCTAATTAAAAATTTATCAGAGTTATTTTCCAATCTGGGCATTAAATTTGAGGTAGAGAATAAAGAGGAGATCACTGGGTATATAGAAAATTTAATAGATAAAACAAACAAGAACCTCCATAGTTTTGTTGGGCACGATAAGCATAAACTTAACTTAGATCTCAACAAAAACGAACTTGAACCCGCCATTATACTACAGGCAATCATTAAGAATATTGCCACTCTTGAAGATATTATCGGAGATGGGGATGAGAAAGAAATGGAATTGGATGATCTAGGGCAAGGGACACAGAGAATTATCGTGGCATCTATTTTAAAGGCATATATAGACATTCTAGTTGAAGGAAAGAAACACACCGAAAAACCGATACTAATTCTTTTTGAAGAGCCCGAGATTTATTTACATCCCAAGTTAAAGAGAACTCTTAATGCGACATTGGGAAATATCGCAAATCAACCCGATCATCAAGTCGTTATAACAACACACGACCCATATTTTGCCTACGCTAATTTAAAAGATGAAAATAGTGTAATCTACTCCTTTTTTAGAGACGAGAAAGGTAATACAGACAAAAAAGAACCCAATGCTATTTTTGGCATTGACGATGAGTTGCTTCATATCCATCTTTTCGAAAAGGTATTACGGAAAGCACATGTTGATAAAATTATAAGCGACAAATACTTAATGGATCAGGATAGCCCGTTAGATAAATATTTAAAGGGCTATTGTAATGGTGAAACAAGAGACAATGTTTTTCCTAGTGGTAAAACTCATAACTTAGCACTTCCTCTACATATTAGACATGTAATACACCACCCCCTTGATGTTCAAAATAAATTTAACGATGATGACTTGGAAAAATCAATAAAGATACTAAATAAGATTTTAAGCGAATAATACATAACTTTCATTTTGTTTCCTCTCTTTCCGCCAAAAATCCCGTCCGTCCGAGCAAGGGAATGGCGGAAGGGTGTGGGGGGAATTCCGCCGCACCCGAGCGAATAGAAAAAGAGGTCAACCCCGCCGCCCTGCTCGTTGAGAGCAGAACACCACAAAAAAGTTTTCTTTTCCTCTTAGAAGAAAAAATCCGGCGTGCGCAAATCAGGAAAAGCGAAGAAAACTTTTTTGTGGGGTGGCGAGCGTCAGCTTGCGGCGGCGGGGCGGCTTCCTTAGTTCCGTTCAAAGTAGGTTCGTCCAAAGTTCAGAATATCCCACCAAGACAAAAACCAGCGCCCATCGCACTGGTTTTTGACTTTCGTATCATTACCTGCTAAATTCTAATTATCCCAGGTAGTAGAATCGCGATAAGATTTAACCCAATTTATCCAGCGACTATCTGGACAACTAGTCAAATCAAAGAGTCGTGTTAATAAAATATACTGCGCGTTGAATCTCCAAAATTGCAATCGCAGTTTCACTACCTGGTATCGTTAGAATCAGAACCAACAATCAAATAACCGCTCTTGAGTTGAGAGTTTTGGATGAAACTGGAAATAATCTTGGCGTGATGTCGAAAGAGGCCGCTTTGAATTTAGCGCGAGAAAAGGAATTGGATTTAATTGAAATATCGCCATTAGCTCAACCGCCTGTGGCGCGGATAATGAGCTTTGACAAATACCGCTACCAGCAGGGGAAAAAAGAAAAAAACCAGCGCGTCAAACAAAAAGGCGGCGAATTGAAACAAGTCCAGATAAGCGTCGGCGAAGCCCGGCATGATCTGGAGCATAAAGCCCAAAAGATCGAAGAATTTTTTGAAGCAGGCAATATAGTAGAAATTCTTCTCGTGCTAAAAGGACGGCAAAAGGCCAATAAAGACTGGGCAAAGTACAAACTGAGCGAATTTTTAAAAATTCTTCCCGAACACCAAGTATTGTTACAGCCAAGATTCGGCGGAAAGGGATTTTCTCTTCAAATCAGTAAACCCGCGCACCCATAAAAAATTGTAAACTATAAAATGGCTAAAAATAGTATCACAGATAGAATCAAAGTAACGAAAACCGGCAAGCTCATCAGACGCAAAATGGGCCTGGGGCATTTTCGCGCCAAAAAAAGCCGAAAGCAATTACGAAGAAAAGAAGGTCAAACTTTAATAAACAAGTTTGACCGAAAAGTTTTTATTAAAAAATACGGCCTAACTAGTCGCTAGTGGCTAATGGCTAATCAAATATGACCAGAGTAAAACGCGGAAAAATCGCGACCAAAAAACGCCATAAAATCCTGAAATACACAAAAGGATTTCGCTGGGGCAGAAAATCCAAAGAACGCGCCGCCAAGGAAGCATTGCTTCACGCTTGGACGCATGCCTTCCGCGGCCGCAAAGAAAAAAAGCGCGATTTTCGACAACTTTGGAATGTAAAAATTAATGCCGCCAGCCGCGCTAACGGGATAAAATACAGCTGGTTCATAGCCGCTCTAAAAAAACACAACATAAAACTGGACAGAAAGATTTTGGCTGATCTTGCCCAAAACGAACCGAAAGTATTCCAAAAAATCGTGGAACAAGTGAAAGTGAAAACTCCGGCCTAATGCCGGAGTTTTCACTTTTTCTTCAAAAAATCGTAGGCGGTAGTAAGTATCTTTGTGTTCTCGTGGTATTGCGAGAGCACTTTTTTCGCTTCATTATACGTAAACCAGCCATAGCCCTCGTGTTCCCATGATACCGCGATACGCGGCTGTTTGGTTTCGGCCAAATACAAAATTACAATTTTAAATACCCTTTCCTTGCCATGACGGAACATAAACCGTTCGTAGGCTTTAAAATTTTCAATAAATTTAAGTTCTGAAGCTTTAAGTCCTGTTTCCTCTCGCACTTCCCGCAAGGCGCTTTGCCAGCTTCTTTCGCCGGCTTCGATTTTTCCTTTGGGGAAATTCCAGTAATTCCGGCCGTGATATAAAAGCAAAAACTTCAAACCCTCCCTAGTTCTCCTAAAAATTATTACCCCCGCCGATATAATTTTTCGCATACCAGGTAGTAGAAACTCGATCTTAATTTGATAATTCTACAATTAACCTTTAATTCCTGTTATTGCCGCAATCTTGATTTTACCAGATAGTTCTAGCCGCTTTCAGCGGCAAATCGAGTTTTCACTACCTGGCATACCAGGTTAGTAGAAACTCGATTTGGTTAATTTACTATCATGACTTTTACTGTTTGCTTCATCTGTTGCCAAATAGCGATTGCGCCGATAACTTTCTCCGACTAAAGTCGGAGCAATCGAGTTTTCACTACCTGGCATATTTCTCCGTTTACCGTCGACCAGATAATTTTACCATTTTTTCAAAAATCCCAACATTTTTTCCAAAGGCCAAGCATTGATTATATCCTCCCGCTTGGCCCAGCCGCGTCTGGCTTGAGCTACGCCGAATTCCAAAACATCAAAATGATTGACGGCGTGAGCGTCAGAATCAATGGTCATTTTTACGCCCAAATCAACGCACATTCTGATATGCTGATCTTTTAAATCCAAGCGATCCGGAAAAGCGTCAATTTCCATCACTGTGCCGGTTTCTTTAGCAGTCTTAATCAATTCTCCCATATCAACTTCATAGGATTCTCGACGCTGAATCAAACGGCCAGTCGGATGAAAAATAATATCAACATTAGGATTTTTCATCGCCCGCTTAACGCGTTCCGTCTGCTCTCTTTTAGAAAGATTAAAATTCGAATGTACCGATACGCCCACTACATCAAGTTTAGCTAAAATTTCATCCGACAAATCCAATGAACCGTCTTTCAAGATATCGCATTCTGTACTTTTCAAAACCCTAAATTTGCGATTGGCCATTTGCCATTTATCATTTAACCCGTCTATCTCTTCCCATTGCTTTTGAATTCTTTTATCGTCAAGTCCGCCGGTCATAGCCAATCGCTTAGTATGATCGGTAATAGCTACGTATTCCAAACCTTTGGCCATGGCCGCTTCTGCCATTTCTTCGATTGAATTAGAACCATCAGTCCATTTTGTCTGAACTTGAAGATCGCCCTTCAAGTCTTTATAGCCGATTAACTTGGGCAATGTATGTTTTTGAGCGGCTTCCAACTCCCCAGTCATTTCCCTCATTTCCGGCTCTATATAGTCTAGGCCTAAAGCTCTATAAATTTCTTCCTCGGTTCGTCCGGCAATTTGTTTTTTCCCGTCGAAAAGTCCATATTCGCTTAACTTATATCTCTTTTTGACAGCAAGCTGACGGAGCGCGATGTTATGATCTTTTGAGCCGGTAAAATAATTTAAAGCCGCGCCATAAGATTCTTCCGGTAGAACTCTCACATCAACGTCCATCCCATTTTTTAATTTTACCGCCGATTTTGTTTCGCCGTGGGCGAAAACTCTCACCACTTCCGGCATAGAAACAAAATAATCCATAACCTTGCCCGCCGTAGCCTTGGCAAAGGCGGGTGGTTTACTCTCGATAACTACCAGAATATCGGCATCGCCGATGGTTTCTTTTCGTCGGCGCACTGAACCGGCCGCTTCCGCGCGTTTTATTCCCCGAAGGGCGCGCAGACGATTTTCAATCATCCTTATTTCCGGCATCACAAAACCTAAAATAAACCGGCCGCCTGATTTTTTAACAAATTCTATGCCCTTAAGGATATTCTCTTCGCTTTTGACGCCAAATCCTTCCAGCTTGCTAATCTTGCCTGTCTTAGCGACCCTTTCCAAATCTTTCAGATTCTTCACGCCCAATTTCTGATACAACAGCTTTATTTTCCGCGGCCCCAATCCTTCAACTGCCGTTAATTCCGAAAGATCAACCGGCGTTTTTTTCTTTAATCCGTCGTAATATTTTAATCTTCCGGTCTTAATCAACTCCTCGATTTTTTCGGCGATAGAAACGCCAACCCCGGGAATATCCTCAACGGCTTTTAATCCTCCTCTTTTATAAATATCGGTCGTCTCCTCTTGTAAAGATTCAATGGTTTCAGCCGCTTTTTCATAGGCCCGCGGCTTAAAAGCGACTCCCTGCATATCAAGATACTCTCCGATCTCATATAATATTCGCGCTATCTCCTGATTAGTAATACTCATAATATTCCCTACGCCTATAAATTCCAAAATTATAAATTACAAACCACAAATCACAAACAAATTACAAATTCAAAATCGCAAATTCTAAACCGTTTTGAGTTTTGGTCATTAGAATTTTGGCATTGTTTGTAGTTTGGAATTTGGAATTTCGTATCTAGCGATGCGGTTTATGTTCCGGCATGACGCGCTCTTGATGATTTTTCGAGAACAAATCTTTTTTAATTAACAATAAGAAAAATGACGATAAAATTGCTAAAATGCCGGCGGCGGTAAAAAGAAAATTAAAACCGATTTTATCGGCAATATAGCCGCCAAGAGCCGTGGCGCCGGCAGTCGCCATTCCCACGGAAAAAACGCTGTATAAACTCCACTCAAAACTAATCCGCCACTTATCTACGTGGCGCGTAAAAATGCTGTACCAAGCAGGCACCGCGAAGGCCATGCAGATTCCCAAAAATGCCTGAATAACATACAAATGCCAAGGCTGAGTTACAAAATTATAAGCAATCGGCGCCAACCCGGCGAAGATATAACCAAAAAATAAAGCCCAGAAATCATCGCGTTCTCCATCAGTCTTATCCAAAAATCGCGCGATCGGAAGCTGTAAACTAGATTTGGCGATCCAATAAACGGCGGCCGCGAAACCGGCCACCTTCGCCGATCCGCCGGCAACTTGCCCGACAATAAAAATAGCAAACACCGGCGCGAAAGAACCAAAAGCCGAATTGACAAAAAAATCCATAATCACCATCAGCCGAACTACTCTATTAATATCTTTAAACATAATGCTATAAAATCTTAAATTGAAACTCCTCGTTTTTAAAACCGACCGTTAATTTACTGCCGCGACTTATTTCATTTTTTAATATCTTTTCGGCCAGCACTGACTTTATTCTATCAGAAATAACGTTACGGAGCGGCCTGGCGCCGAATACGGGATCATAGCCAAGCTCGGCGACTTTTTTAATCGCCGGGTCATCAAAAGCCAATTCCACACCCTGATCTCTTAAGGTCGCGGCTAATTCTTCCAGCTGAATCTTGGCAATTGCCGCGATGTGTTCGGGCAAAAGATTTCTGAATACAATGACGCCGGAAAATCGATTTAATAATTCCGGCCGGAAAATACTGGTTAATTTTTTCTTTAATTCATCGCCAATATCTTTCATATTCCGCCCTTTTTCAATTTCGGCTTTGATAAAATCGGAGTGGGCGTTGCTGGTGGCGATAATAATAGTATTTTGGAAATCCGCGGTTCTGCCCAAGCTGTCGGTCAAGCGGCCATCGTCAAAAACTTGCAGAAAAAGATTTAAAATATCGGGGTGGGCTTTTTCAAATTCATCAAGTAAAACTAAACCATAGGGCTTTTCCAAAACCGCGTTAGTAAGCGTTCCTCCCGCGGTTCCGTCGGGCGAACCGATAAACCGATAAATACTTTCTTTGTTTTGATATTCCGACATATCAAATCTAATCATTGCCTCTGTCGCTCCAAATTGAATTTTTGTCAGAATCTTTGAAAGTTCGGTTTTGCCGACACCAGTGGGTCCCACAAATAAAAAAGTGGATATCGGCCCTCCTTTACGGCTTAAACCGCTACGATACTCTCGCATTGCCCGCGCCACCGCCCTCACTGCCTCCTCTTGGTCAATCAAGCGCCGATGAATTAACTCCTCCAAATCCAAAAGTTTTTTGGCTTCGGTTTCTTTAACCGCCCGAAGCGGGATATTAATTTTCCGCTGGGCAATTTCAATCACGTCATCGCCGCTAAGAATTTTTTTTCGCTTTTCAGAGGCGTCAGCCAATGCTTCTTTCAACAAATCTTCGGCGCTCGTCGGCAGCAATTTCTGGCGGAAATATTTGTGCGCCAACATTGCCGATTGTTTAATCGCCGAAAAACTAATAATCATCCTGTATTGATCTTCTAAAATTATGCTGTCATACACTAAAAATTTAATCGCTTCGTCTTCGCTGATCTCTTGAACCCGCACCACTTCAAACGCGCTGACAAAATCATTATTGGGCTCAATATATTGTTTAAACTCGCGAGGATAAGTGGCGCCGATAACCGAAAAAGCATCGCCTTTTATAGCCGGCATTAAAACGTCAGCCGCGCTTAAACGCATTTGTCCGGAAGTTTTCACCAAGTTATGAATATCCGGTATGTACAAAATTATATTCCCGGCGCTAACGATTTCCTCTATGATTTTTTTCACCCTTTCCTGCAATTCTCCTTCGTTGGCTCCGGCCACTAAGCTGCCGATTTCCAAAGAAACCAGCCGTTTATCAAAAAGCGGCGGCGGCACCCGATCTTTCGCGATTCTGAAAGCCAGATGAGCCGCCAACGTGCCTTTGCCCGCGCCGGGATCTCCCACTAAAAGCACATTTGGATTGCCGGGACGCGAAAGCACATCCGTTAAACGATCATATTCTTGCTCGTGGCCGATCAAAAAACCGACTTTCTCCAAACGCGCCAAAGCAGTAAAGTCTTCGCTGAATCTATCCAAAAAAGGAGTCGGCCTGGCGGTCCACGCTCTATTCATAATCCTCTGCCGAAATTTAAAAGGACGGTGGGCAACGCCCGCTAGACTCGAAGGAAGCCGCCTTAACAAAGAAAAGCGCCGCCGGAAACGGCTGAAAATCAAAACATTTTCCAAATCGCTCTCGCCGATGTTAAATAATTTAAAAACTTTAGCGATGTTTTCACTTTTAAGCTGTTGAAGCGCCGAAAATAAATCTTTTGGTTCAATATAGGCATTTCCGCTTACGATTGCCTGATGAAAGGCGCCCGCTGACAATGCCTCTATTTGTTGATCTAAAACCTCTTTAGATAATTTATCTTTTGAAGACAACCCAAGATAATCATCAACTTTTTGCTCAATTTCTTCCGGCTTAACATCCATCCTGATAAGCGCTGTTTGAATGTCTTTTTGATCAATCAGCCGCTGAAGAATAAAAAGCGCCAAATCGCCGCCCAGCGCGCCGGCTCTTCCTCTCGCGTACTCCAGCACTCCCAAAGTAGTCGGCAGTAAATAATTAGCGATGTTGATCCGGCCCCGACGAGGCAACTTATACAAAGATCTATCGGCTTGACCGATATGCGAAAGCCGATCCCCTAAAAATAAAATCAAAAGCCAGCCCAAACCATTGAGCCAGCGAATATCCGACAAAGAAAAAACAAGAGCCGCGGCCGCTGCCACGCCATAAGCCGTAAAAGAAATCAGCCGCGCCAAAAACCTGCCCAAAAAACCCATCCTCAATCTGGGCTCATCAAAGTAAAATTCAAGCTTTTGATTCATATTGATCTGTAAATTATGTAAATCGGAATGGCAATCCAAAGGATATACAAGCAAAAAGCCATAAGAGCGATGAAAAAATAAATAAATCCGGCAACAATAATTCTTCCGGACCTGAATAAAAATCCTAAAATATAGCCGACAAAAGTATAGTCCTGATAAAGCGGCCTCCAAAAATTTCTTAAAGTAATTTTTAAAGCCAAAGTTCGATCAAGTCTTTCCAAAAAATTAATAGTCCGGCCGGCAATAATCCAAAAACTGTTCACATACCAGTGCCGCAAAAATTCCTTGAGACGGAATAAAAACCGATTGACTAAATATAACAACGGGAAGCTCATGCCTTTATTATAGCAGGCAGAGCAAAATTACTTAAGAACTAAAAAGGCCGCGGCAAATTAATCGGCACTGTTTTTTCTGTCTCGTTTTTGGCTGGAGCGGCGGGCACGGCTGATTTCAAAAGTTCATCAAATTTCTCAACAATTTTTGGCAATCTTTTAAATTCTTTTCCGTATCCGTCCAGTAAGTTGGGATTGCGCAATACGGCGGCGGGGTGAAAAAAAGGAACGAGCAATCGGCCGTTCATGCGGAAAACTTTTCCATGGTCGCGGCTGATTTTGAGATTAGGATTAAAATAATTCATGGAAAAACGGCCAAGTGTCGCGATAATTTTAGGATTTATAACTTCGATTTGCTTAGTTAAGTATGGTTTGTAAACCTCAATTTCTTCCGGCAATGGATCGCGATTATTCGGCGGGCGACGCTTAACGATATTGGTAATGTAAACGTCTTGGCGCTTCCAGCCAATTTTCTCAATCATTTTATTAAGCAATTGGCCGCCCTTGCCCACGAACGGCCGTTTTTGAATATCTTCTTGTTCCCCCGGCGCTTCCCCGATAAACATTACATTACAATCAGGATTCCCCTCTCCAAAAACTAAATTCGTATCTAACTGCAAAGATTTGTCTTGCCGCATTTTTCCTTCAAGCTTTTTTAATTCGGCGGTTTTGTCCATCCCGTTAGAGACAGGTCGTCTTTAGATGACCGTAAATAGGCCGATAAAACGGCTTCCGACTGTTTTTATTTTTGACATCTTTGAGCATATAGTTAATTAGTCTTGGTTGTCTCTAACGGGATCTATTTCTTTAAATTATAACAAATATATTCCTTGCCCCAAATACTAACTATAAAATACAAGTTTTATCCCGTTATCAAGCTGGAGCGGGATAACGGGATGAGTGGTTTCTACGTCTTACTAAAAATTTGAACGAAGTGGAATTTTTATGTGCGCCCATGTGGAATCGAACCACAATCTCAGCCTTCGGAGGGCTGCGCACTATCCATTGTACTATGGGCGCTTGATACTCCAATTAAAATACCAATTATTAACCATAGCATCAACCGACCCGGCTGCAATGTCCAAAGAAAGTGGTCAACAAAACCAAACAACAATAAAGTAAATAGTAATTGGTAAACAGTAATTAGTAACAACTTGTCTCTTAATTTCTCCCGCCACCTATTCAATGAAGCGTTGGAAGGCGGGATCCCGCCAACGGCGGGACAATTACTAATTACCAATTTCGCTACGAATATAAGAAAGACAAATAGGCCCAACAAACCAACTTCACTGGCAATTAAAAAATAGATATTATGTGCCGGCTGCCATTGCCACGGCTGATCCATCCCGAATTTTTGATAAATGCCGTTTTTAACCGAATATAAAACTTGATTGCCGATGCCAACCCCGAACGGATTTTTTTTGATGATATCCAACGCCATTTTGTTATAACTTAAGCGATAAACAACGGCCGGTTCGGTTTGCGAAACAGCCGCGCGGACGCGAATATAAGGACTGAATACAACTGCCAGCGCAAAACTGCTAGCCACTATCATTAATGATAGTACCGAAGCGGCGCGACGGTACTGCGGCAAAAATATAAAGTAAGCAAGTGAAAATAGCGTCAAAAGACCGCCGACAACCCAAGCCGTGCGCGAGAAGGTTAAAATTAAACCCGCTAAAACAACAAAAATCGCTGACACTAAAATTACACTAACAAACGTCAATTTACGCGAAATAGATTTTTTCGTATCATTCGCATTTAAAAATTTCGCATCGGTTTTTAACCATAAATAATACAAACTGAACAATCCCATTAGTAAAAACGCCGCCAAAACATTGGGGTGAGGAAAGGTGCCGTAGGCGCGCAGAATTTTAACGCCGTCAACTGCGATTTTTGCCGCGCCGCTGACATCCGATCCCAAAACTGACTCGCCCAAAAACTTCAAGCCCAAGCTGGATTGCTTGGCAAACTGTAAAAAAGCGATCATCGCCTGAAAAACCGCCGAACCGGCGATGATTGCCAAAATATGTTCGATCTTCACCATTCCTTCGCGGATAATTTTTGCCGTCGCCAACGCAAATAAAATTAACAACACTAATCGAACAAAACTATAAATAGCCAGCCCCTTGGAAAAAGCAAAGAAAATCGAACCAAATGACAAAAACAAAAAAATAACCAGCGGCCATCGCCTCTTAAATTTCATTCTTACGTTCTTAAGAACGTAAGAATGAAATACCCAGACTCCTAAAAACAAAACCAGCAATATGTCGCTCGCGTAAAGAAAGGCGGCCTCATACTCGTGAAACTCCGGAGTAAATTGATAAATTAAAATCCGCGCCCCGAAAGGAATGGTTATTAAAAATAAATAAAACAGCACGGCTATAAAAATTCGATCGTCACCTCGATAACATCGCTTGGCTCTTTGCTAAATCTTCTTGAGACTTTAATTTTATTAAACGCGTTTTTAATTTTATTTGCCAATTTATTGGCCAATTCATTTTCGGTAACCGTAACCTCCCAAGCGGAACCCGTCTTTTTAATCGCTATAAGCCGGTCCATCGGATCTCGTTCGTAGGCTCGCCGACAAAACCCCGCGACTAAATCCCCTAACTGATCCGCCAATTTCTCCGAGACATTTTTAATAATCAAACGCCCTTCATATTGTTTATTTTCTATCATCTGGCAAGCGGGGCACAAAATAAAATTCAGCGGCAAATCCTTTTCTTTGCCGGTGAGTTTTATTCTTTCCAATCCGTGATGCCATGATTTCTTGAAATAAACGCTGCTACAATTCTTACACACCGCCAATCCTTTTTTCCCCTTGCCGAATTCTTCAACCTCATGCTGAGATTTCGGCAATTTTACGCTATAAGATTTTTTGAATAAATTAGCCATAACAGTTACTGTTTACTGTTTACTTCATTATTTCATAACTCAAGGCGGCCGCCAATATCAAAAACAAAAAGCCGATAACAACGATGTTGGCCTTCTTAAGTAAAACCGGCGGCTTAGCCAAAACTTTGTTCGCTTTTAACCACATACAAATTATAAAAATTCCTTCCAGAGAAAGAAAAACTCCTCCGACAAAACTCACCAAGCCGATAAAACTCTGAAAGCCCGATAAATAAAGCAGCAGCGGCGCCATTACCACCAACAAAAACCTTAGCCAAACCGGTAATTTAAAATCATAAACTAAGCTCTTGTTGATGTCTAAACCAACGACGATATAAGAACTCCAAAGAGAAAGCAAGCCCAGAATTCCAACCGCCAACAAAATCCAGCCCGGCGCTTGCCCGATTAATCCGCTTACGGCGTCCTCGGAAACATTTGACGATAATCCCAAAACGCCGACAACAAACAACCCGTATAAAACAGCCGGCGCTAATGTGCCGACAATAACTGATTTTTTAACTAAGCGAACCGCATCGGGTTTATCCTTTAAATAATCAACAAGGGCGGGAATGGCCACTCGGCCGGATAACGAAAAAAGCAGCGGCGCCAAGGGCAAAAAAATCATGGAGAAATTTGGGAAAAAATCGGCGGCCGGAAGATTCAAAAAATTATTCAAGCCCAGAACAAAAATCAAGCTGATTATCAAAAGTATTCCGCCGACAATCAAAAACTCTAAAAGAGCGATCCGTCTTAAGCTCATAAAAACCGCCGCTGAACCAAGAAACCAAAAAATTAACAGCTTTTCCAAATTACTGCCAAAAGTTGTCACTAAATTGCTAAAACTTTGAGATAGCGTCAAATAAATCGTCATTACAAAAATCATCTCTACCACGGTCATCAAAATTGACAACCAGAATGCCCTTGAACCGAGATAAATTTTGGCATAACCGACAAAGCGATGCGATTCCGAAGTGCGAATAATAACGTCGGCGTACATCAAATGTAAAAAAATATAAACTACTGAAGCCAGGGCCAGATAAATAAAACCCAGACTTAAACCGGCGGTCTGAAAAACAAACGGCAGAGAAAAAATCCCTGCCCCGATAATTGTCCCGGCTAAAATACTCGCCGGCAATATAAGGCTTCTATAAAGATTGTTCATCTTTCACTTCCGTCCTTTGGGCGATTTTTTTAACAAACCTCATCTCAATAAACCACAAAAGTACGAAAATCGCGATGGTTAAAATAGTGGTAAAAATGGCTATGCTAAAAAGCCGATAGCCGACGGACATTCCTATCGCGGCGGCAACCCACAATCCGGCAGCCGTAGTTAAGCCGCGAACCTTTGATTCTTTAAAAACAATCAGCCCCGCGCCGATAAAACCAACTCCCACAACGACTTGGGACGCGATACGCGAAGGATCAAACCCCGGAACGCCCCAAAATTCTCTGAAAGCGTATTTTGAAATAATTGAAAAAAGGGCGGCGCCCAAAGCCACCAGAGCGTGAGTTCTGATACCGGCGGTTTTCCCGGCTATTTCTCTTTCAACGCCGATAAACGAACCCAATAGAACCGCCAGAAAAAGCTGCCAAAAAATTTGCAAGGTTTCAGAATTTAAAAAATCCATAAATATACCGATGTGATTGTTACTCTTTCACTTCGTAAACCTCGTCTCCTTCCCTGACCTTTTCGTCAACTTTTAGTCCCACCTCCTGTCCTTTCTTCGCTGACGAAATATCTTTATGATCGTACTGCATTGATTCTATTTTTTGAGAAAAATCCGTAGTCGCGCCCTTAAAATGAACTTCCGTCCCCGCTTTTACGGCTTTATTAGATTTTACAATCGCGACGCCAATTCCACCGTAATAATGAGTGACTACCCCGAGCGGTTTTGGCTTTTTAACTTTTGGCATAATTTATTTTGAATTGTTGCGACCTTTTTCTTTATCAATAAGCTGAACCAATTTTACCAGAAGATCTTTTGGGTCGTTGGAAAAAATTATTTTTCCCGGACCGCGGTTAGCCCTGCCAACAAGACCGCGGATTTCGTCGGCTATTCCGCCCGTGCCCTCCAAGACGCCGATTGGTTTTTGATCTTCAAAAGCGATGGTGAATTCGTTCAATGTTCCTATCCGTCCGCAGATAGTAATAATAGCATCAGCAGATCGAGTTAATAATAAGTTACGACCGGCGTATTCAAAGCCGGTGTAAATAATCAAATCATGATAATCAAGGGGCAAACGATAAGTTTTAATATGAGCAATCTCCGAAGCCGCCGGCGAAAGCCCGATCACGATGCCGCCCTCTTCTTTCGCGCCCTTAGCCGACCAGTAAGGAATGCCGGTGGTGGCTCCGGTCATCAAAACAATGCCCGCTTTGGCGATTTCCCGACCCAGCTGTTCGGCTTTTTCCAAAGCGTCCGCCGAACAATGGCCGGTCTCGGCCGCGCCAGAAACACAAATTTTATACTTCAAATGATAACGAGGAGATAATTTTGAAACTTTGTTATTCATGGGGCTCTTTTATTATTTCGCGTCATTCGCATCTTATCCGTAGTTTTCGCATCGGCATATCTTGCTTAAATATATCACAACTCTACTTTCTGCCCAAGTTCGGGAATTAAAACGTCTATTGCCAATTCATCCTTAATTTTTTGGGCCAAAGCGGCGCTCGATGATTCTTCGCCTTGAATGATGAAAGCTTTTTTAAGAGTCGTCCGCATTGGCTTGAGCCATTCCAAAAGTTGCGGCTGATCGGCGTGAGCGGAATAACCTCCGATTGCTTCAACGCGACAGCGCACCGGAACTTCTTCGCCAAAAATTTTAACGCTTTTCGCGCCATCCAAAATCTGCCGCCCCAAAGATCCATTAGCTTGATAGCCAATGATTAAAAGCATGCTTTTGGAATCCGAAAGATAACGACGTTCATGATGTAAAATCCGGCCGCCATGAGACATTCCCGAACCGGCAATAATAATTTTAGGCGGCGGCACGTCATTTATTGCCTTGGACTGTTCGGTGGTAAAAGTCATTTTAAGACCGGGGAAACTGAAAATAGAATCGCCTCTTTTGATCATTTCCCGCGTTTCAGAATCAAAATACTGGGGATATTTTTTATAAACCTCGGTAAGTTTGATTGCCAAGGGACTGTCAATAAAAATCGGAGCGCGCGGAATTCTGCCATTTTCCGCCAATTCATTAAGTTCAAAAAGCAATTCTTGAGTGCGCTCCATCGCAAAAGCAGGAATCATCAGCGTCCCGCCGGTTTTAATCGTGTCTTCAATCAAGTCTTCAACGATTTCTTTTCTGGAAGCGACGTCTTCATGAACACGATCGCCATAGGTGGACTCGATTAAACAGTAATCAATGTCGTCAGGATAAGATTCTCTGACGCCGATTATGGGGGCGGGAGAATTTCCAAGATCTCCGGAAAAAATTATTTTTTTGTTTTCGGCTTCAACCAAAATAAAACTTGAACCGAGAATATGCCCGGCATTATAAAAAGTTGCCGAAAAGGGTCCAACCGCGATTTTTTTATGATATTCAACGCCTTCCCAATTTGCCATCAATTCTTCCACTTCGCGCACGCCGTAAAGCGGCGGCCTCTTGAGTCTTTCGGCCTCCTGAAACAAAAGATGCTCGGAATCCAACAAAAGTTCTTTCGCGAAATCTCGCGTTGGCGGCGTGGAATAAACTTTTCCCTTGAATCCCTCTTTAATCAATTTTGGCAGCCGGCCGGTGTGATCAATATGCGCGTGAGTTATAAAAACCGCGGAAATTTCTTTGGAGTCATAAGGAAACGGCTCCCAGTTATGCTTTTCGCAAAAATTACCGCCCTGGTGAAGGCCGCAATCAATTAGAATTTTTTTTTCGCCAGACTCCAAAAGATAATTAGCGCCGGTAACCATCTTTGCGCCGCCATGAAAAGTTAATTTCATAATCTTTATTATAACACTGAATTTTCTCTACCCCTTAATTACTGCCACCGGCTTTAATCTTGCCACTTTTTTAGCTAATCCCGCTCCGTGAACTACATCCACTACCTCATCTACATCTTTATAAGCAATCGGCGCTTCTTCGGCTAAACCGGCCATTGAGCCGGAACGAATAGCAATACCCCGCTTTTCTAATTCTTGCTTTAGGGCCGAACCCCTAACTTCTCGTTTGGCTCTAGTTCGTGACATCATTCGTCCGGCGCCATGACAACTTGATCCAAAACTCAATTCCATCGCTCCCGGCGCGCCGACTAAAACAAAAGACGCCGTTCCCATTGAACCCGGAATCAAAACCGGCTGACCGATATTTTTATATAATGCCGGAGTTTCTGGGTGTCCAGGCGGAAAAGCGCGGGTAGCGCCTTTGCGATGAACCACTAATTTTTTGCCGTCGTATTTTTCTAGCTTGGCAAGATTATGCGCCACGTCGTAGGCTAACAATAATTTTTGGCCCTGATCATGACCAAAAACCTTGTTCCACGCTTCTCGAACTTCCCAAGTAATAAACTGCCGATTGGCCCAAGCAAAATTTGCCGCCGCTGACATGGCTTTCCAGTAATTCTGCCCCTCCGGAGATTGAAATGGAACGCAAGCGAGCTGTTGATCTGGAACGCTGATGCCATATTTTTGCATTGCCATCAACGAAGTTCGGATATAGTCAGTCGCGACTTGATGGCCAAGCCCGCGCGAACCGCAGTGGATCATAATAGTAATCTGATTTTCAAATATACCCATTGCTTTGGCGGCTTCTTTGTCATAGATCGTGTCCACTCGTTGGACTTCCACAAAATGGTTGCCTGCGCCAATAGTGCCTAATTGATCCCGTCCGCGATCTTTAGCCGTCTTGGAAACTAAATCCGAATCGGCATCAGCAAGCCGCCCTAGAGACTCGCAATATTTTTTGTCATCTTCGGTGGCATAACCGCTCGCGATCATCTTATCAACGCCTTTAAGCAAAACCTCATCCAATTCTTTATTTACTAATTTCAATCTACCGCCTCGTCCTACTCCGGAGGGCACTTCATTATATAAATTAGTCGCTAAATCGGAAATTTTGCTTTGAATCTCGCTAAAAGTAACCGGTGTTTTTATCAAACGCACGCCGCAATTTATATCAAAACCGACGCCGCCGGGCGAGATTACCCCTTCTTTTACATCAAAAGCGGCTACTCCGCCGATACAAAAACCGTATCCCTCATGCAAGTCCGGCATTGCCAAAGAATACTTATAGATGCCCGGCAAAGTAGCGACATTAACAACTTGATTCAGCGATTCATCTTTAAAAACATCGGCTAACATCTTCTCGCTAATAAAAACCCTCGCCGATACGCGCATATCTTGACGATAACTCGTCGGGATTTCCCAGATATAATCGCTTATTTTTTTAAGATCGCTTTTTTGCATACCTGATATTCTTATCTTATCAAAAATCAAGAAAAACCGCTCCGATGGAGATCGGAGCGGTTCGTGTAAAAAAGAAACGAGGTTCAGTTTATTTTATTGATAATGCGGATGACATCACCTCGTTTTAGAGAAGCAAAAAAATTTCTTGTTCCCTGCTTACTGGCAAACGCTCAACATAACAGTCACATTTTCGATCTTTTTTGTTTCTGTCGAAAATCGCCAAAAACATTAACAAGAGTATTAGGTCCACTTCATCGCCTCTTTGAATTAGTGGTAGGCGGCATAGCCGGCATCCCGGACGGCGGACGATTTTGCCCAACTTGACCACCCGAACTCGTCCAAATCAAAAATCCCAAAAGAGCGATAGCGATAATGGACACGGCGACAAAAAGCAAAATTGCTGCCAGCATAGCGCCTCCTTCAAATGTGCTATAGTATAGCTTATTAAAAAATAGCTCAGATATCAAACACCAATCTTGTTTTCCAGATATCGCCTTCTTTTTTGATGTTTACTTCATGATAAGTAACTGCTTTCACGTCTTCGTCGAATTTTTCAACCGGCGCGCCTATTATTTCAGCTTCAAGCCCGATTTTTTGGACTTCCAATGTTCCTAGATTAACTGATTCAATTTTAGACATCCGATATCCCACATATTGCGCATCTTTCGCCGAAGGCGATCCCGCGCCAGCGGGACGGATATCGGATGTCAAAATATTAATGTTTTTAACTCGATATACCATCTTATTGATGTTGCTTCTCGCTAAAATCTCATTCAAAAAATCGACCAACAACATAGAAATGCTCGGGGATCGAAGTTCAATGACTTCTACCAAGGAGTGTCCCGCCTCTGGCGAGACGCTGAATTTTGTAGATTCACTCCGCTCATACAAAATTCGCGCCAACGCCTCCGCCGCGTTCATAAAAAGCTCTTCCAATGTTTTTCCATAAACCTCCAGCCGTAAATCTGCCGTATGACTCAAAATTTTATATTTAGTTAACATAATACAAATAACGCTAACTATGTTCGTATTGTTGGTATTATTTTATCTTTAATATATCCTCAACAACCTCCTTCTCATTCCACGGCACTTTCTTTCCATTGGCAATATGCATCCAATCCTCGCTGCCCTTTCCGGTCATAACAACCGTGTCTCCCTTTTTTGCCAAAGAAATCGCTTTTTTAATCGCTTCTCGCCTATCTATAATTTTTTGAACTTTGAACTTTGAACTTTGAACTTGCGAGCAGCCCTCTGTGATTTCTTCGATAATTTTCTCGGACTGCTCGTCATACGGATCTTCATTGGTCAGAATAATTTGACCGCAATATTCTGCCGCGATTTTCCCCATCACTGGCCGTTTCCATTTATCTCTCCCTCCGCCAGCCGCCCCAAGAACACAAATTAATTTTTTACTTGTCGCATGTCGCTTGTCGCTAATTAAAGTTTGGTACACTTTTTCCAGTGAATCCGGCGTATGCGCGTAATCAACCACCACTACAAAAGGTTCTTTTTGAATATACTCTAATCGTCCCGGCACCCCCTTAAACGACCCGAGAGCTTTTTTGATCAATGGCCATTCTATGCCTTGAGATTTCGCAAAAGCCGTGGCCGCGGCGGCATTCTCTAAATTAAAATTGCTGGATAACCAATCGCCAATTGATTCTCTGCCTTTATCAAGTTCGTTTTCTATAAAACTTTCGCGGCTGAAATAAACGATTTTTCCAGCGCCATTAGCCGCGTGAGTAAAATAACTTTTTGATAAATCTTCGTCGTTTATAAAAAATAATTTATCGGGTTTACCCTGAGCTTGTCGAAGGGCGACGTAACGGAAAAGACTGACTTTGGAATCTCGATATTTTTCAAATGAGCCGTGAGCTTCAATGTGTTCCGGCCGAACATTGGTAAATAAAACCGCGTCAAAATCAATGAAACGATGACGGTGCTGCAGAATTCCTTGCGAAGTCACTTCCATCAAAAAATACTGACAACCGGCATTTACGGCTTTGCGCAACTTCTTTTGAATAAAAAATCTGCCGGGCATGGTATTACCGGTGGTATTTTTAACAGTTTTATCGCCGATTTTAAACCGCAAAGAAGAAACCAACGCCGTCTTTTTCCCCGCTGCTTCTAAAATAGCGTTGATTAGCTCAACTGTGGTAGATTTGCCTTTTGTCCCCGTCACTCCCAAAACAAAAATCTTCCTGGACGGGAACCAGAAAATAAGATTACCGAACCAAGTTAAAATGTAATGGTAGATACCTTTAAGATAACTAATCATGAATCTTTTTTCAGTATAACATCAAAATAATCTAGCCTTCAGCTTTGCGGTATTTCCATGCTTCAACAACCCCAAGTAAGAGTTAAGTGTTTCCGGAGTTGGGTGTTCTTTTATTCTCTTCAACATCATTTTTTTGGTAGAGCTTCATTTTTGTTTTTGGAATTCGGTTGTCCAAAGCCCTGCCTACCGGCAGGCAGGC
>Ga0155777_107_pt3 | contig 19213 bp, 17 predicted proteins | sample RifCSPlowO2_01_FD_107431 | JGI IMG/M metagenome (GOLD analysis project Ga0155777, IMG submission 107431) | Candidatus Harrisonbacteria bacterium RIFCSPLOWO2_01_FULL_44_18
TAATCATTGTTTTATTGCCGGACATATCCCGTATAGTTATGGCGGCCGCATTGGGCGCCACTTCTAACGGGACTCATCCCGTTAGAAGTGGAACCAATTTTGACGCGAACCTTTAATCATTGTTTTATTGCCGGACATATCCCGTATAGTTATGGCGGCCGCATTGGGCGCCACTTCTAACGGGATTCATTGCCCTTTTATTATAGCAAAAACAGTAAACAGTAAACAGGAAACAGGAAACAGGAACTAGGAATAGATAAATTCTAGCAATTCGTGGATTTTTTCTAAGCTTAAATCCTGGGGTCTTTCATTGCCTTTTAGGCCCGCCGTCTTCATTATTTCCAACGCCTTGGTTTTATCGAGTTTTAAGCCGACGGCGAGATTATTCAGCAGGGTTTTTCTGGGTTGTTTAAAAATGATTTTTATTAGTTGATAGTAGTTGGTAGTTGGTAGTTGTCCCGATCCCGATTCTGAAAGAATCGCGGATCGAGGATCCTCGATTTTTGGAAAAAATCGGGAGTAATTGGTAATTTTTTTAGGGGTAAGCTTCATAATTGCTGAATCAACTTTTGGCGATGGAGAGAAGTCGGCCGGTTTTAGATAGCCGATTATCTCCGGTTCTGCCCAAAATTGAATGGCGGCGGCTAAGAGATTCATTCTCGGTGGTTTAGCGGTGATCCGTTCAGCCACTTCTCGTTGAATAGTCAGAACTATGTTGGTAATCGGTAATTTGTAATTGTCTCCCTGCGGGAGATGTCCCGAAGGGACAGTAATTAGATCGCCCAAAATTCGTAAAAGTTTGCCGGTGATGTAATAAGGGATATTGCCTACAATTTTGTAATCGGTAATTAGCAATCGGTAATTGGTAATTAGATTTGGTAAAATTTTTAACGCGTCACCCTCAATAATTTCTAATTTCCAATTACTGTTTACTGATTTCCGCGTTAGCGTTTCAGCTAACGCCTTATCTTTTTCTATCGCAATAACTTGGCACTTGGCACTTGGCACTTGGCACTGTTTAACCAGCGGCAAAGTCAGCGCGCCTTTTCCCGGGCCGATTTCGATAATTGTATCGTTGTTTTGTCCCCCTACGGGGAATCTCCCGGAGGGAGACAAATCTAAAGCCGCGATTATTTTTTTAATCGCGGCTTTGTTAATTAAAAAATGCTGACCCAACTTTTTACTCATTCTTTTCTTGCTCTATATGCTCAATGCGTTCGATGACGCCTGCTTCTTGAGCCTCCAAGAGCTCCTGAAAAGTCAGACGGCCTTTTTCTGATGGAATTCCCGGTCTCTGGACTAGAACTTGAAAATAACCGCCGCCGGGATATTCCAGACCGAGTTTAAAATCCAATATCCGGTAAGCCACGCCGTTTTTGCCGATGATTTTATCGCCCTCCGCGATACCTAACTCGCCGACTTTCTGCTGCATTTCGCGCCTTTTTTTACCTTCCTCGTGCTCTATTTCCATCCGTTTAGTAAAGAGCGCAGGATTCGAACCAGAATCAATTTAGCGGGATGAATTCTGGCAAGATTCAAGGCGTGAGGAGGAGATTAGTAGCCGTAGCTACAGCTCCGTCGAACAACGCAGAAGCTTGTCAGAATTCACCCGCCCCAGAGGGGAAGCTAAAAAATGGTTGATTTCTTTGTTGCTCCTTCTCGATGTAGTTAGCACTACAATCTCGTCGTCGCGCCTCGAAATCATCTCATTTTTTAGCTTCTAAAACTGACTCTGGTTCGAATCCTGTGCTCTAATGTCCGGTTTTGATTTTTCGTATGGCGATTCGTACATACCAGGTTAGTAGAAACTCGATCTTAATTTGATAATACTATGATTGACCTTTAGTCCTTGTTATTACTACAATCTTAGTTTTACCAGATAGTTCTAGCCGCCGTTGGCGGCAAATCGAGTTTTCACTACCTGGCATAAATTAAGTATAATAGATATCATCTTCATTAGACAATTCTTTTTTATCACCGGCAAGATCCGTAAATTCCGTAAGTTCCGGCGGGATTTCATTAAGAAATCTTGACGGCATGTTATAAAAACTTAAACACAATTCTTTTTTGGCTCTGGTCATAGCGACATACATCAATCTTCTTTCTTCTTCCAGTTCATCGAGGGAGCCATAAGACATTTGATGCGGGAGCAGACCTTCGTTGCAGCCGATTACAAATACATTGTCGAATTCCAGGCCCTTGGCAAGGTGAATGGTCATCAGCTGAACGGGGTTCAGTTGAGATTTCGACATGTCGATATTTCGATATAGGGAGTTTGGTTGGTCGGCGGATTGGAGTAGCGAGACTCGTTCAAGAAAATCTGGAAGGTCGGAAAATTCTCCAGCAAAATTTATCAATTCATTTATATTTTCCATCCTTTCTTGATAATTCTTGAAATTTTTCTCAAGGTATTCAAAATAATTGGCGTTAGACAGAAAAAAATTGATCAATTCTAAGATTTTTAGTTCTTTTCCGAGGCGCGGGAGGTGAGCGAGAAGATTTTCTGCCACCGGTTTATTGAAGTTTTTTAAGATGCGTTCGGCGCTGATTTGATCTTTGGGATTGGCCGCCAATCTTAAAGCCGCCACGATATCTTTGATTTCTTTTCGTTCGTAAAATTTCAAACCGCCGAATATCCGATAAGGAATATCGGCGGAAATCAAAGCTTGTTCCATAGCTCGGGATTGGGCGTTGGTGCGATACAAGATCGCAATAATCGGTAATTGCCTGCCTGCCGGTAGGCATGGGTAATCAAAAATTTTTTCTCTTTCAATTCCCAATTTCTGATTGCTGATTACTAATTTCTGGATTGCGTCAGCAATCCAATTTGCTTCTTCTTCCGCGTCAGGAGCGGCGATAACTTTAATTAAATTGCCGGCGGAATTTTCCGTCCAAAGTTCTTTTGGTTTTTGCGATTTATTATTTTTAATCAATTTTGAGGCGGCTGTAATAATGTTGGACGTGGAACGATAATTTTGTTCGAGTTTTACGACTTTTGCTTGCGGCCAGTCATTTTCAAAATTCAGAAAATTTCTAAAGTCCGAGCCTCTGAACCGGTAAATACTTTGTGAGTCGTCCCCGACAACGCTGATGTTTTGGTGTTTTTCGGCGAGCAGTTTTACGAACCGATACTGCGCCGTGTTAACGTCTTGATATTCATCTACCAAGATATATTTAAATTGATTTTGATATTTTTCTAAAACAGCGGGATTTTTTTCGAAAAGCCGAACAACTTTTTCGATTAAATCGTCAAAATCAAAAGCATTATTTTTAATCAAGGACGTTTCGTATTTTTCAAAGATTTTCAAAGCGATTCTATCAAGATATTCTTCGGCGTCCAAAAGGTCATTTTTAACCGAAGAAATTTTATTTTGAATTGACATCGGGCTGTATTGATCTTTTGATACGTCAGAATCTTTCATTATTTTTCTAATCAGGCTAAGTGAATCATCATTGTCAAAGATAGTGAAAGCCGAAGTACGTTTCAGTAACTTGGCTTCTCTTTTAAGAATGTGGGCGCCGAGAGAATGAAAAGTGCCAATGAACGGTTCGAAGTTCGGAGTTCGGAGTTCTAGGTTAGTAACGCGATTGCGCATCTCGTTGGCGGCTTTATTCGTAAAAGTAATGGCAATGATATTCTTGGGGTTGATTCCGGATTCAATCAGGTGAGTTAATCGGCTGGTTAGTGTTTTGGTTTTCCCCGATCCCGCGCCGGCAACGATCAAAAGAGGCCCATCCGGATGTTTGACGGCTTCCAATTGGCGATTATTAAGGCTTGGCTTTATTTCTGGCATAACAAATAATCTCTAAATTCCAATCTCTGATCTCTAAACAAATTCAAATTTCAAATCTCAAAACCGTTTTTTTGTGTTTTAATCATTTGATATTTGAGATTGTTTAGAGACTAGGATTTAGAAATTCCCCCCTTTAACTGCTTTTACTTACCCCATGTTCAACTTTTGAGATTCGTTTATTTTGAGATTGTTTAGAGACTAGGATTTAGAGATTAGAGATTTCCCCTTTTATGTGTTACAGTGGTTTTTATAAGTATTCTAATCGGAAAATTGCGTAAGTTCAAGCCCTGCCAGGCAGTTGTACTGCCTATTGTTTTAGTTATTGGCGTTTCTTTATTCAATTTCCTGATTACCAGCGATTCTCATCAGGCGGATTCCGACAGTTCGGGATTAGAAGCTTCTTTATATCAAAATATCGGTATTTTGGGTTCTGGCGGGCCGGTTGCCTCTGATCCAACTAGCTCTTCCGACTCTGATTCGGCTTTGATTAACAATCCGACTATTGACAGCTTTGTTTTGGCGGCTTTATTGGCGGCGGATGATCAGGCGTCAACGGGATTTGTCATTATTGACAGTGATTCCATTTTAAATTCCACCAGCCCATTAAGCAATATTTTGCCGACTCGCGACGGATTGATGATTTATAAAATTCAGGAAGGAGACAGCTTATCAAAAATCGCCGCTAATTTTGGAATTTCGTTAAATACCATTCTTTGGGTAAACAATGGATTAAAGGCGGGTGTTATCAAGCCGGGTCAAGAAATCATTGTTTTGCCGGTTTCCGGAGTGGTTCATATAGCGCGGGACGGAGAAGATCTGGATTCTATCGCCAGTTTTTATGGCGTTGATAAGGATAAAATAGCCGAAGTTAATAAAAGAATTTTGGCCGCCAACAACGGTAATTTATTACCGGGAGTGAGTCTGGTTATTCCCGACGCCAGACCGAAAACTGCGGCCGCTTTGAATTCTCTTTCGGATTTGCCTAATTTGGCCGGATATTTTGCCATTCCCACAACCGGTTGGAATTGGGGACGATTGCATAATTTTAACGCCGTTGACATTGCCAATGCCTGCGGCACGCCTATTTACGCCGCGGCCGAAGGTTTAGTAATGGCAGAAAAACCGGACGGTTGGAATGACGGCTACGGCAATTACATTGATATTGAACATCCCAACAACACAGAAACGCGTTATTCTCATACGCAAAAAAATGCGGTTTCAGTGGGCGACTACGTGCTTCAGGGCGATTTGATTGCTTATATCGGCAATACCGGCAATACTCACGGCCCAACCGGATGCCATTTGCACTTTGAAGTAAGGGGGGCTAGGAACCCGTTTGCTAAATAAAGGGCTTTGTCCAAAATTTGAAGCCGGAGGCGAACAAATTTTGGTTACAAAACCTTTACCCCCTCACTCATTCTAGTAAAGATATGGTGATAGCACTCAATCAGAGACGTAAGTCGGCTTCGCCTCTACTGATTCTGAAATACCGCAATCGTTGCTGGAATGAGTGAGGGGGTGCTCAATGTTGTAGTAAAATTTACTGCGCATCAAGCTTGTAAATTTTAACAACATTGGCAATTAAAAGGCCCCCGACATTGCGCCGGGGGCGTTGTGGCCAGAGGTTAACACCAGATCTTTTGGTTGTTTTTGCCAACCAGAATCCGCTTGTTGAACCCCGTGGTCTTAAGGAGGTTTTTCAGTCCGCCGAATGATGTCCGCTCGCCGTGGACCATGATGACGGCCTCGGGCGAGAGCGCCGTTATCCAGCTGGCCAATTGCTGGCCGCTGGCATGGCCGGAGAAGTGGAATCGCTCCACCTCGGCCAGCACTTGGCGCTTTGCTTCCCTTTCTGGGAACTCCAGAAAACTGCCACGCTCAACGTTCAGCAGCTGCCTGCCGAACACATCCTCGGCTTGATAGCCGGGGATCAAGATGGCGTTTCCGGGATTCTCAATCCAGTGGAAAGCCAGGGTCCGGCTTAGACCGGCTACCAGCATTCCGGAAGTGGTTACCACATTCACTGGCGCGCGAGGATTGACTGCCGAGGCGTTTCTGATTTCTCGCGCGACTTGAGGCGAGATCGGAACGATGTTCGGATCACTGATCGGGATTTCGGTGTCATTGTCACACCAGCGATATTCCCGACAAATGTCCAGCACATCGTTCACCATTCCGCCAGTCAGAACCTTGATGCCGGCCGCCGCGAGTTCCAGGGCAATGCTAGGCCCTCGCTCGCTGGCAAAAGCTGGTATCAGCGCGTTTCCGCCTCTGGCATTGACTTCCTTTACCTTAGCTATCATCCGCGCGACCTCGGCGTCCCTGTCTGGCAGGCCAACGTCGCCATTGGTTGCTTCGGTGATCAGAAGGCGAGGACGGAAGCCTTCTGGGAATCTCGCTCCTTTCACGATTGCCGTGTTGTAGAACGAGGTGTCGCCGGAGTGAAGGGCATTGCCTTCCGGCGACTCGATGTGAATAGAAGCCGCGCCTCTCATATGCCCGGCCGGCCAGAAACGGATCCTCCATCCTTCCCATGGCGAGAACCACTCTGGTGACTCAACCGGTGTAACCCGATTGAGAAACTGATCAAGATCATCCCATGAGAAGTGCGGCGTTTGGCCGTTTCTCTCGGCAATCTTGATTGTGTCTTTCAGCATCAGCTCGGCGATTTTGATCGTAGGCGTGGTCGCCCAGATCTTCGCCTCTGGATGCTGGGCTGCTAGGATCGGCATCGCCCCACTGTGATCAAGGTGGGCGTGAGTGTCGAGAATCGCGTCCACCCTTTTGCCGCGAAGACTGTTCAGCTTGGGCGGCTCGGTCCGATTTCCTCCACGGTTTCTGAAGCGCAGGCCGCAATCCACAACCAGTCTTTTTCCGGCCGATTGCAGAACATAACAGCTTGCGCCGATTTCGTTTCCACCGCCAATCGCGGTAAAGCGCATTGGTACCTCCTTTTGTAGTCAAGCGCTCGTTTGTGAAATTGTCGAAGAGCTTAGTACTAATCGCTAGTTTCTGTTTCCTGCTTACTGTTTATCAGTTACTGTTTACTAACTATTAGTACTAAACCCTCCTTAATTAAAGTGTGAGGGAGGTAGTTCGATAGACATTCGAACTACCTCCCTCGTTGGCGCCGCTAAGCGGATTGTTACCGCTGGCTGCGACGCTTCCCGCTCCGGTCGGCGGGGGGTCCGTCCTTCTCGAGGCGGACGTTGCCCACGGGTGTGCCCGGCGGCGTGGCGCCCTCGGAGAGCACCTGTCCCGTGCTGATGCCCAGCATCCTGGCAGCCGCTTCGTCGCTGGCGCGTCGGAGATGGCGAGGCGGCACCGCCCCGCGCAGCATCTCCTGCCGGCCTTCTCTCCGTCCGTCGATGGTGGCGACGATTCGGTAGGCGTCCTCGTACGGGAAGGATCGGGAATCCATTCCCGCGGCCTGCCGATCGCGAACGCACTGCCGCAGGTGAGCGCGGCAGAGGCCCACGATCTGAGTGCCACCATCCTTGGGGTTCACGTTGATCATGAACACTCCGCGGCGGATCGGCTGCCCCTGCTTCGGGCCAGCCCGATGGACCCAGACGATGCCGCGGACGACATAGTTCCATGTCGTGGACGTGACCTTGTCCGTGCAGCCGCCAGGGAATTGGCAGGTGAACTCCGCCTCCGGAGCCATCTTGTCGGTCTCCGCCTGATAGAGCGCGCCATGCTCCGCGCGCTCTTCGGAGACGATGTCGGAATACTCCTTCAGGAGCGTTTCCACCTCCGCGCGCGTCAGCTGCTTGCTGGCTTCCGCGGCCCGCCTTCGCAGGCCGTCCCAGAAGCGCTGCCAGAACGGCTGGTATGGAGCCATACCGTTCTGCTTCAGGAAGTCGTGAGCCGCCGGGGTGATCGGGAACCTCTCCAGGGAGAAGTTCTTGATTCCCTTCTGCGTGGCTTCGGCTTCCGTGAGCGGCGTATCGCTCCGCTCTGCCTTCGTGGCTTCGGCGCCACCCGGAACGACCGGGGCGCCTTCCGTCGGGTCGGTGCTCATGGCACCTCCTTTGAGAAAAAGGGACTCAGAAAACCAGAACACTTACTTCTATTCTATAAGGGACTACGCCCCTACAGAAGTTGTCTTCAATGTGCTATCAATCTCAATCGTATCCCCATTATAGCATATCTACAGAATCTGTCAAGTCCCAACGACGGTTGTTCAAATGGCTAGTATTCTATATTTTCGATGTGATTTATTTGATAATTTTCTTCGCTAAAAAGTTTTATCGCTACCAAATCAATTCTCCATCCCTTTTTATCGTTAATCAGTTCTTGATGGTTTCCTGCATAAAGAGAGGCGGTTCTTTTTAATTTTTTTAACTTTGCGGCAGTTAAATTCTCTTCCGGCAATAACTGATTTGCCGCATTGAATAATTCGGCAATTGCCGAATTGCCGAATCGGAGAGTTTTAACTTCTATGAAAACTAAAACATTTTTTGGATCTTTTGCGATAATGTCTAGCTCTCCCCATTTTCTTCTAAAATTACGCTCAATGATTTTATAACCCTTATTTTTCAGGTATTCACAGGCTAAATCCTCGCCAAGTTTTCCAATATCTGACTTGTGAATCATTGTTGTTTGTTGATTTACTAAATGTTAAAATTAAACTATGTACAACGGTGAAACAACGGGAATTTCAGAAAACATGTTGGTTGATAAACAACTGGCAAAAAAGCCCCTAAGTTATGAGTATATCAGAGGATTAACCGATGGCGAAGGTTGCTTCACTTTCTATCCAGCAAATTTTAAAAAATCTAATGGTGATATAGTCAAAAGAAAAATACCGGCTTTTGCTATTCGCATGCATGTACGAGATATGAAATTAATAGAAATGGTTAAAGAAACTCTTGAATTAGGGGAAAAAGTGCACGCCTTTAGGGCCTGGAGAAATGATGGCTATAACAGAGGAGATAACGCAGCTTTGATAGTTAGGAGATTAGGAGATTTAAAAAACATTATTGTGCCGTTTTTTTATAGGAAACTAAAGGGATATAAAGGTAAGCAATTTTTGGAGTGGCTAGAAAACATAGGCAACGATCCTTTAGTAGCTCAAGATTATAAACTTATATACAGACTATACAAATGTGGATATTATGACAAAAATCCAAAATTTGATTAGTAATTTTGTAAAACAGCAAACATTTTTGTAACTTTGTGCGTAAAACATTTCCGATGTTTCACACTTTAAGCGTGAAACATTACAAGATATACCGTGAAACAATGGGAATGTTTCACGCCCTAGATAAAATAAAGCCCCTTCATATTGAAGGGGCTTGCCCTGTTTGCCCTGACCCGTCAGTTGACGGACGAAGGGACTCGTCTGCCTGTCGTTAGACAGGGCTGATTAAAAACCCGCATGCCTCCAAGTAGCTGACGAGTTCATCCACGGTGCGGAAATCGGTTTCAAGCATTGCCATATCGCTATCATGGCCAAAGTGGGTTTGGAGAAGAAACTCCCATAGTGATAGCCCGATCCAATCGAACAAACAACTGTCGCCGTAACCGGAATAATTCCTTACCTCGAATGCAAATCTGATCGTTACTGGGCCCCAGTTTGTCGGTCCCGCGATTTCTACTTTAATAGGTTTAATCGGATCGCCGTTATATTTGAATCCTTCCGTGTGGGTAACCCTATATCTTCGACCGGATACTCGCTCGGCCAGAGCGACTTCAGTCATGCTCCACCTCCAGTTCTGAAAGAGCCATCTATAAATAAGACGCTACGTCGCATCTTATTGTCGGAGTCATTCTAGCAATTTATAGATTGGAAGTCAAGGGCTCGCATTCAATCATCTAAAATACAACCGAAAGCTCCCCTGTTAAATCATTTAAAAACCAAACCGAAATTCAGGTACAATTGAGGCAAAAAGTCGATCAATTAATAAATCTCAATTGTATCAATATGGACATGAAATCAAGGAATCAATATCTCAAATCGCTCATTGAAAATAGAGGCTATCTGCTCAAGTCAAAAAAAGAAAAAAGTAAATTATTAGATGAATTCTGCGCCAATACGGGAATGAATAGAAAGCGCGCTATTCATAAAATAAGAACCGGGCAATATCTGAAGCCCGGGTCAAAACCAAAAAGAAAAAGGGGGTTGGCATATACTAATGAGACCATTCAAGAATTGAAGCGCCTCTGGAAAATATTTGATCATCCCTGCGGCCAGCGGCTCAAATCCACCCTGGAAGATGAAATAGACCATTTGATAAAGTTAGGCGAGCTCAAATGTTCTCCGGCGATAATCCAACAGCTCAAAAAGATTGGCTCCGCCACCATAGACCGCAAACTAGCCCCTATCAAACAAGACGAGGGATTGAAGAATAAATACCAAAAGAAAATCCATCCTCTCTTGTATCAGAAAATACCGGTCAAAATCTTTGCGGAGCAAGATAGAGAAACGCTCGGCAATATCCAAGCCGATCTTGTTGAACATTGCGGCCAGTCAGCCGTTGGTCAGTTTATCTGCACTATTTCAGCCGCCGATATCTGCTCCGGCTGGTGGCAAGGGCGTTCGGTTATGAGCCTGGGCCAGCAGGCAGTACGGGTTGGTTTGGCTGGCTTGAAAGAAGAATCTCCTTTTGTCTGGCAGGAGTTGCATAGCGACAATGGTCAGTCATTTATCAATAAATTCTTTTATCAATATTGCCGCCAAGAAAAAATCTTCTTTTCCCGTTCCCGGCCCTACAAGAAAAATGATAATTGTCTGGTAGAGGAAAAGAACAGGACTCATATTAGGCAAGAGGTCGGCTATCGCCGTTATGATACCTTGGAAGAATTGGAAATACTTAATGAAATCTGGGAAAAAGTGGCGGATTTCAAAAATTTCTTCCAACCTGCAATGAAGCTGGTCAAAAAAGAAAGGGTTGATGGACACATTAAAAGAAAATATGACAAACCGGCCACGCCTTACCGGAGAATCATGAAATATGAGGCTCTTTCCGAAGAAACCAAAGGAGAGCTGCAGGAATACTACAGCTCTCTCAACCCGGTACGGCTAAAGCAAGGGATTGAAAGGCTTCAGGCCGTCCTTCACGAAACTTACCTAAAAAAACAAGAAAAAACGAAAGGTCGTTCGGTTGTATTATTAGATGATTCAACAAGAGCTATTTCGGTTGCGTAGTTAAATGATTTGACACGGGGCTTGACAGATTCTATGGATATGCTATAATGTAATTATAGTTGCCGGAGTGGTTCTGGCGACTGATACAGCACGTTGTTTTTCGTGGAGGTCTCTATGTTCCGATGCGATGGCGGCGGTGACGGTGGTCACATGTCGAAGCCGGGCGTAAAGCCCATCAGAGTCGTGACCGAGATCCGGCTGATCGTGAGCGACCATTTCGTGGGTGTGTCACCGGACGGACGCTCGTGTCGCGTCCGCGCCCTGGACTGTCTGGGTTTCGAAACAGCCAAGGCAATCCTGCTCTGTCCGGATCACCGGTCCGAGGCTCCCCGAGAGCCGAAGATCATCAATCCGGAGAATCCGAAGAGAGTCGAGCAGACTCGCATCAGGGCCTCGGCGACAAGATAGACGGGTTTACCTCGACGAGTAACATCGAGAAGTGAACCCATGAATCCCCGCGATTTTCCGCGGGGATTTAATTTATAATTTCTGCCAGAAAACCTCCGACCTACTTAATGTCCTGCGCAAAGTGGGCGCACCAGGATTTAAACCTGGGACCTACCGCGTGTAAGGCGGTCGCTCTAATCGCTGAGCTATGCGCCCACTTTAGGCGGGACTGTCATCTCTACGGGAAATTTGCCGCAGGTATGACGATTCGTATTTTAAAATTCTACACTGGCTTGAATTTTCAGACAAATCGGGAATAAACGAGTCGCTCCTCGCCCCGTGCCAAAACTTGTTTTGGTATTCGGGGCGCCACTGATTCGCCAATCAGCGGAGCGCTTTTATGGTTCTGTGGATAACTCGGGGATATCTAGTTTTACCTAGGATTCGTCTAGATAAATCCTTGCCGTGAATTATCTAAGCCTCGCTTGATGGGACTAGAAAATCTTAACAGATTTTGATCTTTGGCGGCAAATTCTTAAAGGATTCAATAGCTTGGCAGTGTCTTGTCGTATAAACTATAGATAAAAAATTTGTGATAATAGAACCTTTAATATATAATTTAGTAAGGTTCTATTAGAAGTACAAATGGCTAGAATAAAAGATAGAGATAATTTTAATAGCAAGGGCCAGTAGCTCAGCGGTTAGAGCATTCGCCTTATAAGCGAAAGGTTCGGTGGTTCGAATCCACCCTGGCCCATATCTAGCTAAACCGCGATCGGCTTAAATTGAAAATCCTTTATTAAGTTATAGAAATCCTCTTGTTCCAAAGTTTCTTTTTCGATCAATGTTTGAGCGATAACATCAAGAACTTTGCGCCGAGCGCCAATAATTTTTTTGGCAGTTTGATGGGCGCGCTTGATAAAGCCGCTTGTCTCTTCGTCGATTTTAGTAGACATAGTCTCGGAATAATTTTTTTCGGTGGCAATTTCGCGGCCCAAAAATATCATTTCTTCGGATTTTCCAAAAGTCATCGGTCCTAATTTTTCACTCATTCCATATTGAGTGACTAATCTGCGTGAAAGCTCCGATGCTTCTTTAATATCATTTGAGGCGCCGGTGCTCATTTGTCCAAAAACTATTTGTTCGGCGACATAACCGCCCATCATCATTGCCAGATCGCTTAAAAATTGCGATCTAGTTTTAAGTCGCATTTCTTCCAGGGGCAATTTTAAGGTATAGCCGCCGGCGCGTCCGCGGCTGACGATGGAGATTTTATGAACTGGGTCGGCGTCTTCAATGCTCGCGGCTACCAGCGCGTGTCCGGCTTCATGATAAGCGGTGATCTTTTTTTCTCGTTCAGAAATTACGCGGCTCCGGCGTTCCGGTCCCAGCATTACTTTTTCAATGGAATCAAAGATATTCTGTTGAGAAACAACGCGTTTGCTTTGGCGCGCCGCCAGAATCGCCGCCTCATTGATTAAATTAGCCAAATCCGCTCCCGAAAAGCCGGGAGTTCGAACGGCAACTTTTTTGAGATCAACGTTTTTATCCAGCGGTTTTCCTTTGGCATGGATAATTAGAATCGCTTCTCGATCGTTGATATCGGGCATATCCAAAATTACTCGCCGATCAAAGCGGCCCGGCCGTAAAAGCGCCGAATCAAGAACATCCGGGCGATTGGTAGCCGCCATCACTATAGTTCTGGTATTTCGTTCAAAGCCGTCCATTTCCACCAAAATTTGATTTAAGGTTTGCTCTCGTTCATCATGTCCGCCGCCCAGGCCGGCTCCTCGTTCTCGGCCAACCGCGTCTATTTCATCAATGAATAAAATCGAAGGCGCTGTCTTTTTGGCAGTCTGAAATAAATCTCTAACGCGCGAAGCGCCAACGCCCACGAACATTTCTACGAATTCCGAGGCCGCGATATGGAAAAATGGAACACTGGCTTCTCCGGCGACTGCCCGCGCCAATAGAGTTTTTCCGCTTCCCGGCGGCCCCATTAAAAGCACGCCGCGCGGGATTCTCGCGCCGATGTCCAAAAATTTTTTAGGATTTCGCAGAAAATCAACTATTTCAACCAATTCTTCTTTGGCTTCTTTCAAGCCGGCTACGTCTTTGAAAGTTATCTTATCTTTGAATGAAGTAAATAACCGAACATTCGCTTTGCCGAAACTGAAAGCTTGAGCGGCGCCGCCTTTCGCTTGTCGGAAAATAAACCAGAAAATCGCGACCATCGCAATTATGGGTATAAAGGTTGGCAGTAAAATGCCCAGCCAGAAACGAAGGCCCGACGGTTCTTTTACTTCCAGGGAAACTTTTTGAAGCGCCGCCGATTGCAGTCCGTAATTTTTTAAAGTTTCGCTAAGCGCCGATTCAGTTTCTTTTCTTGCCAATGCTTTTGAGCCGTCTTTTAATTCAATTTTCAAGTCATTGCCGCTGACAACAATTTTGCTTACTTCCCCTTGATTGATTTTGAGAGTTAATTGATCAAGCGTCAGGTTGGTCGGTCGGGGGCCCGTATCAAAAAATACGGAAAAAACCAAAGCCAATATAATTAAGGTTGTTACTGCCCAAAAGATATTTTTGTAAAGAGTCCCGCTCATTTTTGTTTTAATCATAGCATTTTACTCCAAAAAATTCAGAAGTCAAGAAATCCGCAGAGTTTTTAAAAATAGACTATTTTTCTTCTCGCAGGCGATAGCCGAAAGCTTCAGCCAGATGGCTCTCGGCGACATTTTCCGATTCTTCCAAATCCGCGATGGTGCGGGCGGTTTTTAAAATGCGGTAATAACCGCGAGCCGAAATTAATGAGCGATCAAAAACATTTTTTAAAAATTCTTCAGATTTCGCGTCCAGATGAATGAGTTCGTCGCACTGTTTGGAACTCATTTCCGAGTTAGTGAGAATTTTGCGGGAGGCAAGCCCCGTTAGAGGCCGCGAGGGCTCGCAGCGCGCCTCTGCCTTTAACGGGTCAAGCCGCTCTTTTTGAATTTCCCTCGCTTTTATAACTTTTTCCTTGAAATTTTTGGTTTCAGTTGCCGCCGCCGATTTTTTAAGCTGTTCAATTTTTACCCGAGGAATGTCAATTTGAATGTCAATGCGGTCCAAAAGCGGACCCGAAACTTTCTTTTGATACCGAAAAACTTCAAAGGCGCTGCAGCGGCATTCTTTTTCTTCGTCCCGGTAATAACCGCAAGGACAAGGATTCATGGCGGCCGCCAAAGTAAATTTTGCCGGCAGCGTCAGATTATTTTTAACGCGAGAAATAAAAACTTTGCCGCTTTCCAACGGTTGGCGCAGCGCTTCCAAAAGGTCGCGGCGAAATTCCGGCAATTCGTCAAGAAATAAAATACCTCGGTGGGCCAAACTGATTTCGCCGGGCCGGGGATTTTGTCCGCCGCCGATAATCGCCACCGGTGAAGCCGTATGATGAGGCGAACGAAATGGCCTGAAATTTATGAATGATTTTTCTTTAAGCAAAGAAGCCGCGCTGTATATTTGAGTTACTTCAATGATTTCTTCGAGCGACATCGGCGGCAAAATGGAATTTAACGATTGAGCCAGCATAGTTTTTCCGGCGCCGGGCGAGCCGACCATTAAAATGTTATGTCCGCCGGCCGCCGCCACCATTAGAGCTCTTTTGGCGTTTCCCTGTCCTTTTACTTCGGAAATGTCAATGAAATTATCGTTCTGCCATTCTTCAATTTTTGTTTTTGGCTGGGTAGCGATCTCTTTCCGTCCTTCCAGATGGTCAATAAGCTGGGACAGATTTTCAACCGGAATAACTTTGATTTTATCGACAATAGCCGCCTCGGCCGCGTTTTGCTTGGGCAAAAATAAATAGTGAAAGCCAAGTTTTTTGCAAAGCTGCGCGATATTCAAGACGCCGTTTACCGGCCGCGCAATTCCTTCCAGTGAAAGTTCTCCTATAAAAATTTTATCTTTGGTGTCAAAATTTTTTGTTTGATTAGTAGCCAGAAGATAGCCCAGCGCCAGCGCCAAATCATAATGAGAGCCGGTTTTTTTCAAATCAGCCGGCGCCAGATTGATTACGATTTTGCGATTTTCTTTACTGGGCGGTTTTACGCCGATGTTTTTCAAAGCCGAGCCAACCCGTTCTTTCGCTTCCGAGAGCGCCTTGTCGGCTAAGCCGACGATATTAAAACTATGAAGACCCGCGTGAACGTCTGTTTCGACTTCAACTAGTTTCGCGTCAATGCCGTCAAGTTCCGCCGAAAAAAGCTTAGAGAAATTTTTAGACATGGTTTACACACGAATACCTAGTGCGAATATATGCTAATTATGGAAACGCACGCGAATAAGTAGTGCTAATATTCGCATATCATTCGCAAACATTCGCACCATTCATTCGTGTGTCGCCCTACTTTTTCAGATCCAGTTTTTTGATTAAGGAGTTGTAAGTTCGGCTATCGGATTTTGACAGGTAATTTAAAAGTCTTCTTCGTTTGCCGACGATTTTTAAAAGGCCGCGGCGCGAATGGTGGTCTTTGGAATGTTTTTTGAGATGGCCGGTTAATTCGTCGATGCGGCGGGTTAGAAGAGCGACTTGGACCGCGCTTGAGCCGGTGTCAGTTTCGTGAGCGCCGTGTTCTTTGACGATGATTTTTTTCTTGCGAGGAGTAAGCATAATTCGATTATAAGTCTTATCGAGCTTATAAGTCCAATTGGTCCTATTTTTTGAGTTTAAGAATAATTCTTTTCTCGGCCGGCTTGACCGAATCAATTTTGAACAGGTAAGATTTGCCTTCCTCTATTTGTTTTTTCATTTCTTCAACGCCGCCAAATTCGGAGACATGGATCAATCCTTGAATATCTTCATCAAGACTGACAAAGGCGCCGAAAGGATTAAAGCGAGCGATTCGGCCCTCAATTTCTTGCTCGGCTTTGTATTTTTCTCCGACTTTTTCCCACGGGTCGGCTTTTAGAGCTTTGAGCGAAAGCGTAACTCGGCCGTCTTTGATTTCCAGAATTTTCGCCTTCACCGCGTCATCAACTTTCACTATCTCCTTCGGGTTTTCGATTAAACGATGATCTAATTCCGAAATATGAATCAGCCCTTCGATTTGGGGATTATCGGTGAAACGCATAAACGCGCCGAAATTGGCCACTCCGGAAATGATGCCATCCACCACATCGCCCGCTTTGTAATTATCAAGCAACGCTTTGATGTTTTGGCTGGCAGTCTCTCTTTCGGAAATGATTAATTTATCGGTTCGGGGATTGAAATCAATAATTTTAACTTTCAGTTCTTGGCCGACCATTTTTTTCAGTTCTTCGAGAATTTTTCCGCGATCGCCGTTGTCAACCCGCGGATAATGTTCCGTGGTTAATTGAGATACCGGCAAAAAGGCCTTTATGTCATTAATGGGAGCTACCAGTCCGCCGGAATTGGCGCCGCTTATTTTAACACTGATTACTTCGCCTTTTTCTTGCAGTTCTTTGATTCCTTGCCAGATTTTTTGTTTGCCGGCTTCACTTAGAGAGATTTCGACATAGCCATCTTCATTTTCCGGGTCAACGATTTTTGCCGAAACCGAATCCCCCGCGTTTAAACCTTTAATAATTGTTTGGGCGTTGGTTAATTCCACGCCGTAGACGATTCCGGTCCCGAATGATCCTAAATCAAAATAAACTTGCCGGCTGGCCTTTTTAAGCAGCCGAGCTTCTATTAAATCGCCGTCTTTCAGCACGGACATCAAGGCCGGTTCGTTTTTGATTAATTGCGCCAAAGGAGAATTGAGTTTTTTATTATTTATCATGTTAATCAAGCGACACTAATTACGGATAACACGCTAATTTACGAATTGGTGTCGCTTTATTATATATAGAATCATTTCAAAAAGTCAAATTAAAAACCCCGCTAGATGAATTATCTTATTTAGCGGGGCGATGAATTGTTTTCTTTTTGTTCCACCTCGATCAACGCGCGCAGACAGTAGTGAGCGGCCTGTAATTCGGTGTCCGATGGCTCGCTGGTAGTCACGAATTTTTGGAGCAGATGATTGCACCATTGAATCGGACGCGATATAGAAAAGCGAGTAACACCATCTAGGATTTTTACCAAAACATCCAAAGCTGCAAACACAACGATAACGATCTCTATCTTTAATAAAAAACAGATAAGATAAGCAAGGGTGGCGGTAAATAACAAAATAATATAGTATCTTCCGCCGCAAAACGGGGAAATCGGAGAAGCCGATTTAATGGCCGCGAGATCGAAGCGCCTAAGCGTCCGAAAAGCGGTTATCGCTTTATGCTCCGCGCCGTGCCAGCTTTTCAGCTTAGGGAAAATTATAACTTGGATAAGGATGCTGATCGCGACTACCGCGGCGATTGACCATTTTAAAACCCAGTGAAGAATGACGCCAATATGGGGCCCCAAAAACCAAATTATTAAAAACAATATTAACAGCGAGGCGGCGGACGCTAAACAGAATCGCCAGAACGCCTTTCTTAACGGTTGATGGCGCTCAACTTTGACGCGAAAATTTTTACCCTCATCATAAACAGTTGAGGCGTATTTAGTAGAATAAATAGTTATTCTGCCGGGCAGTGAAAATCCTCCGATGACATGAATTTTTTCGAGGCCGCTGGATTCGCCCATGCATTCTCCTTATTCATTTTTCAAGAGACTAAAATTAGCTTAAATCTTAAGAAATGATTTGTCCATAAAGCGCTTAATCAAATTTGTAAAATACCGGAAAATTTGGTACTATTTCAATTATGATTATCAACTGGTACGGCGAAGGATGCTTTAAGATTCAGGCCTCCGGAGTCACAATTTTAACCGATCCGTTTGAGTCTTCTATCGGTTTAACTCCGCCTCGTTTTAAGGCGGATTTAATCATAAAAACATTGGTTGGCTTGCCCATAGAGATGTCTAAATACCGCGCTCCGGAAACAGAAGCCGCGGTCGTGGTTGGGGCGGGCGAATATGAAGTAAAAGGATTGGAAATCTCGGGGTTTCTATTATCCCGCGAATCAAACGAAAAATTCGTGAAATCCGCGTACCTCGTTAAAACCGAAGATCTAAAACTTGGCCTACTGGGGCATCTTTCTGAGGGATTGGAACCCAACATTGTTGAAAAACTTGAGGGAGTGGATGCGCTTTTTGTGCCGGCCGGAGGCAAGCCATTTATTGATCAAGAAGCCCTTGCCAAACTAATAAAGCAGCTGCAGCCTAAATTAGTCATACCTTCATTTTATAAAGTGCCCGGCCTGAAGCGGCCAACCGCCGATATCAAAGTTTTTGCCAAAGCGTTAGATCAAAAAATTGAAACTCAAGAAAAATTGACAGTAAAAAAGAAAGATTTAAGTGAAAAAACAACGCTGGTCGTTCTCAAAGTTTAGCATGGCACATGGCACATGGCACATGGCACATGAAACATGACATATTCAATGATTGGAAAAATTAAAAACTTCATTGTCAAACTTCAAAATCTGGATGAAACTGCCAAGAAACGATGGTTAATTATATTCAGCGCCGTCGCGATGCTGGCGGTTATTTCTCTTTGGGCTTTGTATGTTAATTTAAGCATCGCCGACGTCAATTCATCGCCCCTGGCGAAAAATGAAAAATCAGTCAAAAATCCCGAGCCGGATTTGGGACAGATATTGGGCGCCGGCCTTACAAAAATCGGCGGAGAAATAAAAGATAAAATTGTTAAGTTGAGCAGTAAAAATATTCTGACGATTCAAAGCGTTGACAGGAATTTTACGGTGGACGATCTGGAAAAAATTGAAACCGTAAATTTACCGTAAGTGTAATACTAATATACTAATTCATGCTAATGATACGAATGTCAACTAATAAATTTTATATTCGTATTCATTGGTATAATTAGTATGTATTTGTTGA
>Ga0155777_110_pt1 | contig 18265 bp, 12 predicted proteins | sample RifCSPlowO2_01_FD_107431 | JGI IMG/M metagenome (GOLD analysis project Ga0155777, IMG submission 107431) | Candidatus Harrisonbacteria bacterium RIFCSPLOWO2_01_FULL_44_18
TATGACCGCCAGGTTTGATAATGTACTGTATAACGATCCGAATTGTATCTCTGACGCTGTTCCGCCCACTGCTTCTTTAACCACTCCTTTAGACAACGGCCCAGATGATTCTGACCCGGATCTCAAAGAGGTGCTGACAAATGATTCTTTTTCGCAGTTTGTCATTCAGTTAACCGACAATGTGGGTGGCAGCGGAATTGATGACAGCACTGTTGTTGCCGGAGCCGTGTCTTTGTCCAAAGATGACATCCTTCTTACTCAAGGAGTTGATTATACTTTTGCCTATAGCCCAGTCAGCGACCAGATAACCCTTACCAACGTCAGCGGAAATTTCGTTGATGCAAATTATTCTGCTGCTGTCAGCGAACCGGGCCTCTCAATCATAAAAGACATCGCCGGGAACGCGATTGTGGATCCGGTGTTTGGGGTGGTGTTAGACGCGACTTCGCCCGAAACCACAGTCGTCTCTGCCAAAGATCAGCTAAATCTAGACATAGCCAATGGTGAAATAACAGATTCATATTCGTCTCTTGATGTTACTTATATCTTCAGTGGCGCGGACAATGTTACTCCTCCAGCTTCTCTTACTTTTGAATGTTCCTTGGACAGCGCCTCTTTCACCTCTTGCTTCAGCCCCAAGACTTATCCCGGCTTGCCTCTTGGTCTTCATAATTTCCAAGTCCGCGCCAAAGACGCGGTTAATAACACTGACTCCACTCCGGCTTCCCATGCCTTCACTATAAGCGACGACAAAATTGCTTCGTCCATTGACACCCGGCCTACAAAGATGCCTTCCGCTTTAGGCGGCTGCGGCACTGACGGCAACGCCCTTACTTCCAACTATGCTAACTGTGTTGGCCAGACTAGCTTCACCGCCGGCGGCAAGACTTTTGGCGAATCGCAAACTTTCGGAAGCATTCAGGTGACAGACGCTGCTAATCCTGCCGATGGTCTGTTGGTGATCAGTACGGTAACTGACTCCATATTCAAGATATGCTTTAATCAAATGCTTGCTAAGCCTAAGGCTAATCAGATTTTGAGCTGCGGAAGTTCATTGAAAGCTGTTGCTGATTCAAATAATGAAGGTGATTCGGTAATTATTCATGGCGCGCCACTCAAGGGGCCTAATACCGAGGACCTGTCAAGTTATCCAGCAATCCGCGTGTATGAGCCTCCCGGCCAGACTGTTACTGTTGATGCCCCCAACGGTATGCATACAATTTCAACTCCCGCCTCTAACACCGCAAACCTCACAACTGAGATACTTCAGGAACGAGGCACTTCAAATTCCGACATTTACCAGCTGGCGCTCTATAACATTGTCCAACAGCCCGGCGTTGACGTGGAGCTTTCTCAAAATCCTGACGGTAGCACAAATGTTTCAAACAGCCAAACAAGCCGAGGCAATGTTACTGTTAACGGCGCTAACGGCCAGTTAATTTTGACTCCCGGCCAAAGCGCCATTGTTGATACGTATGGCCGGCTCGATTTGGATAATGACGGCGTATATGAAGACAATTGTCCAAACACTCCCGGAAAACCCGAATGGCAAGGTTGTCCTTTTGCTGACAAGAATATCGTAGAACTTCATATTGTCGGTCTTGGAAAAGGGCCGTCCACTAAATCTCCATTGTCCGGCGTTGAAGTCAGAGTTTTTGATCGAAATATCCCAGACTTCCAAGCTATAGCCGGCAGTAAAAATCCCAAAGGCGATCTTTACGGAATAATATATGAAGCTGATTCCGGCCGAGTAGGTTCTTGCGTTACCGGCTCTGATGGTATCTGTTTTGCCGGTGAAGAAAACAAAGGAGATTATCTGGTTATTATCAAGTGGAATGATCTTGAAACCGCCAAAACCGTTTACGTGGGCAGGCCAAAGAGCCCGGAAGATTTCAAAGATAATTTAGCCACCAAGGAATTCCAGATTGTTAAGGCTATAAAAAAGGACGGCACCATAGAATACCGCGGCGGCAGTAAGGTAGTTGTCGCTGGCTCGCTGTTGGAGGTAATTGTTCCCGAAAGCGCCGTCTGGGAAGGAAATTCATCTATTTATCCCTTTATCTTTACCTCTGACAGCGACTGGACGGTTGATGTCTGCGCTGAAGTGCCGGCTGGTTACAGCATTGTCGGAGTTTATGATGAAAATGGAAATTTGACAGCTTCTTCTCAATGCATGGAAACTTTCGTGGCCAACACATCCAAGACAATCGCTTTTGAAGTCAAGGAGACCGGCTCGCCGGAACCCTCTTTCTCGGCCAACCTCAAGCTAAAAAATCCCAAAGGCAAGATTACCCAGCAAACGCATAAAGTCTCTGATGTTCGCCGCGGAACATTCAATAACAAAGTGAAAGAAGCCAAGATAAAAGTTGAGGGTTTGAAGAGATTAAAAAAGCCCGCTTCGTTGTCGCCCGGCAGTTCGTTGTGGCATTTAACCGCGGATGTATTGGATAGTTTGGTTTCTAATGGTGAAATGAAGGAGGCCGTAAAAATATTAGCTCAATATAATAAGATTGATATTCCTGAATGGGGAGTAAATAATGGCGGAAAAGACGCGCGAAGGCTGTTGGCAGGAAGTTTGATTGATTTGACGCCATTGGGCGTCTACTTAAGGCGAATGGAATGAAAAAATCTTTTTTGCCTATCTTTTTGATAACTTTCGTTGTGGCTGGCGCCATGCAAATTTCTACGGCAGTCGAGCCAAGTCAGTTTAATCGAAATAATAACGGCTTGCGAGAAGAAATCGGACAAGAGTCGCTCTCTTTGATTTTGGAGCATGCCGCCGAAAGTTTATTTAGGTCAGTTCTCAATGCCTGCGGCATAAGAAGCGCGATCTTTTCGGGGAACGCCGTTAGTTTAGACGCCAATCCCGATGGTACATATTCCGTGTATGTGAAGTGCGCCGGCGTTTATTCGCCATGCTCTATAATAGATATGCAGCCGCCTACTGAGGTAGTCGCGACAGGCATTGATGGCCTTGGTGAAAGACTAGATCTTAAATTGAGCTGGAAGCCTGTCGCTTTGCTAACGATATTGGACCGCAATGGCGTAGCTTGCCAGTGGTTGCCAGTCATCGTGCATCATTTATCTGTTGGCGGTGGAGTATCATCCTCATCCTCGCCGCTTTCTTGTCTGGGCGCCGGACTTTCCGGCACTTGCACCACTTTGGCAGGATGCGTAGGCGGCTTGTTTGTTGAACCGGACGATGGAGCAGTTTGCGCTGCGGGTGAAGGCTGTTGCGTGCTATAATAATTATGATGATTTTTGCTTAATATAAGGCTTCCGGGAATCCCGCGGGATTCCCGGAAGCCAAAAAATTGAATCTATCGGGACTTTCGGGAAATCGGGTTTCCCGGCATGGGGCCCGATTTTTGATTTGGGGTTGTTGTGATATAATTTAAGATGTAATGCGATTGGTTAATATGCCATGGGACTACACAAAAACTGAATATGAGAAGCAAGCAAAAGCCGATCCGGTGTGGCACTTAGAGCGGCTTATTAACTATGGATTGGGAGATAAAAAGCTGAATAGAAAAATACTAAAAAAATATTTGCCGCGGCTACGAATACCGGAAGACCGAAGAGCGTTTCTAGAACTGATTTTATGAAACAAGAAGTTTTGACCGTTACTCAAAAGAAAGCGATTGCGTTTGTTGCCAAAGAGGTAAAATTGAGTCGGTTCTATCTTACGGGCGGGACAGCGCTATCTGCTTATTATTTGCGCCATCGGATTTCTGAAGATTTGGACTTTTTTGTTTTTGAAGAGCCGGATAAATTGTTTTTGCATGCCTTTGCGGATCAATTAAAAAATGCGCTGAAGGCGAGCGCTTTTAGATTTGAACGGCTTTACGACCGCAATCAATTCTTTTTTCAATTAGGCGACGGAGAACTTAAAATAGAGTTCACTAAATACCCCTTTCGCCAGCTCGAACAACCAATAATGCATAATGGAATACGCGTAGATAGTCTGCGCGACATTTCGGCAAATAAAATGATGGCGATGCTTGATCGATTTGATCCTAAAGATTTTGTGGACTTGTATTTTCTTTTGCGGAAGTTTCAACTTAAAGATATTCGTAAAGATGTAGAGAAAAAATTTGAAATGGGAACAGACAATATCTTTCTCGGCGGAGAATTAATGAAGGCGCGGCGCATTGAAGCCCTACCCAAAATGCTTAAACCTCTCATACTGAAAGATCTTAAAACTTTTTTTGCCGAGCAAGCAAAACAATTGGGTCCGCAGATTTTTAAAGACTAGCGTAAAAAGATCATTTTATGGCGTTTAAAAAGATTATTTTATTGCTGACTATTCAGGGATTATTTTTTTATTTGTGGCTGGCGGTCGCGCAAGCGGATACCGCCAATGTTGTGCCTGATGCCAAACACGCTAATGATAATACCGGCGAAGCCATAAGCGAAATAATCTCCGACAATTCTGTAGTTAATCCAGACACTTTGTCGGCGGTGGCGGCTAGTGACGGTACTTATACAGAGGTAGCCAGTGATTTGCGATAGCCTAACAGCCTCACTGAATTCAGTGAGGCTGTTGTTGTGTTATAATAAAATTGCGATGACGCGTTTTATACTTATTCTTTTTCTTATTTTGACGCAATTGCTCCTTGCTTTTGATTATGCCTTTGCTGCGGCCGCAGTCACCGCGGCTACCGGCGGGTCAGCTATTTCCGCCGACACCGCCGGGGGTTCTTATACTGCTTTAACCGGACCCGTTATTTCCGAAGGCGTGACTGCGGACATCGGCATCGGCACTATTATTTTAAATGTCCCTTCCGGATTTATTTTTGACACCGGCGGCACGGCTCCGACTGTTTTGGTAACGCGCATTGCCGGCAGCGGTCCAAACACCAGAAATATCAACAATGTGGCGAGCGGCACTAGTTTGGCAATTACTAGTATAACCACCGCGCAAATAACTTTTACAGTTACAGATTTTACAAGTAATGGCGTAAGAAATTCTTTGACTTGGCAAAACGTGCGAGTCCGTCCTTCAGCCGGCGCGCCATTGGCTTCCGGCAATATTACTAAAAGCGGCACTTCTTCGATTGTCGGCGTGAACGGCACTACTAACTTTGGCACTTTGACGGAAACAGCGGGCGCTAAGAATCAGTTAGTCTACACTACTCAACCGTCATCTTCCGCGACGGTTGCTACTGATTTTGCCACCAAACCTGTTATTGCCGTACGAGATCAATTCGGCAATACGGTCACTTCGGATAGCTCCACGACGATTACAAGAACCGTGGTGCTTTCCACTCAAACTTGTGGCGGTACTTCTGGCACCGGCACCTTGACTTCCACGCCGGCCAGCGGCGCCGCCGTTACTGCCGGCGTAATGACTTACACTGCCATGCAATATTCAGTAGGGGAGAGCATCAAAATTTGCGCTTCTTCAAGCGGCGTCACGTCGGCTTTAAGCGATACGATTACCGTCAACAATCCCGTTCCCACTACTACCAGTATTTCGCCAACCAGCAAGACGGCAGGCGATTCTGGATTCACGCTTACAGTCAACGGGACGAATTTTGTTTCCTCGTCAGTAGTCAGATTCAATGGTTCCAGCCGGACAACAACTTTTGTGAGCTCAACTCAATTGACCGCCGCGATTCTCACCGGCGACCTAACAACCGCCGGCACTTTTTCCATAACAGTTTTTAACACAACGCCTGGAGGCGGCACGTCAAATACCCAAACATTCACGGTCAATGCCGCCGCTGACACCACCGCTCCTGCCGCGGTCAGCAATTTGGCATTATCCAATCCCACCACTTCTTCTCTTGATTTGGCTTGGACCGCTCCCGGAGACGACAACAATTCCGGCACCGCCGCCACTTATGACATCAGATATTCAACCGCGAACATCACTGACGGCAATTTTTCTTCCGCCACTCAAGTAACCGGCGAACCAGCTCCTCAAGTCGCCGGCACCTCGCAATCAATGACGGTCACCGGCCTATCAGCCAACACCACTTATTATTTCGCCATGAAAACCTCCGACGAAGCCCCTAACACTTCAGCGCTTTCCAATGTGCCGAGCTTGGCGACTTCGGCCGCCGCTGACACCACCGCTCCCGCCGCCATCAGCAATTTAACAGCATCCAATCCCACCACTTCTTCCATTGATTTGGCCTGGACCGCTCCCGGAGACGATAACAATTCCGGCACCGCCGCCACCTATGACATCAGATATTCAACCGCGAACATCACTGACGGCAATTTTTCCTCCGCCACTCAAGTAACCGGCGAACCAACTCCTCAAGTTGCCGGCACTTCGCAATCTATGACCGTCACCGGCCTATCAGCCAACACCACTTATTATTTCGCCATGAAAACCTCCGACGAAGCTCCTAACACTTCAGCGCTTTCCAATGTGCCAAGTGCCGCCACATTAGAGTCTGCCGACACTACAGCCCCAGCCGCGATTACTGATCTTGTTGCTTCTGACGCCACTGTTTCATCAATCAAACTTACTTGGAATTCGCCGGGCGATGACGATAACATGGGTACGGCCACAAGTTATGACATTCGATATTCTACCTTGCCGATAACCGAATCCAATTTTTCCGCGGTAACTCAGCTTGCCGGAGAGCCCTCGCCGGCAGCGGCAGGCGCCAGTCAAAACGTAACTGTTACCGGCCTCGCGCAAGACACGACTTATTATTTCGCTATGAAAACTTCGGACGAAGCTCCTAATATTTCCGCGTTGTCGAATGTCGTTAGCTTAGCAACTCTTTCGGAAATTATTTCGCCGGTGATAATTCCGGAGAGGGACGGACAAGTAGTGTTTCCAACTTCAGTATCTTTTTCCGGCAGGGCCTATCCCGGCGGTAGAGTAAAATTTTTCCGAAGAAGCATGATTGATATTCGCGAAACAAATACTTATGTTTTGGATACCGAAACTACGGCAGACAGTAGTGGAAGATTTGAAAAAAAGTTTCAGGCGCTTTTACAGGGCGCGTATTTCTTCGCCGTAGAAGCGCGCGACAGAGATAATCGCAGTAGCGGTATTTTAAGCTTTACGGTAAATTTAATTTCTAACAATAAATTAAACGCTGACAATATTTTTGTGGCGCCCACTGTTGATTTTGATCCTTCAACGGCAACCAAGGGGAATGACGTGAAGGTTTTTGGTTACGCGTCTCCCGACAGTCTTGTGGAGATAGAACTGGATAAGATATTAAGATATAACGCTCGGTCAAATCAGCAAGGATATTATTCAATTGCCGTTAACACCAGCCGCTTTAGTCCAAAAGAACATTTTTTGAAGGCGTGGCAAGTTGACGCGTTAGGCAATCAAAGCCCGGTTTCCCCAATCAAAACATTCAAAATTACATTATTATCTAATCCCAAAGCCGACTTTAACAATGACAATATCATTAACATCGTGGATTGGAGTATTTTTCTTTTTCGCTGGCGGTCTCAAGATGTTAATTTAAAGAAATTATCCGACCTGGACACGAATAATAAAGTTGATATCGTCGATCTCAGCATATTTTTAAAAGCCATAAAGGGATAATATATGCGTCATGTAGGTGGATTTCGGGAACCGATAGGAGCTTCTATCGGTTCCCGAAATCCCAAATATTGATTCTATGATTTTAGAAATTTCCGCGATATTGTATAATATAAGTATGCGCTCTAAATATTTTCTATCCGTCTTATTTTTATTTTTTGCCTTTGGCGCTTTAGATATTTCAGCCGCGACCTTATCTTTATTGCCGAAAGGCCAAACCTTTAACATGGGGCAGGAATTTACGGCGGATCTTGTCGTCAATACCGAAGACGTCAAAATCAATGCCGCTCAAGCGGTTATTAATTTTCCGCCAGAGGTGTTGCAGGCCGTTTCGGTGGACAGAGGCAAGTCCATATTTAATTTTTGGGTTGAAGATCCCGTCATTTCCAATGGGAAAATAAGTTTTATTGGTGGCACTTCCGAAGAAATCTCCGGAGCGCCATTATTAATTTTTACGGCGAAGTTTAAAGCGATCGGGGCTGGAAAAGCGGACATTACTTTATCCGAAGGAGTGGTAACTGCTAGCGACGGCAAAGGAACTAATGTGTTATCAACAGTAAAGGGGGCCAGCGTGGCTGTTTCCACGGCCGTAGTTCCTCCGGAGCCGGCGCCTATTGTTCAAGAACAGCCAAAACGAATTATTCGAGAACCGGCGCCGGCGGCTAAACTACCGTCTATCCCGGAATTAACGGTAAGTCTCTACCCCGATCCTTCTAAATGGTATGGCCATATCGGAGATGTAATTGTTCTTTGGAATGTCCCGGATGACATAATCCAATTGGCGGCTATAGTTGATCAAATACCAAAATCTGTTCCAACCAAATTCGAAAAAGAATTATTTAACGGCAGAAATTTCGGCCCATTAAAGGAAGGGATATGGTATGTTCATATCCGATTCAAAAACAATATCGGCGCCGGACCTACGGCTCATTATCGGCTTGCTGTTGACGTTGCGCCGCCGTTGCCTTTTGACATTGAATCTTTTGAGGGCCTAAAGATTTCCGGGGTAGAAGAAGAATTAAGAACTGATAATCCTCAGCCGTTGCTGTATTTTTCCACCAATGACGCTCTTTCGGGAATGAGCCATTATCTCGCGCAAATTGACGGCGCCGAAGCCATTAAAATTGATCAGGGCGAACTGAAATTGCCGATACAGACTCCCGGGAAAAAGAAAATCGTTGTAAGCGCCGTGGATAACGCCGGGAACGTTCAGGCGCGATTTTTGAATTTGGAAATATTGCCGATTCCATCGCCAACAATTACTTTCGTAAGCCCGAGTATTTTTGCCGGTGAAGGGGATTTATTGGTACGAGGAACTTCGCAAGACGAATTTATAATTAAAGTTTCTGTCAGAAAAAAATCGGAGGATATAGTCGTTGAAGGGATAGCGACCGTGGATAAAAGCAGCAATTGGGAAATAGTATTGGATGAGCCGCTTAAGCAGGGAAAATATTTTATTGAAGTTACGGCTCAAGATCAGCGCGGCGCGCTTAGTCTTTCGGTGAAATCAGAGATATTTCAGGTTCGTGAACGGCCGTTGTTTACCGTTGCCGGAATAGGCGTAACTCAATTCTGGTTTTTTACGGGCCTAATCATTGTTTTATTGGGCGGCTTTGTTTTAGGGTGGATTTTTTATAGAACATGGCGCGTTCAATTGGGGCGCAAGGCGGTAGTGGCGCAACGCGACGTGGTGACTGCTTTTGATGTTATTGGAAAAGATATAGATAAAATGTTGTCCAGTTACGCCGATAAGCGTCTTAATAAGCGCGAAGCCGCGGAAGTGGAGTTTTTGCTTAGAAAAATTAAAGAAAATTCGCAAAAGATGCAAAAGTACGTGGTTGAAAATATAGAAGAAATTCCAAAATGAAGAAATACCTGCTGATTTTATTAATAATATTTTTAGGACACCGATCCCTAACTGCCTCGGCCGCGATTTTATACTTGTCGCCGGAAACACAAAGTTTCGGCGTCGGTCAGGAGTTTACGTTGGATCTTTTGTTGGATACGGAAAATGTAAATATCAATGCCGCTCAGGCCGTTATTCATTATCCGCCCGAGATACTGGAATTTGTTTCCGCGGATCGCGCTAAATCCATATTTAATTTTTGGGTTGAAGAGCCTGCCTTTTCTAACGGCGCTTTAAGTTTTATCGGTGGGACGGATCGCGACGTCTCCGGAAAATCGTTATTAATTTTTAGTTCCCGATTCAAAACGATCGGAGCGGGCGCCGCCGCGTTCACTTTGTCGGACGGAGTAGTGGCCGCCAGCGACGGCAAAGGAACTAACGCGCTGTCATCCATAAAAGGCGCGAGCGTGGCAATTTCTCCAACCGAAATATCTGTGCCCGCGCCGCCGCTTATTCAGGAACAGCCGCAGAAAATCGTGAGAGAGCCCGCGCCCGCGTTAAAATTGCCGACTTCGCCGGAGGTAAAAGTGAATTTATATCCGGACCAGTCCAAGTGGTATAACTATTTTGGAGAAGTAATCGCGCTTTGGAATGTCCCAGAAGATGTTATTCAAGTAGCCGCCGCCATTGATCAAAATCCCAATACGATTCTAACTAAGTTCGACGCGGAATTATTTAACGGCAGAAACTTCGGCCCGTTAAAGGAGGGGATATGGTATGTTCATGTCCGATTTAAAAATAATATTGGCGCCGGACCGACTGTTCATTACCGCTTATCTCTTGACGCGATTCCACCGGTTGATTTTGCGCTTTCATTCAATGAGGGAATTGCCACCGATAATCCCCAGCCGACTCTTAATTTTCAGACTAACGACGCTCTTTCCGGCCTGGATCGTTATGAGCTTCAAATTAATAGCGGCGCGGCGATAACAATTTCGGCGAATTGGTCTTATTATCAACTGCCGTTACAAGCGCCGGGCAAGCATTTGATAAGGGTAGGGGCGATAGATAAAGCGAATAATGTAACCGAAGGTAATATAGAAATAGAAATTATTCCCATACCATCTCCAACAATTACTTTGTTAAGCAAAGATGTTTTTGTCGGAGAAGGAGATTTTTTGGTAAGAGGCACTGCCGCTGAGGAAGTTACGATAAAGATACTCGTAAAGAAAAAGACCGGCGATATTGTCGCCGAAGGAGTCGCCGCGGCTGATAAAAGCGGAAATTGGGAGGCATTGATAAATCAACCGCTTAAGAAGGGCCAGCATTTCGTGGAGGTTACGGCTCAAGATCAGCGCGGAGCGCTTAGTCTTTCGGTGAAATCAGAGTTATTCAAAGTTCGCGAAAAACCTCTAATTACTATAGCGGGAATCGGGATAACGCAGTTTTGGTTTTTTGCCGGCCTGTTGATTCTTTTATTGGTTGGCTTTGGCGTTGGCGGATTTTCTTATCGAATATGGCGTACTCAACTGGGGCGTAAGGCAGTAGTGGCCCAAAGAGATATTGCCGCGATGTCAAATTTGCTTCAAAAAGATATTGATAAGATATTAACGAGTTACGCCGATAAACGGGTGGATGAACGGGAAGCGGCGGAAATTGAGTTCCTCATTAAAAAAATTAAAGATAATTTGGAGAAAACTAAAAAATACGTAACCGAGAATATCGGAGAAATCTCCAAATAATGGATTAACTTATGGCTTTTTCTAAATTCGGATTAAAAGAAGAGAGCGGCAGGGTCGCGGCAATGAAAAAATTACTGAAGTTTTTTATTTGGACTTCGCTTGTGCCGCTCGTTTTAATTTTTGGCATTAGCTATTTCTCGGCTCAGTCAATTTTGAAAGAAAAAGCCGGAGAGTCATTGTTGACCTTGAACAATTCCAAGGCGGAACAGCTTAATCTATTTTTAGAAAAACTTAAAGTTCGCACGGCTGACTGGAGTTCGGACGGAAAAATTAGGGGCACGACTGAAGAGATTGGGGCTCAAGGCTGTAAAGGCGCGCCGCTTCAAGATTGCAGTCTCGCGGCCGATCTTTCTATTTATCTAAGAGATAAAAAGCTTCCCCTTGATCCGACCTTTGTCCTAGTTGATGTGTTGGATATAAATGGCATTGTTGTTGCTTCAAGCGATATTAATCGTCTTGGCCACGACGAAAGCCGAGAGCGCATTTCTTTTGAGCAAGCGAAAAGCGCCGCTTTCGGTCAAGCCGTGCTTGTGCCGGAACTGGTTCAGGAGCCGGATGAATTGGAGGGCAAGCCAATGCTTCATATAGCCGCGCCGCTGGTGTCGTTTACAACTGGGAAAATTGTCGGCGTTTTCTTAGCCCATACTTTAAACGATGAACTCAATGCCGTAATAGCGGTGGAGGAGGGTAAAACTTTGGAAACCTATTTGGTTAATGCCGAAAAACTGATGATTACGCCGTCGCGGTTTATGTCCGATGCGGTTTTAAAACAGGGCGTAAATACGCCGCCGGCGCGCGCCTGCTTTGAAGATGGTAAAGATTTTCAAGGCGAGTATCTGAATTATCGCGGAGAAAAAGTTCTCGGAGTTTCAAAATGCCAGTCGCAAAGTTTGGGAGCAATAATCACGGAAATAGATGTTTCCGAAACTCTGAGGAGCGTGAATCAATTTCGGAACATTTCTCTTATCTCTTTGGCCGCTCTTCTTTTTTTCGCGATTGGCTATAGTTTGTTTGCCGGTAGAGGGTTGGTGCCGCAGGCTACTACTACTACTACTACTACTACTACTACTACTACTACTACTACTATTACTACTACTATTATTACTACTATTATTATTATTATTGGCGTTAGCTTTTCCTTATTCTTTTCAAAAACATTAAGTTCATTTGCCTGGCGGATGAAAACTGAACCGGTTTTTGATTTGGTTCAAGGCCAGGCCGAGCGCCATATTAAAAATGTTGAGCATTTTACCCGATGGCAAAGCGAGGAAGCGCGGTGGCACTTCGCGGATTTTGTTTCGGAGTTAAAACTCTCTCTCCCGCCAATGGCCGGCGTAAAGATTTATAACAGCGAAGCGATTCTAGTTTATTCTGACATTATCAAGGAAAAAATTGGGCAAAAAGAAGAAGAGGAAGATGTTTTAGAAGCGTTAAGGGGCGAACAAAAAATTGAAACCGCGGAACCGGAAATCCAGAAAGAATTTGGACTCAGAAATCTTTTAGAAATTTATACCCCGATATATTTAGGCGGCAGGCAGCCGGTTGGCGTGGCAGAAGTCTATTTTAACATCGCTGACCTTGTTGTTTTTATCCGCCGTTTGCAGTTTTTCGTCTGGATTCTTATCGCGGTTTCACTGTCGGCGATATTTTCACTTTTGCGCTTTGCTTTTGGCCGCCAAAACGCCCAAATTACTCGTCAAGCCAAAGAACTTGCCACTATCATCGAAAGATCGCCTCACGGCATTTACACCATCAACAAAGATGGCATTATTGAATTTTTTAATCCCAAAATGGTTGAAATCGAGGGTCTTAAAAGCGCTCAAGAAGCAATTGGGCTTAATGCTCTGGAATTGTCAAAGTATAAAGACGTAGGTCTTGATAAATTTTTCCGCGAGGGGCTTGCCGGTAAATCTTTTACAACTGAGATATGCCACATTTCTTCCGTCACTCAGAAAGAACGTTATTGTCATTATTTTGGCGTGCCGATTTTTGGACCGGATGGCAAGACCGCTGAACGATTACTTTTAATGGTAGAGGATATTACCGAGCGTAAGCGTCTGGAAGCAGAACTGGCGGAATATACTAAAAAACTTGAATTAAAAGTAGCTGAGCGGACTCGCGAACTTGAAATATCATTGGCAGAAACAAGAAAACTTGCGAGTATCGTGGAATCTAGTTTTGAGGGAGTGATTATTGTTGATCAAAAAGGATTAATTAAGTATGTTAATCCAGCATGGCAGAAACTTACCGGCTGGAACGCCGAGGAAGTAATTGATAAAGTTACGCCGAGCATTTTGAAATCCGGCAAACAAGACGCCAGTTTTTATAAAAAAATGTGGGATGTTATTAGCGGCGGGCAGGTATTTTATGCGGAAATTGTGAATAAACGCAAAGATGGCAGCCTTTATGATGCCGAAGTTGTAATATTTCCCATAAAATTTGGCGACGAAGTGGTTTATGTCGAAATCTCGCGCGATATTAGCGAAAGGAAAAAATTAGATGAGGCAAAAACAAGCTTTATCTCAATTGCTTCTCATCAGTTGCGCACGCCACTTAGTTCTATGCGTTGGATTTCGGAGATGTTCTTGAGCGGCGATATGGGCCCGCTCACTGATGAACAAAAATCCTTTATGCGGGATATTTATAAAAGCAACCAGCGCCTGATAGATTTAGTAAATATACTTTTGATTTCAACTCGTCTGGAAGCCGGGAGGATCAGTATCACGCCCGTTCCGGCAGACCTTGTCCTTCTCACAAAAGAAGTTTTAGATACCGTTAAGTCGCTAATTGACGCTAAAAAGTTGCAAATTACCATCAAAGTTGTTTCTAAAACCATTCCTAAAATTAATCTGGAGCCGGAGGTTTTTCGACAAGTGATGTTAAATCTTTTATCAAATGCCATTAATTATACTTCTGAACGAGGCAAAATTGACATTAGTTCTGAATTAAAAGAAGACCGCGTCGTATTTTCGATTAAGGACAACGGCATAGGAATCCCCCAAAAAGAACAGCCCAGGATCTTTCAGAAATTTTATCGGGCCAGCAATGCCGTCTCTTTTGTCCCCGAAGGCAATGGGCTAGGTTTAAGTCTTGTTAAATCGCTGGTGCTGGGATGGGAGGGTGATGTTTGGTTTGAATCTGAAGAGGGGAAGGGCAGTACTTTCTTTTTCACTGTTCCATTAGCCGGCGTCGAATCTAAGGCGGGCGCGTTTACTCTTTCACCTTGATATTTATTTATGAGTACGCTCAAAACAATTTTAGTCGTGGAAGATGACGCGGCGCTGCAGCGAGCAATTTTATTTAAGTTACAAAAGGAAGGGTTCAAAGTGTTAGCGGCAAGCTGCGCCGAAGAAGCTAGAATTATATTGGAGTCGACAAAACCCGATTTAATATGGCTGGATATGCTTTTGCCCGGAATGGGCGGACTGCAATTTTTAGAATTACTGCGTAAAAAACCAGAATACAAAGCAATCCCGGTTATAGTTGTCTCCGTGTCATATTCGCGAGAAAGAATTAAAAAAGCTTTTGAACTTGATATCATAGATTATATTGTAAAAAGTCAGCATGAGTTAAAGGATATCGTAGAAAAAGTAAAAAAATATTTAATCACGGGTTCCCGAAACGGATAGATTGGATTTCGGGAACCGATAGGGGTTTGTCCTATCCGTTCCCGAAATCCTAAATATTGAACCGCCGTTAGTTTCGGGAATCTTGAAGTTAAGAGTCCCTAAATTTGTTCGCAATATGAAAAAGCCCAATAACCAACCCCGGATACTAATCGTAGAAGATGAAGCGATAACTCGAAAAGCGCTTGTTTATAAATTTCGATTGTTTAAAGTAGTTGTAGATGAAAGCGTTAACGGCGAAGAAGCGCTTGAAAAGATGAAAAAGCAATCTTACGCGTTGATTTTGCTTGATTTGCGGCTTCCTATTAAAGATGGTTATCAAGTTCTGCAAGAAATGAAAGCCGACCTTAAATTAAAAAATATCCCCGTTTGGGCGTTAAGCAATTTGGGGCAGAAAGAAGAAATAGAAAGGGCTATGGCTTTGGGATGCAACGAGTATTTTGTGAAGGTTAATTTAAACATTGATGAACTTGTTAAAAAAGTTCTAACATCTATTGGTCTCTGTTAATCTATCGGTTCCAGGAACCAATAGATTAGATTTCAGGAACCCATAGGGTTTCCGTCAATTTTTGGGTTTCGGGAACCCAGCGGGTTCCCGAAACCCCCAATATTGATTCCGTGGTATCATTAACCTATTGGTTTCGGAAACCAATAGATGCCTATGCCGCTAAAATCCTACGAACAGTTTTTAGAAGGCAGTAATGACGCCCTTATTATAGTTGACCGCGACAATGTTATTATTTTTTTAAATAAGGCCGCGATTCAACTTCTAAATCAGCCGGAGAAATTTGTTTTGGGACAGAATTTGTTAGATGTTCTTTGTGGGGAATGCGCCCCTTTTATAAGAGTGGCGACTCATTTTATAGATGGAGCGATAGTTAATATCGTTTCCAGGGATTCTCAAAATAATTTTTCAGTGGTAATTCATCAATTAAAAGCGCCGTTAGCCGCGCTTAAATGGACTATTGAAGATATACTTGAAGATGATTATTTAAACGCGCATCAAAAGGAGCAGCTTAACGACTTATATAAAACCAATCAATTTTTGATTAATTTAGTAAATGATCTTTTGAGCGTCTATAAACTTGAAACCGGCACATTAAAGCTTAATCGCGCCCCCACCGACATTATAAAGGTGATGAACGATATTCTAAAAATATTTAAACCTCTTGCTGACAAAAAGCAACAAAATATAATTATTGATTTCGGAAACCAATATATTGGTTTCCGAAATCCGAACATTGATCAAAGTTTATTTACAATGGTTTTCCAAAACTTGTTGGATAACGCGATTAGTTACGCTCCCGAAAGCGCGAAAATTACTATTAGTCTATTGCCGGATAAGCAAAATAATATGATTCTTTCTATTCACAACGAAGGATCAATAATTTCTGAAGAAGATAAACCAAAGATTTTTTCAAGATTTTATCGAGCCGACGCGGCTAAAAAAATTAAGCCCAATGGTAGTGGTCTTGGACTTTATATCGCTAAGCTTGCCGCCGAAGCCAACGGCGGCAGGATATGGTTTGAATCTTCCGTCGAATCCGGCACCATCTTCAATCTATTGGTTTCGGAAATCAATAATTGATTTCCGAAACCAATAGATGTTATAGTTGATTTCAGGAATCTTGATTTCGGAAACCCTACGGGTTTCCGAAATCGCCAAGTTGATTAATCTATTGATTCCCGAAACCAATAGAAGTATCTATTGGTTTCGGGAATCCACCACGGGAACCCAGTCGATTCCCTAAATCCCTAACATTGTATGTCTAAACGAGAATATTTTGCTCCGGGTCAAGTTTATCATGTTTATAATAGAGGCGTAGACAAGCGGAAGATTTTTTTAAACGAAGAGGACCATCTGCGTTTCATTCATAATCTTTTCGAGTTCAATGATCAAACCCCGGCATTTAATATGGGGTATTCTTTCAGGGCGGTTCAGAATAAAAATACCCCACCCGTAAAAAGGAAAACCGAACCACGAAAGTTATTGGTAGATATTTTGGCTTTTTGTTTGATGCCTAATCATTTTCATCTTCTATTGCGCCCGAGGGTAGAAGGAGGCGTGACTTTATTTATGCATAAGTTGGGCGCCGGTTATGCTAATTACTTTAATCTAAAATACGAACGATCAGGCGCGTTGTTTCAGGGGCGCTATAAATCAGTTCTAGTAAACCAAGAACCGCATTTTATTTATTTGCCGTTTTACATTCATTTGAACCCATTGGATCTTGTAACGCCGGAATGGAGGAACAAAGAATTAAAGGATTATAAAAAGGCAACAAAATTTTTGGAATCTTACCGCTGGTCAAGTTATTTGGATTATATTGGAAAACCCAATTTTCCATCAGTAACGCAAAGAGACTTTCTCTTGAAGTTCTTTGAGGGGCCGCAAAACTATAAGAGTCAGATGGATTGGTGGCTTAAAGAACTATCCTTAGAAACTATATCCGACATTACTTTAGAGTAATCTATTGATTCCCGAAACCAATATATTGGTTTCGGGAATCAATAGATTGGGGATTGGCGCCTTCAGGCGCCGAAATCCCCAGATTAAATTCATCAATATTTGGGATTCCCGAAACCAATAGAAGTATCTATTGGTTTCGGGAATCCAGAAATTGAATCCAAACAGAACTAATCAATATTTAGGATTTCGGGAACCCCGCGGGGTTCCCGAAATCCTAAAAGTTATCCACAGTTTTTTGTTTTGCGTCCGAAAATATATGTTATAATGAAAATGTTATTAAAGATAAAGATAAAGAAGACATATAAAAATATAAAATAAACATTGAATAAAATTTTTAAATATTTTTTCCGCGGTTTTACGACCCGCAATAAAAGTTTCCGAAAAGAGAAACTGATTTTGCCGGTTTTAGATTTCGGTCCCGCCGCGGCAGGACTGAAATCGCCAAGTTGAATAAAACCAAATTCAAAGATGGAGCAATCTAAAAAAACCAAAAAACAGCCGTCTCAGAATAATCAAGCATTTCGTCGTTTAGGCGTAATAATGGAACATATGGATGATAAGATTTCATTGGTTGCCGAACAGTATGGCGATATCAAAAAAGATTATGGCGATATCAAAATGACCCTTGATGATCATACCGAGATGATAGCCAAACTAACGGTCAATACGGAAATCGTGAAAACTGATGTAGAATTTATCAAAAACAGTTTGAAGAAAAAAGTCGACATTGATGAATTCGCGGCCCTGGAACGAAGAGTAGCTCTTCTGGAAAAGCATCATTAAGACTCCCGAAGTTTAGAGAAAGTAATCAAAAAATTGAAATCAGAAAAATAAAAGGTCCAAAACAAAAATAAAAAATTAATTAATATGAAAGATTTCGGAAATCCATGGTTCAACAAGCTCACCACAAGCTGGATTTCCGAAATCTAAAAACCTCGGATCTTCTTAAGCAAAACGATATTAAAATAAATAAATCAAAAAGGTCGGATATCGGCTTGAGAAAATTCGAAAAAAATAAAGATTCAAAAATTTGGCTTCCGGGAAGCGAATTTGGAT
>Ga0155777_112_pt1 | contig 16665 bp, 15 predicted proteins | sample RifCSPlowO2_01_FD_107431 | JGI IMG/M metagenome (GOLD analysis project Ga0155777, IMG submission 107431) | Candidatus Harrisonbacteria bacterium RIFCSPLOWO2_01_FULL_44_18
CGCTGGCTTCCAGCGTGAATATCAGGTAGGTCAAAGCTATGTCTAGCGAGACCGCCAGCGCAAGCGCCGCGATCAGCGGTTTTCTGGCTTTTGTCATTTGCCTCTCCTTTTTTTAAAGAACCCTATTGAGGTTCAACCTCAATAGATACGTTAAGCCGCCGAACTATTTCTAGCGTAGCATACTTAGCAATCTTTGTCAAACTATCGAGGTTCAACCTCCATAACTCTTACTCCAACAGCAAGTCCTTCATCCCTTCTACATCCAATTCCTTTAGCCAATTAAGCATACTTTTTCTGTATTCTTTTGGTCCCTCAAAAAACCTTAATAAGAATCCTCTTTGCGTTACCGAGGGGAAGTTCTTTTTGCCTATGTAATCTAAGTAGCTAGACCAGCGGTAATTTTCTAAGAACTTTATTGCTTTATCAAGATTTTTAATTTCTCTATCACGCCATTCTGGGGCAATTAAATCCAAGGGATTTAGGTGGATGTAATAGGGTATATGTATAAAGTGCGCTTCTTGATTTACATGAACCGCTTTGAATCTTCCTTGACATAACGAACCAACTCGCTCGTACTTTTTATTGAAATACATAGTGTATCCGGTGCCTAATTTTTGCATGAATTGTGTAATGCCTTTTGAACTCCGCTGTCGTAAAAGCAAGTGGTAGTGGTTGGGCATCAAGCAAAATGCCAAAATTTCTACCAGCAATTTTCGCGGCTTCCTTTCATTATATTTAATATATTGAGGTTGAACCTCCATAGATTGCTTATTGAAGTAATACTGAACGTTAAAAGCGGCATCTCGATCGTTGAATTCAAAAAGATCATGAATGAAACGAAGTCGGTCAGCGTCATCTCGAAAAATATCGCGTTTTTCCACGCCGCGATTATACACATGGTATATTTCGTTATCGGCAAAATGCGGCCTTTTCATATTTCTATAATTTACCATCAATATTATTGAGGTTCAACCTCGATACTCGATACTCGATAGCGCCGAAAATCGCCAAAGAATTACTCGGATTGAAAAGAAGATAACTTTTGTGGAAACCTATATTAAATTTGTTATAATGAGAATATGAGTATTTTGCGGCTGAGGCATTTCTTAATAGTCGGTTTTATGGCGGTAGTATTAGCGGCATTGTTTTTGCCGGTATTTACGATTGCTGAGGTAATCACGGAAAGTGAACAAAGGAGTAACTGTTTCGTTGTGGTAAGCCGAGGTCCTTTTTTAGAGCCTCCGTATGGGCAATTTCGCTGCCCCGGTTTGCACAGAGATGTTAACAACCCCAAGCACAATCCTGATACGGCGCAGATGCGAAATGAATGTTATGGTTGGTGCAGAACCGTTAAAGATTGGGAGTATGGATTTCTTTATAGTTCTAAGTGTGAAGTCATACCAGGAAATCTTGTTTCAGAGCCCAGCGCCTATCACGAAGGAACTCGGTCATGCTCTCAACGCTTCTGTCAACAATATACATGCAAAGCAACAGTGCCAGACCTAGGAAAATTCTATCTGAATTATATTAATTCTAACCAGCAATTTTTGGCCGTTTCTTTGAATAGTTTTGATGATGTATCGCCTACGCTTTCCGCTGTGAATAGTTTATTACCTGCCGCGCAAACTATGAACAATCTTTTAGTTTCATTCCCTAGCGGCGTCGCGATCAATCGCAACTCAAAAGGTTCTTTAACCGCGCAGGTTGCTAATCAGGCTAATAATATTTCGGACGTTGAATTAGCGAGATTATTTGATAAATTATCACAAAATCCCGCTGCGAGAACGAAAGCCAAAGAATTACTTGAGAAATTGATCCAATTTTTAACATCTTTGAAGGCAGAGCTTGAGAATGTGCTGGCAATCGGTCCCTCTGCCGACTTAAATGAAGCACGAGCTTTATTAGCGCAAGCTCAAGAGTCCGCGCAAGATGTTGCGGATTACTTTACTAACCTCTTAAAAAAAGTGACTTTACTAGATCGTTTTGGCCAAGTTGTTACTACGGCTGTTTCAAGGGTTGGCAAATTACTTGGATTGGTGGGCGGCGGAGAGCGGGTTATAAACGTAAAGCTAGAACCGGTCACACTATCTGCGATGATGGAAATTACTACTAGATTTTCTGAAATTGCCAAGGGTAACTCAAAAGATATATTAGCTTTTCTGAATGGGCTAAATTTTAGTGTGAACGGAGAAGAATCTATGGCTGTAACTGCTGTGATTAAAGACAGAAACGGAAAAATTCTTTATAGAGGTGAAAATGAACTAAGCCTGTCAGAAAATATAGTTCGTGTGAAGTTTGCCGCGCTACCATCAGCAAGAGATGCCGCAGTAGAATCTGAGGCATATTTTGAGGTAAATATTGAAGCTCTTAGTGGCATGACCATTACGGTCAATGTTCCGCAAAAATTAGCTGCTCCCCTGGCTATTGAGAAACGAGTTATAAAAAGGAATGTATACGAAAGCCCAGTTACTGACGAGGAAAAAAATATACAAAGGTCTAAATCTCTAGACAATACTTGCGGAGGAGCGTTAGCCCTAGCTAAGAGCCAAGGAAAGACTAATTGTGAGCGTTCAACTAACCCTGACGAAACGGGCTGTGATATATACGGCGAAACTCCTGGTCCTGGTCAGACAACTTATAATTGTGTTTGCACGGTTGAATGTCCCGGTGAATGATGTTATAAGATTCCCAAAACCGATAGCGGATTTCGGGAATCAATTACTTCAAGTCCGGAATTTTACCGTTGCTTGACTTATGACGAAAAAGAACATTTTTGACAAACATTTATGAATAGTTGACAAACAATATTTCTTGGGGGTATAATGTAATCATGGTAAGGGTCGCTCGTGGGCGACCCGATTTAATAAATGTAATACCAATATACTAATGCATTCGAATGATACTAATAATACGAATGATAAATAAAAAGATTAGTATTCATCCGTATCATTAGTACAATTCGTATATTGGTATTATGTTAGCGTAAGCGTATGTTTGATCTAAAAACTATCAAGCGCGCAGTGGAGCAGGTCGCGGAAGAAAAAAGTATTGATCCGGAAAAAGTCATTGAAGCAATTGAATCCTCAATCGCCGCCGCCTACAAAAAAGAATACGAGAAAAAAGGAGAAATCGTTCGGGCTAAATTTGATTTGAAAACCGGCGATCTTAAATTTTGGCAAGTCAAGACGGCTGAAGATGAAACTACGGTGAGGATAGTTGAGGACCCCGCCGACGCGGCGGCCCTGCCTGCCAGTCAGGCGGCCCTGCCTGCCGGTCAGGCAGGTATGGCGGGCGAGGAGGAATTGCTTCCCCGCTATAATTCCGATCGCCACATTTTGTTGGAAGAAGCTAAGAAGATAAAAAAGGACGTTAAACTTGGCGACGAATTGGAATTTCCCCTGGAAACTCGCGAGGATTTTGGCAGAATCGCGGCCCAAACCGCGAAACAGGTTATTTTACAGAAATTACGCGAAGCGGAAAGAGAGTCGGTTCTAACGGAGTTTCAAAATAAAGAAGGCGAAGTTATTAGCGGATTGGTTCAACGGTTTGATCGCGGCAATGTCTATGTGGATTTGGGCCGGGCCACCGGCATAATGTTTGATAATGAAGCGATTCCCGGCGAGCATTACCGGATGGGCGAGCGGTTGAAATTTTATATTTTAGCGGTTCAAGAAGAAGCAAGAGTTCCGGGCATTATTCTTTCTCGATCGCATCCAAAGTTTGTTAGTAAACTTTTTGCCGTGGAAGTGCCAGAAATAGCCGATGGCGTCATTGAAATTAAAGCAATCGCTCGAGAGCCGGGGAGCCGCACCAAGATCGCCGTCAATTCTAATGCCGAAGGAGTGGATCCGGTTGGCAGTATGGTGGGACAGCGCGGCACGAGAGTAATGGCTGTCAGCAATGAGCTGGGCAATGAAAAAATTGATATTATAGAATGGTCGGAAGATCCGGCGAAATTTCTTGAAAATGCCCTTTCTCCGGCAAAAGTGAGGCAAGTGGAAATTCTTCCCCGCCGCGAGGCAAGAGCTTTTGTCGCCGATGATCAGTTAAGTTTGGCTATCGGGAAGGGAGGACAAAATGTCAGGTTGGCCGCCAAACTGACGGGATGGAAGATTGATGTTCGCTCGCAAGCAAAACCCGAGGAAGTCCAAGCGGGCGGAATAGCGGCCGCGGCCGCCGAAGAAACCGCCGCGGGAACAAAACCGGAGACCGAGTCTGATAAAAAAGCCGAATAAAAATATGTATTATTTAATTTTTGTTCCAATTGTTTTGGCTATTTTATATAGTTTTTACATTATTTTTTGGTTAAGAAAGCAGCCGGCGGGCGATCAGAAAATGCGAGAGATTTCCAAAGCGATTCAAGAGGGCTCGGCCGCTTACCTTAATCGTCAATATAAAGCAGTGGGTCTTGTGGCGATAGTTTTGGCGATAGTTATTTATCTTACTCTGGGGCTTTTAACTTCGCTTGGATTTTTGGTGGGCGCGGTCGCCTCGGCTTTGGCCGGGTATATCGGAATGAATGTCGCCGTCCGCTCTAACGCTAAAACCGCCGAAGCGGCGCGAAAAGGATTAGCTCCGGCTTTATCTTTGGCTTTTAAAGCGGGTTCCATCACCGGTTTTTTAGTCGTGGCCTTGGGACTGTTATCAGTGGCCGGATTTTTCTTTCTCACTAAAGACGTCAAAGCTTTGATTGGTTTGGGTTTTGGCGCGAGTTTGATTTCAATTTTTGCCCGGCTAGGCGGAGGCATTTTTACTAAGGCCGCCGATGTGGGAACGGATTTGGTTGGCAAAGTTGAAGCTGGCATTCCCGAGGACGATCCGCGAAATCCGGGAGTAATCGCTGATAATGTCGGCGATAATGTCGGCGACTGCGCCGGAATGGCCGCCGACCTTTTTGAAACTTATGCCGTGACTTTAACAGCGGCAATGCTTTTAGGAGCCGCGACTTTGTCCGGGCCGCAGCTTATTTTTCCGTTGGTTTTAGGCGGCTTGGCAATTTTGGCGTCCGTGGCCGGCGGATTTTTTGTAAAGGTGGGCAAGAACGCCGGCATAATGGGCGCTTTATATAAAGGATTAGCCGGTTCTTTGGTGATTTCAACGATTTTGTTTTACTTGGCTTCAAAGTTTTTCTTCCCGGAAAATTATTGGGGCATATTTTTAAGCGCTTTAGTCGGGTTGGTTGTTACGGTTTTGATGGTTGTCGTGACTGATTATTATACCGCTAAAAAATATCGGCCAGTAAGGAATATCGCCGAGGCTTCAAAGTCCGGCCATGGCACTAACATAATCATTGGTCTTTCTGTCGGTATGGAATCAACGGTTTTGCCGATTTTGATAATAGTCGGCGGGATTCTCGCGGCTTATTTTTTGGCCGGGCTTTACGGAATCGCCATTGCCGCCACCGGCATGCTTTCGGTTGCCGGAATAATCGTGGCGATTGATTCTTTCGGTCCGATTACTGACAACGCCGGCGGCATTGCCGAGATGTCCAATGCTCCGGAAGATGTAAGAAAAATCACTGACGCCCTTGACGCGGTTGGCAATACCACAAAAGCAGTGACCAAGGGTTACGCCATTGCTTCGGCTGGACTCGCGGCTTTAGTTTTGTTTGCCGGCTATGTTGAAGAACTCGCGGCCGCGGGGAAAAGCGCGGCGTTTGAATTGCAAAACCCGATGGTCCTCGTCGGCCTTCTTTTGGGGGCGGCCGTTCCTTATCTCTTTGCTTCAATTGCCATGAAAGCCGTTGGAGAAACTGCTGGCGCGATTGTTGAAGAAATTCGCCGGCAATTTAGGGAAATTAAGGGCATTATGGAAGGCGTTGCTAAGCCGGAATATGGTCGGGCTGTTGATATCGTTACTAAAGCGGCTTTGCGAAAAATGATTGTTCCGGCGCTGATCCCGGTGGTTTCTGTTTTGCTGGTTGGACTTTTGCTGGGGGCGCAAGCCTTGGGAGGATTTTTGATAGGCGCGATTATCGCCGGATTGTTTTTGGGAATTTCAATGACTACCGGCGGCGCGGCTTGGGATAACGCCAAAAAATATATTGAAGCCGCCGGCGCCAAAGGCACCGACTGGCACAAAGCTGCCGTTACCGGCGATATGGTTGGCGATCCCTACAAAGACACGGCTGGTCCGGCAATCAATCCGCTTATTAAAGTTATAAATATCGTTGCCCTCTTGATTGTGCCGTTTTTGTAATAGAAGTTTTTAAAACATGAAGTATTTGCTACAACACGCTTGAGGAGTATTATTGAGATAGGTTCTAGTTCTTTGAAAAAAAGGGGGACAGAGTGAATTCCCGTCAAGAAAGACGGCTGTTGCTTGCCGTGGGATTTGTTATTTTGCTCGGTCTCGCATTTTTGATTTGGTCAATCGACGCACAAAGAGCGTCGCAAGTTCCTGTAGATGTTGGCGGAAAATCAATTCTGGTTTACGGAGCAAGCGAGCAACAAATCGTCGCCATTCAATCTTCATTTACTTTTTTACAACAGCCGGTTAAAGAATCCGTAACAGCTATTTACGTTTTGGACACTTCGGAAAGTTATCGCCACTTTGGAGATTCAGGTTTTGTCGGAGATTGCCATTCAAGCGGCGAAATTTGTATCGTAAGCCATTATTTTGACTATAGGATTATTTGGCATGAAGCGTCGCACGCGTATACATACACGCTGTCTTATGCATTTAAGAAAGAATGGCTGGAAGCGGCTGGCAGAATCCATTACGGCGCTTATGCAGTTGATGCGGGATTTCCTCGGGATGGCATTCTGACAAGTTATGGGAGTACCGATTGGCGGGAAGATGTGGCTGAATGGGTCGCGGAGATTTATAGTTTTATTTCCCATCTAGAATATTATATTTCCCATCTTGAACATGGCTCTTTTTGCAGAGGCGCCGTGTTTAATATGATCGTAGATATGTCTGACCCTCGCTATCATCAAAAACTGAAATTTCTTCTAAAATGGGAATTTATAAGCGAAGAAAATTATAACCATATTAAGCCGCTATTCGAATAGCGGCTTTTATATTCTTCTTTATATTCTATTTTTCATACTTCCATTTCATAATCGGAATATAGAAGTATCAATTTAAAAAAATGGGCTATAGGCCGCCGGTTTTGTTGTTAATTTGATTTGGAATTCAGGGGGATATATAATGTCAGAATCCATCTCAGAGGAGGTTTTAAATTATGAAATCTTCTTTCAAAAAAATTCCGGGATCTAAAATAGAGGTAGAAGTCGTTTTGGATCAAAGCGATTTTAAGCCGTATTGGGATTCGGCTTTTGAGAGCGCTATGTCGAAGGTTGAGTTGAAAGGTTTTAGGCCGGGGACGGCGCCGAAAGAATTAGCCGAACAAGCAGTTGATAAGGATAAAGTTTTTGAAGAAGCGGCGCGCGACGCGGTTCGCTTTAGTTTGGATAAGGCCATCGAAGAGAATCAGTGGACTTTGATTGATCAGCCCCGGATTGAGCTGTTGTTCGGCGAGTCGGGATTAAAATACAAGGCGATACTGACAGTTTTTCCCGAAATAAAGCTCGGCAATTACAAAAAAATCGCCAAAAAAATTTTTGCCGAAAAAACCGAGATCAAAGTTGAGCCGGCGGAAGTAGAACGTTCCTTAGATTGGTTGAGAAATTCCCGGGCGAAAACAGTTAGAGTCAGTCGTGAAGCGCGCAAGGGTGATGTTGTTGATATCAATTTTGAGAGTTTCATAGACGGCAAAGCCGTTGAAGAGCGAAATCTCAAAAGCGACAAATTTATCTTAGGCCAAGGACATTTTATGCCCGGCTTTGAGGAAAAATTGGAAAATCGCGAAGAAGGCGAAAATTTAGTTTTTTCTTTGACGGCGCCGTCAGATTATTGGCAAGAGAATTTACGAAGTAAAAATATTGAGTTTCGGGTAAAAATAAACGCGGTTTTTCAGAGAGATCTTCCGGAATTGACCGATGAGTTTGTTAAGGGCCTGGGGCAATTCCAAAGCGCCGAAGAATTAAAAAAGAGCGTTTATGACGGCTTATTGATGGAAAAAAAGCAAAAAGAGCAAGAGCGGAAAAAAGCAAAAATATTGGAAGAAATCATAAAAGATTCGCGGATTGATTTGCCGGAAATTATGGTTGAAAAAACTCTTAGCAGCATGATCGTGGATTTAAAACCGATGATTCAATCAAGCGGCAAATCAGAGGAAGAAATAAGGTCGCGGTTAAAACCTCGCGCCGAGAGCAATGTGTCAAATAATTTAGTGATTTATAAAATTGCCAAGTTAGAACATTTGGAGCCGACTAAGGAAGAAGTGGAGGCGGAAGCGCGCGCCCAGAATCTTGACGTTCAAAAATTTTACGATTATAGTTATAGTGTCGTACAGAATAAAAAAGTGTTTAAATACCTTGAATCATTATAGCGACTAGCGACTAGTCCGCCGACCGGCGGACACTGGTGGCTAGTTCACTAGTTTAATGAACGAAGAATACGATCAATATTTGATTCCAACTGTTTTGGAAAAAACTCCCGGCGGGGAGCGGGCTTATGATATTTATTCTCGGCTTTTGAAAGAGCGGATTATTTTTTTGGGCGGGCCGATTATTGATCCAATAGCTAATTTAGTTATTGCCCAGCTTTTGTTTTTGGAGCATGAGGATCCGAAAAAAGACATAAAACTTTATATCAACAGCCCGGGCGGTTCGGTGACGGCCGGATTGGCGATTTACGATGCTATGCAATATGTAAAACCGGATGTTGCCACCGTCTGCGTGGGCATGGCGGCTTCAATGGGCGCGGTTTTATTGACGGCCGGCAAGAAAGGCAAAAGATTTGCTTTGCCGAATTCCGAGATTTTACTGCATCAGGTGATGGGCGGCGCCGAAGGTCAGGCGATTGAAGTGGAAATCACCGCGCGCCATATTATTAAAATCAAGGATAAATTGAATCAGATTTTGGCGAAACATACCGGCCAGCCGCTTTCTAAAATCGAAAAAGACACTGATCGGGATTTTTATATGAGCGCGCAAGAAGCAAAAGAATATGGGCTAGTGGACGAGATTATAAAAAATAAGAGATAAGACATTAAAGATAAAAATCGCCCCGTAGACACCAGGGCGATTTTTTGTTAGGATCTTAATGGTTCTTTGAGGCGTATTTTTGGAGGACAGATGAAACGGATATTGTTGGCAGTTGTCTTTTTGGCGGCGGCGAGTATTGGTTTGGCATCGGCGCAGTCGCAATACAATTTTAGTAATGTGACTATTTATGAATACGAAGGAATTAGGATGTCTCCCGATCATCCGAGTCTATTGGGATCAGTCAGTTTTACAACTCTCAATAATATAAACGGCAGGGCGATAAATCGTATCCGTGTTTGGCCGCAATGCGTACGCGTTGAGGTCAGAACCGACAGATTGCCAAACGCGACAACCCTAAATGTCGTCAATGCTCGACAAAGCGAGGAAACAAGAGAGTATTTTGCTGAATCCGTTACGGTTTTAGTGGCCAATCAAACAGATGCGAATATCTGGAACAATTATTTGAGCGGTGATTTAAAAATGGCCATGAGCGGCGAGGGGGCGCTGACTGGAGTTTCGGCGTATTTTAACGGCAGCGTCCAAGTATTGAAATTTGACGCTCAAATATCGAGTCCTTGGGCTAATGATCCGCCGAATCGCCGATGGAGCCATCCTGAATTATTTACAAGACCGATCAATGTTGTTGAGGCGCCGATTTCTGGAGTTCAAGTACAGCCGGCAGAAAATCTTTCTGGTTCGGAAGTTCGCGTCAAGGCAGAATGGTTACAGTCTCTTTGGCTGATTTATGACGGCTCAAACAGGACAAGCGCCCGGGCCGGCGCCGTGATTATTTACGCGTCCCCGGATAGAGTTGACGGATGGAACGAACGTCTCAGGCAATGGCGCGAGCAAACCACGCCGCATCGCGTACTCCCCCAGTAACTCGGGGGATTTTTATTTTACTTGCTTATTTTCAAATTTTTAAATACTATTTCTTTAGTTCTTTGAGAGCCCTTTTGAGGAGGCGCTATGCGCGGCTTGGCAGCGGCATCTATTTTGTTTTTCGGATTTTTGGCTTGCGGCGCGGCTTACGCGCAAGTTGGTTTACGGCCGCCTGAGCCGGCGCCGATGACGGTTGACCACTTGGCAGTTAGGCAATACGTTAATAATTTTAATCCGATTCGCGGCGATAAGATGTGGTTTATCGTATTGCTTTCCAATGGCCGCGAGCTGAATGTAATGGTTCATCCAAATAATGTCAGCGTTGAACGCGGAAATGCCGTCGGTTTGGTTTTGAGCGCTTCGGGAATGCGCAATTCAGATCCCTGCTGGCTGGTTCTTCAAGCGGATCAAGCAACTCTTTATGCTCCCGATGATAACTCTTTGCGCCAGTGGCAAGAATATGTTGATTACCTGCGCGCCGGCCTTCAGCGCGGCTTAAGAAATCTAGCGGCGGAAATCATCTATCGGCTTAATGATCGGGCAGTTTTTGCGGTGCGTGATTCTTTTTGGAATTTTGGCGATAGAATGAGCATATTTGCGCCATTGGGCGGCGTTGCGGTAGTGGTGGACCAGAATTTACAAGAAGGATATTTTAGAGTTTCAGCCCCAGGGGCCCGAGTGACGTTTAGGGGCAACGGCTGGAATCCGGTCGCGCATCTTGAGTCAGATACGGCCACTCTTTATGTGGGCACAGAACGGGAAGCAGAGGAGATGCGTCAGACTTTGCGTCAATGGCAGGAAGAATGGAATCGCCGTTGCGATCCGCGACGGATTTTCCCGCCGCCGCATCGATAATACCAAATCAATGACAGCCCATAAGGGCTGTTTTTTTGTTTAATTTAAGTATAAAATGAAGGCGATGAGTGAGTTAGTTAAAAAAGTCCTGTCGCGATCGGTAGATAAAATTTATCCATCACAAGAAGAATTGGAGAAAGTTTTGCTTTCCGGTAAAAAGCTCAGGATTTACTTAGGCGCCGATCCCACTGGTCCGCATTTGCATTTTGGCCACCTTACTAATTTTTTGGTTTTGCGGCGGTTTCAGGAATTGGGGCATGAGATTATTTTTTTAATCGGCGATTTTACGGCCATGATTGGCGATCCGACTGACAAGGCCGCCGCGCGTCAGCCGTTAACTGCCGAACAAATTAAAGAAAACCTCAAGACTTTTAAAAAGCAAGTCGGTAAAATTCTTAAATTCACCGGATCTAACGCGGCAAAAATTAAATTTAATTCTAAATGGCTAGCCAAGATGAGCTTAAAAGACGTTATTGGGCTTGCCAGTCACTTTACGATTCAGCAAATGATTCAACGTAATATGTTTCAAGAGCGATTAAAAGCAGACAAGCCAATCGGATTTCATGAATTTCTCTATCCGTTAATGCAGGGCTATGATTCGGTTGCTATGGATGTGGATATGGAAATTGGCGGTTCAGACCAAACTTTTAATATGTTGGTTGGCCGCGATTTGGTGAAAATTTACAAGAATAAAGAAAAATTTGTTTTGACTACCAAGCTTTTGGAAAATCCTAAGACTGGCAGGAAATTGATGAATAAGAGCGAAGGAGGATTAATCAATCTTGATGATTCGCCGGAGGATATTTTTGGTAAAATAATGGCCATTGACGACGCGGCAATTTTCGCTTTAGCGGAATATTCTACGGAGATGCCTTTGGATAAAATTGAAGATTTAAAAACTAAGGTGGCTGGCGGAGGAAATCCTCGCGATGCCAAGCTGGAAATTGCGTTTTCGGCGGTGGAAATGCTTTTTGGCGCGGTTAAAGCAGAAAAGTCCAAACAGCGTTTCCTTTCAATTTTTTCAAAACACGAAAAACCGAGCGAGATGCCGGTTAAGAAATTGGAAATAAGAAATTGGAAATTGGCAGACTTGCTTATAGAAGTCGGAATGGCGTCTAGCAAAGGCGAAGCGCGCCGATTGATTGAGCAAGGAGCAGCGCGCGTCAATGATTTGAAAAAAACCGACCCCAATGAGGTTATAGAAATAAAAGGAGAAATTTTACTACAGGTCGGCAAACGTAATTTTTTAAAAATTTATGTCTAAATTCGAAAAACCAAAATCCCGAGAACCTGAATTTGATGAAGCCGAGCATCTCTTAGTAAGCGGTATCAGCAAGCAGATGTACGCCTTTGGGGAACAGCGTATTAAAAATAATCGCGATGACTATGGCGACGACCTTGAGCGACTGCGCGAGCTAAGCGGTTTTTGGCCGGTTTTTATGAATCGAGTCATTGAATGGAATCCTGAAAAAGATTTGGAACCGTTAGCCAAGTCTCATCTTAAGGATTTTATAGAAAACGATCCGGAAAAAGCCGCCAAAGTTTTGATGGAAATTCAACAGGTAGGAGAAATAGCATCTGAAGAATTGAACAAGCCGGATGCGTTACGGGCTTTAGCGCATCTAAGCAAGAGCTTGGCTTTTTTTAATGATGAAGGGTTATTCCTTGATGTTCAGGCGCGAGAAAACATAGCTATGTCGGTTCAGGAAGTTAGGAATCGGTTGCAGGAATTAAAAGGACAAATTGCTAAACAAAAATAGCCCCCCGACCTCTATGTACAAAGTGCTTAAGTTTGGCGGATCGTCAGTCGGTTCAGCCGAGCGGATTAAAAATGTTTGTCGGATTATAAAAAGCGCCGCAAACAAGGATCAAATCGTCGTAGTTGTATCGGCAATGCAAGGCGTCACCGATAAATTGCTGGCTTTAGATTTTGATTGGGTCAAAGAAAGGCATCTGGCGGCGGCCAAAGAATTAAAAATCAAAGCCCCGCTGGATTTATTGGCCGAATTGGAAAATATCATTAAGGGCGTCAAGATGATCGGCGACGCTTCCCCGATGGCGCTGGATTTAGTCGCCAGTTTTGGCGAGCGTCTTTCGGCCAGTTTAATAACCGAATACTTTAACAAGTCTAACAAGAGAAGCTTGAGGGCGACATTTGTTGATGCCCGAGAATTAGTGAGGACTGACAATAACTTTCAAAATGCCGTTGTTGATTTCGTAAAAACCAACTTGATGATTCGCAATTCTTTTAGGAAATTGCTGTCTCGCGCTATTCCGATTATCACCGGCTTTATCGGCTCTACAATTGACGGCAAAACTACGACTCTGGGTCGCGGCGGTTCGGATTATACCGCGGCAATTTTCGGCGCCGCCCTTAACGCCGGAATGATTGAAATTTGGACTGATGTTGACGGGGTGATGAGCGCCGATCCCCGAATAGTTCCCGCCGCCGTTACCTTGCCGCGGCTTAGTTATGAAGAGGCCTTTGAAATGGCGCATTTCGGCGCGAAAGTCATCTACCCGCCCACCATCCTTCCGGCAATTAAGAAAAACATTCCGATATTAATAAAAAATACTTTTAACCCCAGACATTCTGGAACTTTGATAACCGGCGCGAAAGACGCGAAAAAAGACGTGAATGCCGCGAGAGTCGTAAAAAATATTTCCTCAATAGACGATATTGGTTTAATCAACATCGGCGGCGCTAATCTTGCCGGTATACCGGGAACGGCAGAGCGGATTTTTAAGGTGATTGCCGCCAAAAAAGTAAATGTCATTTTGATTTCTCAGGCCTCGTCCGAATACACTGTTTGTTTGGCGGTTTCTTCCAAGGGCGGAAAAAAATCCGATGTTGAAAAAGCAACGGTTGCTTTGCGGAAAGAATTTGAAAATGAGCTGGCGAAAGGTCAGGTAGTGATTGACGTGAAGAAAGATCAATGCATCGTAGCGGCGGTAGGCGATAATATGCGCGGTGTTCCGGGCATTGCCGGAAAAGTGTTCCATATATTAGGACAGAATAAGATTAATATCTCCGCTATCGCTCAAGGGAGTTCGGAAAGAAACATTTCTTTTGTCATTAACCAATCAGACAAAACTCGCGCCATCAACGCGCTTCATCGTCAGTTTTTCAGCGACGCTGATACGGCCGGACTTTTTCTTATCGGCGCGGGCAATGTTGGCTCGGAATTATTGAATCAATTTCAAAAAATAAAAAATAGCCGCCTGAAAATATGCGCTATCGCCGATGTAAATAAGATGGTTTTTAATAATAGCGGCCTGAATTTGAAAAATTGGAGGCAAGTTTTTCAACGGACCAAAAGCAAAGTTGACTTGCGAAAGTTTTTAGCAGAAGCGCGCGATTGCTTGAGCGCGACAAAGATATTGGTTGATTGCACCGCGAGCGAGGCAATCGTCAAAATGTACCCGGAATTCGTAACGGCCGGCTGTGATATAGTTACGCCCAATAAAAAAGCTAACGTCTTGCCGATGTCTAAGTATAATGCCCTGCGGAAAACTTTGGCCTTGCATAACAAAACATTTCATTATCAAGCCAATGTTGGCGCGGGTTTGCCGGTCATAGTTTCGGTAAAAGAATTAGTCGCCGCCGGCGATAAAATCAAAAAAATTGAAGGAATTTTTTCCGGCACTTTAAGCTATTTATTTAATAATTTTGATCCGAAACGCAAATTCAGCTCGCTGGTGGCGGAGGCCAAAGCGAGAGGTTATACCGAGCCCGATCCAAGGGAAGATTTAAGCGGTCAGGATGTCGGCCGAAAACTTTTGATTTTGGCAAGAGAAATGGGGTTGCCGGCGGAGTTATCCGATGTTCAGCTGGAGAGCCTAGTTGATTATGATGATGCTTATTTTGCTAAACGTTATAAAAAAGCAAAAGCAAAAAATTGCGTTTTGCGTTATGTTGGAGCTATTGCTAACGGAAAATTATCAGCTAAATTAAAAGAAGTGCCTATAAATAATCCATTGGCTGATGTCCAGGGTACTGATAATATAGTTGCTATTTACAGTAATTATTACAATAACAATCCGCTGGTAATAAAAGGTCCCGGCGCCGGCGCGGAAGTCACCGCCGCCGCGGTGCTTGCCGGAATTATTAAAACTATAAAGAATTTATAGAAAATATGAACATAGAATCACCAAAATCTCCAGAATCAGAATTACCGACATACGAAAAATTATCCGAAGAACAAAAAGAGTTGTTGAAAAGCCAATTTGGGTGTGAAGATGCCGAGACTTTTGAAGCTGTTATGAAAGGGGAATTTTCTATTGCCGAAGAGGAATTTTCCTTTACGGCAGAGGAGATGAAGGATTATATAAAACAGATGTTAGAAAACGAATAATAAAATCTATGGAAAGAAAATTAAAAGTCGGAATACTTGGTGCAACTGGCACGGTCGGACAAAAATTTATAATTCTTTTACAAAACCATCCGTGGTTTGAAATTACCGCGTTGGCGGCTTCTAGTGAATCTGCCGGCAAAACCTATGAAAAAGCAGTTGCCGGAAGATGGAAACAAGAAGTGGATATCCCGGCTAATGTCAGAAAGATGACCGTTCTTGAATGTGACCCCGCAAAGTTTAATTCGCATGGGCGCGTTCGCATTGCCGGAGCCAGCAGAGGCGAAGGCGCGCGATTCGGATGCTGTGATTTTGTTTTTTCCGGTTTAGACGCAAGCGCGGCAGGCGAAATTGAAAAATCTTTTGCCGCCGCCGGCTACCCCGTTATTTCTAATGCTAAAAATTTTCGGATGGACGCCGATGTGCCTCTGTTGGTGCCGGAAGTTAATGCCGATCACGCGGCCATAATTCCTTTTCAGCAAAAGCGTAGAAATTGGAAGGGGTTTATTGTTACTAACCCCAATTGCGTGGTTGTGCCGCTAGCGATGGCACTTAAGCCGATTCACCAAAAATACGGCGTCAGCAAAGTGATGGTAACGTCTATGCAAGCCGTTTCCGGCGCGGGTTATCCCGGCGTGGCCTCTCTAGATATTTTAGATAATATTATTCCTTATATTTCCGGAGAAGAACCAAAAGTTGAAACCGAACCGCTCAAATTGCTTGGCGAAATGAAGAAAAATGCTTTCCGATTCGCCAAAATAAAAATTTCGGCGCAGTGCAACCGTGTGCCAACCAAGGACGGTCATTTTCTTACCGTCGCTTTCGCTACCAAAAAGCCGGCTAAAGTTGGTGACATCAAAAAGTTGATAAAAAAGTTCAAGGGCGAACCCCAGAAAATGAAATTGCCCTCCGCGCCAAAGCGGCCGCTGGTTTATTTGGAAGATGATTTTCGGCCGCAAGTGCGCTTTGACCGCGATCGGGAAGGCGGTATGGCCGTCTCGATCGGCCGTTTGCGCGAAGATCCCGTGCTTGGCTTTAAGATGGTAGTTCTGGGACACAACACTATCCGCGGAGCCGCCGGCGCGGCGATTTTGAACGCCGAACTTTTGTATAAAAAGGGCCATTTAAGGACTAAATGAAGGGCATTACTTTAATCGGAATGCCCGGGGCGGGCAAGTCAACTATTGGCAAGAAGCTGGCTAAAAAGATCGACTTTGATTTTGTTGATTTGGATCTGCTTATCAAAGAAAAGGAGGGCAAAAGCCATGTTCAGCTTATTCGCCAAAAAGGCGAGAAAGAATTTAAACGTTTAGAAGAGAAACATGCCTTGGAAGTGCGGCTGGCAAACACCATCTTCTCGCCGGGCGGGAGTATAGTTTATTCAGCGCTGGTTATGGAACGGCTGTCTAATGAGAGCAAAATCATTTATCTAGAAGTACCGCTTAAAGAAATAGAGCAACGTCTTGGCGCGAAAGCCGTTTCGCGCGGCATCATCGGCTTGAAAGAAAAAGGCTTGCGCCGCC
>Ga0155777_111_pt2 | contig 5650 bp, 5 predicted proteins | sample RifCSPlowO2_01_FD_107431 | JGI IMG/M metagenome (GOLD analysis project Ga0155777, IMG submission 107431) | Candidatus Harrisonbacteria bacterium RIFCSPLOWO2_01_FULL_44_18
CTTTCCAATAGAGGCCAATCCTGCGCGGAAGAACTGGCAACCTTAACAACGTCAATACCCAGTCTTTCTATCATATCCACCGATAATTCATCAAATGGCGTAGCCATTGTAATTAAATTTCTTTTCCACGCTTCCCTAGCTAGTTCGGAAAATTGTTTTTCGGAAAGACGGGTGGATAAAAATCGCGCTATATGTTTATTGATCGCGCTTTCCCGATACGATGGATGAATAAGCGTGTCCAAATCCCTGAATTGGAATTTAATAGCGGCCCGCACGCCTGCTTTTTGCGCCACATCGGCCAATTCCTTGATAATTCTTTTTCCGTGCTCAAGACTGCCTTGATGATTATTGGCCATCTCAAATATGAAAAAATGCTTGAAGTCAAAACCAGCCATATTATTTAAGCAAAGCGTGCCGCAATGCCGCGGCTTTGCGGTAACTTAAACCTATTAATGTAGCGCCGGCATTGACAAACGACCGGACATTAAGCGGGGAGACTCTTCCGGCAACTTTCAAAATAATCGGCAAAGAATGCTTATCAATATAATTAGCTATATATTCTAAGTAACGAAAACGGGTGTCGTCGGAATAATCCAACGTCTCATTTTCCGGCAAAAGAAAATTATCCACGCGAGTTGTCCAATCCTTTAAACAATACACGCCGGCTTCCGCGAGTATTTCCAATAACCATGGTACGGAGTTTTTGTCGTACTGCCATAAATAAGGAACCTGGCCGATCACTTTTGTTTCTTTTATATTGCGCGTTACGGCCAAAAACTCCTCCATTAATCCTTTCTTGTCGCGAGCTTTAACTTTGTGAAGATTTATAACTAAATCAGCTCCTATGGCGCCGGCCGAAGCCGCAAAACGCGCTTGCGCCTCCTTAGTTATAGCCCCGCCCGAACCATCTGGAAAATCAATGACCACTTCCGAACGAACCAAGCTGCCTTTTAATAAAGAAACTAGTTCTTTTATTTCGCCGGGATGCACAATCGCCGTCCGGCAATGAACTCCCGGCACAATCTCACAAGCAACTTCGGCCATCTCTTGCAGGGCTGTTTTGGTCTTGGAAAAAACCGGATAATCGTTGGCAAAAACATAGGAAAGATCAAAGCGGCTGGCCGGATCTTTGATTTCAATTTTTTGCATCTTATTTTTTATATTTTTCATAAATTACCGATCCAAAACTACGGATCTATTCGAATCTATAAACTTCTTTTTTGTAGATTCGGGCGTTGTTTGTAGGTTGGGATCGCTTTAGTTTTTCAACCTTTTTTTCAGAAAAAATTCCGCCATCTCAAAATCAATCGGACTATCAATGTTAATGGAATCGGCCGGATCCATGAAAAAGTAAGCTAATTTTTTGCCGGAGGTGGACTTTTGCTCCTTGATCGTGCGCAGACGCATCACATCCATTGCCCCCGTGTGAATATAAACTTTCGGAAAAAGCTGGCGCGGCAGATTATGCGGCTCGTCAAAACCCGTAAAAGACTTTGGCAAAAAAGGTTCTAGAAACCGTTGATCGTCGGAAATTTTCCAAAGTTTATAGGGATGCTTAGGCGCCTCACAGATCGGACGGACCGCGTCCGCGTCCGGAGTATCAAGGAGTTTTTGAATCCCCTCATTAATATGAGCCGCGGCGCGAAGCGGCGAAGTGGGCGGCAAACGAAGAATGATATCCGGCTCATAATCTTCGTTTTCTTTCAACCAGTCAAGAGTGTGAACAAGAAATTCCACATCCGTAGAAAAATCATGAGAAATCTCCGGAGGCCGCAAAAAAGGCGCCTCCGCGCCATATTGTTTGGCAACCTCGGCAATTTCCGAATCATCAGTAGAAACGATTATTCTATTTAATAACCGTGATTTTTTCGCTTCTTCAATGGTCCAGGCAATAAGCGGCTTTCCCAAAAGCGGCCTAATATTTTTCCTTGGTATGCCTTTTGATCCGCCTCGGGCCGGCACGATTGCTAATACCCTCATAGAATATGAAACACCCGATCCATTATTATTGTCACTTAAAAAACACCCCCGACTGCGGTCGGGGATTGTATTTAAAAACTGATAGGATTGTCTGTCCGAATTTCTTTGCCAGACAATAATTTGCTTTCGTCTGCCTTTCGAACATTGTGGTAAGTCGGGAACATATCCATCATTTCTCTCCAACGCTCGTAGGCTCTTTGCTGTGAACACAATGGCGTGTTGATTTGAACCAATCCCGGTCTCATGGCCGCGTAAGAAACGGTAGTGAGAACATCTTTGTCGTCCGGGTAAACCAGAAAGCCAAACTTTTCGCAAAAATCATACATATCCGTTCCGGGATAAGGAGTGGCGATAAGCGGGGTGATGCCCTGTACGCCAAGTCCTCGCAATTGCTTGCAAAACTTTATCGTAGTCTGAAAACTCTCCTCGTCCTCGCCCATCATGTAGAACCTGCCGTCTCTTTCAATTATGTGAGGCGCGTATTCAGGCCGGATGTATTTTCTTTTATTTATCTCTCCGCCGGGGTAAGCAACGATAAAGAAACAACTGACGTTTAATCCCGCGTCCACGCAGTACTTCGCGATTTCCAAAGTTTTTTGCAAATGGCCATCAGCGTTGGGCTTATCCATGGCAATGAGAGTTCTCGGATCTCCTGATTCCACCGGCAAATAAGCGATGTCAGTGCCCGCTTCGGCCATCAGCGTTGCCAAATTCTTACTCATCTTATCAATCATAATGCCGTTTGGGAATGAACAGGCCATCTGGCAACCTTGCCTGCGAAGCTCGCGAAGATACTCCAAAACTTTCAACGCTCTCGGCTCCTGCAAAGTAAAGTTGTCGTCCTCAAATTCAATGTGATTAACGCCCCACTTTTCAATAGCCATTTTGATTTCTTTCAAAACTCGCTCCGGCGTAAACGGACGCCAGCGCTGGCCCTTCTCCGGAATTGAACAAAATTCACAGGTAAAGGGGCAGCCGCGGGAAGAAATCACCGAAAGAGTCTTGTCCGCTCTGTCGCCGCGCGGAGACCATTTCACGTATTCCTCAATTGGACGAAAATCATAGCCCGGAGGAGGAATACTGTTAATACTCGCCAGCTGTTCACTTCGCAAATTGCTCTCAAAAATATCTCCGCTCGGAAGCCGGAAAACCAAACCGGGTATTTTCTCCAATGGAACGTCGTTCAAAATTTTAGCAAACGCGATTTCGCCTTCGCCTTTCACAACTATATCGGCGCCGGAGTGCGTAATAACTTGACGAGGCAAAGTAGTCGCCAAAACTCCGCCAATTACCAATTTGGCATTAGGAAAGGCGGCTTTAATTTTTCTGGTCAACGGATAAAGCACTATGCGCGAATCCGTGAATGGGGCATTAACACCGATAACATCGGTATTTTGGGGAATCCTGTTAACGATTCCCTCGTCTGAAAAACCAAAACGATTGGTCAATTGATACTTGGTCTGCATTGGCATCTTAATAAGATGGCCGCCGCTTACCATCGGGTCAATAAACGCAACAATCTGGTGGCCGAATTTTTGGGCATAAGCGCCAACATATCCCAGACCCAATTGCTGAGATTGAAATTCCACCTCGTTATAAAATGTCCAGGGACAAGCAATCAGAGTTACCTTCTTGGGAACAACGCTGGTCAGATCGGTAAAAAGCAATAAATCTTTTTCTACAAAATTACCCTTTTTCTCGCCAGGCAGATGCTCGTCCATAGCACCTCCTACTAAGTTGAGATCTGTTAAGGAACCAAGGGCATTATATGGCCATTAGCAGCTTTGAGTCAAACTCTTTTTCTGGCTAAAACATACAGGCCCGCGTAATGTTGTCGTCGAAGGAACAAATAAAAATATAAAATCGCGGCGGGCAAAGTAAAAATCAGCCAATCTTTTATCTGGGCCAGCCTTCGCAAAAGATCAATTTTTGCCATCAATTTTTTTTCTACTTCCGGGCCAACTGGCACGGCAGAAACTGACGCCAACTTATTAACTAAACCAAAGCTCAAAAATCCTTGAGTCCACCGATGAAATTTCATAACGAGGTAAGAAAAATCAGGGCGAAGTTTCTTAAGACGAATGATCTGAAAACCATAGTTTTCCAGAAAATTTCCCATACTTCTTTCATCCCAACGCGTCAAATGTTTTGGGGGGTGATCCATATCTTTAAATAGGCGGTGTGAATCGCGATTTGGCACGCTTAAGGCAAGATACCCGTTAGGGGTGAGAATTGTTTTTGCGCTTTCCAAAAATTCGCCGGGATTATCTAAATGTTCAATGACCTCAAAACAGGTAACGACCTCAAAAGGAGGTCCCTTATACCGACCAATGAAAGTCTCTAAGGTTTCGGGGTAAGAATTTTTTAAACCAAAATTATTTCTAGCCACTTTCACGGATTCTTTATTAAAATCTATCCCCCAGACGTCATAGCCTCTTTTTTGGGCTGCTAACATAAAATTTCCCGTTCCCATTCCCACGTCCAAAAGCCGCGCGGGCTGGATATTTTCTTTTAGAAACTCTTTGTGATTTTTGTCCAGGCTAATGCGTTTTACAACATTTCGGAAAGAAAGACAGGGATCTGCTTCATACCATTCTTGACCGGGGTTTTTCATTGGCTCCCAAAACTGAATAAAACACAGAGGGCATTCCCAAAGCGTATAGATTTCCACTTTTTCCTTAAAGACAAACGGCGCCGGCCTGCCACAAACACCACATTTGATCAGTTTTTGCAATGTGTCAGTTTTCATACCAGGTTCGTAGAAACTCGATTATATTAATTCAATCATGACTTTTGTTATTACTTCATCTGTTGCCAGGTGGTGATTATGCTGATGACCTTCTCCGCCCTTGGCGGAGCAATCGAGTTTTCACTACCTGGCATAAAGAAGCTTTTTATACAGCGACTTTATTTCCTGGGACATTTTTGACCAAGAAAAACGTTTAATGTTCTCAAAGCCCATTTTAATGTATTTATTTCTAACATCCGCGCTTCCCAACATAACCGATAACGCTTTGGACATTTCCTCCGTATTATAAGGATCAACTTTAAGAGCCGCGTCGCTGGCAATCTCCGGAAGCGAAGTGATGTTGGAAGTAACAACCGGGGTTCCGCAGGCCATTGCCTCAATCACCGGCAAACCGAAACTTTCACTGACAGAAGGAAAGATAAATACTTCGGCCAAGGAATACAAGCTCGGCATGTCCTCAAAATAAACCACATCAATAAACTGGACATCTTTAGAAAAGGGCGAAACGGCGGCTCTCTGTTTAACTTCTTGCGACGCCGAGCCCGGACCGCCGACAATAATCAGTTTCTCTTCGCGGCCGCTGGCTTGGCGAAAAAGATCGTATGCCTCAACAATTCGTTTAACATTCTTTCGGGGCTCCAGCCGTCCGGCATACAAGATAAAAGGCGGGTCCAAAATATTATAACGTTCTTTTAATGCCGCCAACGCCTTCTTTTTATCAATCGGGCGGAAAGCTTCGCCGACGCCGTTATAAATCGCGTAAACTTTTTGAGGATCAAAATGATAGGCCTCAATTATTTCTTTGCGGCCGGATTCCGAAACCCCGATAACCGCGTCAACCCAAAAATGAAAATAAGTAAAAATGAAATTAAAAATATGGAGCGCGGAAGTCTTAAAGTTGGGCGCTATTTTATCGGCGGC
>Ga0155777_105_pt5 | contig 3845 bp, 1 predicted proteins | sample RifCSPlowO2_01_FD_107431 | JGI IMG/M metagenome (GOLD analysis project Ga0155777, IMG submission 107431) | Candidatus Harrisonbacteria bacterium RIFCSPLOWO2_01_FULL_44_18
AAACAGCTGTGGATAACTCTCGGGGATTCCCGAAACTAGGATTTCGGAAATCCACGACCGGATGGATTCAATCTGGGGATTTCGGGAATCCTTTGGATTCCCGCAATCCTTAATATTGATTAATTCAACTTCTGGGTTTCGGGAACCCAGCGGGTTCCCGAAACCCCAATTATTGAATCTATCCGTGAGCCGTTTACCTTCTTAAGCTTAAATATCCATCGAGCATTTAATGATTAACGTGATTCTGGAAGAGCGCAGGGATATAGCACGGAATCTCGATAAGTGCATAATTGGGCAGACCTTCGACGATCAGCAGGATGATTTGGCGGGAGGGGCGAATCTATGTCAAGCTGAGCATCGCACCTAGTACTAGCTTCAGATACAGACTGGCCGCTGCCCGTTGCCGTTGCCTGACAATATCGGTCAGTTGTGTTACAAACAATCATGCATGTTATCTGCCCATTTGTATTATCAAAGGGCCATCCAATGAAGTTTCCGTCAGGATCAAGGATTGTACCAGAGAATATCCCGCTTGTAGTCATTGTCACAGTTTCTCCGGCAAGCACTACCCTTTTTGCTGCCACAGATGAGAGCGGCCCACATAGCGCTGCGGCTTCAGCATCATTATCGCAGGCCGAGAGAGGGGCATGGGCGATAATCGTAGGCATCGCTATAGGATTTACGCCGACTCGGCAACAAGTACACGTCCAGAGTTGAGAAGCGGGGGGAGATACTACTTGCGCAGTCGTTTTATTTAGCGCGTACAAACCGCCCACCCACATAACAACTAAAGTAAACGCAAACGCTAAAAGCAGCTTGTTCGATACCTGAATTTCTTTAAATAGAATTTTTTTAATCATGAATTTAATTGTTAGTTTATTTTCAATTATTTCAGTTTAACATTACAATCCGCTCAAATAAAGTACAAATCCTACCGGCAGTAAGCGGTGGTCGACTCCCCCACCATTCACGCCCCATTCAGAAATGTTGATTTTATTCAGCAAAGCGGCGGTTACTACGGCTTTGCGAACTTCTTCATCGGAGGTGACGCTCTGGCCATTGCTTAAAAGATATTTCTTGACAACGCTCCAGAGGGTACCACCTTGCTCGAGAGTCACCCGAGCCTGAACTCGAGGTTTATTGCCATGCGGCCTTAAGCTAACATCAAACTCGCCATCAAGTCTTGTCTTTTTCGTAACCTTGCCTCCCTGCTTTGCGTTCTTAAACTCTACGTCATGCGAAACCCGTCCTTTACCTTTTTTCTCGGCAGCCAACGCGACCTTAACTACCCCTTTGCTAGCGCCGCCAAGCGCCGTGTCTGAACAACTCATTTCCCACACCAACGCTTTGGTTTCAAGCGCGCCGGAAGTGCTTACCTGCACTTCTTGAGAGCCGGGAGACATTGTGCAGCCGGAAGGAGCGGTTGGCGCGGTAACTATTTGCCAGGCCGCGTCGGCTGATTCGTACATAAACGGCACATCGGTGGTTTGACCCGGGACAACCGGAACTTCTTCGGGTTCAAGGATGCGCAATTCGCTTCCAAGAACCGTTTTTACATTGGCGCAGGAAACGGTGGTGATGCCGCTCTTGTTGTTGGTGCTTTGCATGTATGGATTGGTTATTCGATCAACGGCCCCATCGGCGTTCTTGTCTTCGGGCGCTCTCAATGAACAAAGGGCGTTTGGAGTAACGGTCTCATCTCTGCCTTCCCAACGTCTTGAAGTTGGAGCTAGGACAATGGCATTTACTTTGCTACTCAAATCAGCTCCGCCAGTGTAGTCTTTGCCGTCCATGACAACCGAAGTAAATGCCACAGTTTCGGTTGTGCCAGTTACATCCAATGTTGTTACGCCGGTGCTTGATTCAACTAATCTGCCATTCACCGGCAAAAGACTTTTTGCCACACTGCCGCCGCTTCCGGTTGTTTTCTTGTCCATAATCAGCGGCCAGCATTTGTCGAGGGCAGGGTCGGTTGAAGACTGGCATGTCACGCTAATATTCCCCGTCAAAGGCATATGAATTTCATCAAATTTGAAACTCGAGAACAATATGGTATATGTCGCTTCATCTTGTGGCGGATCTTCCCATGGTGGCGACGGTGGCCGTGGTGGCATTTCCACGTCTACGCGTGGGCGGAAACTATCTGCCGGTGTCTCTGTAAACCCAGCAGGCTCCGGAGGCTCCGGAGGGGTAGGCGGAGGAGGAGGATCAGTGTGCGCAAGAGGAGGGAAAGGGTTATGGGGGTCAGGTGGCACAGGAGGTGGGTCAACATATGGAGGCAAAGGAGGAGGATGGTGATTTGACATTTTTTTGAGAGGCCTATTAAATATATTTGCAGCGGTGTCACCTTCATTGGTATTTCCAATAATAACTCCAAGAACACCAAAAGTAGTAGTAAATGTCCTAGAATTGACCTGGTACTCGGCATTCTTGGGTAATACTAATCGCAAAATCCCACCTGACACAGAGCCAGTCGTTGGTAATTCGTCTCCACCTTGTACAGTAACACTAGGGGCCGAACCATCTGCGCGTACACTAGTCCGCGAGCTAGAAGGTACGTTAAATATTACATCAAATATTACATCGTTACCGATGAGTGCTTGACTGCTTCCAACTTCTTGCGTATAAGCGCCATTATTCGAAGTTGTAAAACCCCCTCCTGGCCCAACAGCGGCAAGCGTGGCGTCCATCACTCCATCGCCATCAGTATCCATTTCAGAAAGATTCACCTCTCCGCTTATTGTTGTTACCCCGGGACAACCGGTTACTACCCCGGCAAGATTAGGACATGGATCGTTCGTATCTGCCACCCCATCCCCATCTGAGTCGGTAGTATACGTCGCCGTAACCGGACCGATATTGGCAGTATTGCCAGCCAAATCGCCATATGTAACTATCGCAGAAATAGGACCTCCCTCTACGAGAACGTTAGCGGCCTTAAGCCCATCGACATCCAAAGAAGTAAGCGAACCTCTTAACCTCCTCTGATTAAGCTGGCCGCCTACGGACGTCAATGGGCAAACAAATTGTGCGCCGTTAACGCTGACTAATGCTTCATTAGCCGGATTGTCATCAAAAACATTGCCGCTGAAAGGTGGGCTGTCGGCTGCATTTATATCTATAAGATTTGTGGGGTCGGCTACCGCGAAAGTAGTTGGGTCTGGGGAGGTAGTATCAACAATAAATGCTCCCATCGGGGACCAAGCGCTAATATTACCAGCAGCGTCTGTCGCGCGTACATGCCAGAAATAATCGCCGTCAATTAAAACTTCTGGTGTAAAAGTCATGCTTGCCAAATTAGCAACTGCCACTACTGGCCATTGATTAGCATCAACTACTTTAAGAGCATACGTCACCGGAAATGTGTCCGCAGATGGCTTCCAAATAAGGTCCGGGGTTGAATCACTTATGCGTCTAGGTTCTACCCCCTGTACTTCTTGCGAATCTATTCTATATGTAATCACGCTAATTACAGGCGAAACTAGCGTTGGCGCTGACGGCGGAGTGGTATCAACCGTTACGCTAAACACCGAATCCACAACCGCGTTGCCGGCAATGTCTTTGATAATAGACATTCCCGGTTCACTGACGGCAATGGAATAATTTCCGTCGGAGAAATTGCCAGAAACATTGGTAAGGGTTATTTGGTCGGTGGCTGGGTTATAGCCAAAAGTATAATCAACTCCTTGGGTAAGAAGGACGCCGTCTTTGGATAAAGATACCGCTCCGGAAACCACCGTGGCGTCATCAATGCCACTGCCGCCTGTATTGTCGCTCAACTGCACGACAAACTGCGAGAAAGGAACATTTGTCAGCACCTCTTTGAGATCCGGGTCAGAATCATC
>Ga0155777_111_pt5 | contig 1127 bp, 1 predicted proteins | sample RifCSPlowO2_01_FD_107431 | JGI IMG/M metagenome (GOLD analysis project Ga0155777, IMG submission 107431) | Candidatus Harrisonbacteria bacterium RIFCSPLOWO2_01_FULL_44_18
TAGCACCCATCTTCTGGGCGCGCCTGGCCATTTCGTAACCCTGGATGCTGTTCTCGCCGTCCTTGAGGAAGGAAACGAGTTCCAGCTCCACTTCGCCGGGCTGGTACTTGATGTCGCCATCCGGCAAAGTCCAGCCCTCTTTCGTCATATCGCGAACGTAGGGCTTGTCGGGGTCGATGGTGAGGGTGAAGGTCGGCATGAGCAGCTTGAGGCCGCAGACTCGGCGGAAGTCGTCACGCTTGATCTCCTGCAGATTTGCGCACAGCAAATCGGACAGAAGACCGGACTCCAATAAGTCCTGCAGGTGTTCTGCCGGGACTTGCTTCTGCAGGATCAGGTTGAGAACCTGATTCCCTTGTGCCAGGGTTGCGTCTTTCATCGCAACTCCTCCTTTGAAAAAGTACACATCCGCGAATCCCCGCGGCAGGCCCCTAAGGAAACTTAGGTTACACCCATTATAGCAGGTTACTACCTGTTTGTCAAGCCCATCGGGTATCCTGTACGATCATATTGGACACTTCATTACTATGAGGTGTATGACTCATAACAACCAATTATTAATCGCCACTGAACGGGAACGGTGGCTCAAACTTCATCTTGAGGGCGGATTCTCTATGACGGAACTGAAAAAACGTTCCGGATTTGCAAGAAGTACCTTGTATCTTTGGAAAGTGGCGTATTTGAAACACGGTCTTGAGGGATTAACGGAACAATCGCGGGCGCATCATTTTTATCCGCATATGACGCCGCCAGATAAAGTAAGGCTCGTCCGAGCTATTCGTTTTGAATCGCCAATGCCCGGAGCAGAACGGATTGCGTTCCGTCTCAAGAAACGCCATGGCATATTAATGCCCTGGCGGACCGTGCATAAAGTCCTGAAACGGGAAGGACTAGTACGGGCCAGAAAACGTTTGCGCAAGAACTCCAAACCGATTCCCAAAGCAGCTGCCCCAGGAGAACTCATTCAGATTGATACGGCCTATATGAGGAAATATAAAGGCAAATGGCTGTATCAGTTCACGGCGATTGATTGCGCTTCCAGATGGCGGTTTACTTGGATTACCCCGGAACAGTCCAACCGCACTGCCATTATCTTTTTGGAAAAGCTGATTGCCGTTGCTCCTTTC